>Ga0116229_10004895_pt1 | contig 21931 bp, 15 predicted proteins | sample S1TSphgellanicum_3_FD_87313 | JGI IMG/M metagenome (GOLD analysis project Ga0116229, IMG submission 87313) | Host-associated microbial communities from peat moss isolated from Minnesota, USA - S1T2_Fc - Sphagnum magellanicum MG | ecosystem: Host-associated > Plants > Peat moss > Unclassified...
GCTGCTTTTTTCACACGGAGTGTGGCCGCTACTCGTTACGCGTGTGGATTGAAATCCGGGTACGTGTCCCTCCCGTAGCGTGCAAAAGCTCTGCAAAGCATACAAAATGCAATCATAGGGGTAGTAGTCGACAGACAGATCGCGGGACCCACGACGCAGATGGCCTGTTCTGTTCACGCCCTGTGGTCGAATTAGGGTTTAACGCTCCATCGTCTCCAGGGTCCTTCGACAAGTGTTTCCATACTGTTTGATTTCGGCGTTTTCGCAAGAGAGGAATTAGGAGCAATTAGTTAGAGCCAGTCGGAGGAGTCGAATCCCTATACAAAACCTTATCCATCATGTAAGTGACTTCTCATCCAAAACCTCAGACAACGTCGAATTGTTCTTTCTTTCTTTCTTGGATATCTCTCAGCTATGGTTTTTTTTTTGGGAGGGGGAGGAATACTTTGTTGGGAATTTATAAAGCATTTTGGAAAGAATCCCTTTTTCTTTTGGCGTGGGATTAATCCCATGAAGTTGCATGGGTATGGTGGGTTCACAAAGTGCATAACCCACTCTTCAGTCAAGTATAACCCACCCTCCATTAATACCATGAAGTTGCATGGGTTTGGTGGGTTCACAAAGTAACCCACTCTTAGTCAAGTATAGCCCCTCTCCATTAATCTGGTGAGAAACTTGCAAATCCACCAATGGGGCAGACCCCAAGGGGAACATGAACAAATCAAGTACTCAAACCCTCTAGGTGCAAGGAGCATATGAAATAAGGCAAAGGGAGGAACATTTGAAAAAACAATTAGCCTAGAAGAACCTTCACCTACAATAACAACACTCTTCGAAATAGAGGCCACATGTGCTCGTTGCAACAACACCCACACATTTTGCTTGTAAAATGAACACAAAACCAGAAAAGGAAGGCCTCTAGAGCCCCTTTGCATTCCATGCCATGTTGACACATCAATAAAAAAATCATTAGCATGCTAAAGCAAACACCCAAAGACCTTTATAACTAAAGGAAAAACTTGATCCAATGGGTATCGATCACAATAAAAACATTTCTTAACCTAAATCGAAACTATAACAACAATCCCATGAAATAAAGTTGTCTTTGAAAACAAATATGTTCGAATGGGGTTAACAATGACAATGTTAACTAACATTCGAACGCCATCCACCAAAACCACAATGTTGCCCCACCAATTTATATACTAAAAAATATGCAACGAAAGAACTTGGGTTTACTTACATAAAATGTAAAATCTCACATCCCTTGCGATAGATGAAAAAACCTCTTGAATAACATCATGGGAAGTTGTTCTATCCCCACCATGGGCACAACGAAGAAGGTGAATCCCCATAGGGTCCAAAAGCTTATCACAAATGCAATGTGACAAACCAAAGGTTAAAGGATGGGGGAAGCCTAACCAAGTGTGCAACATAGTGAAAAAAGCCTTTGAAATCAATTAAAAATATATGGATCACTATGCAAACAAACAACCATGCATTCGCACCAACCCAACATAAGATTTCAACACACCAAATGTGAATCAAAAGGCAAATTGGAGATGATGTTAAAAAAAAAATTGTCATGAAATCTTTTTAAAATATTCTCCTAAAGTCAACTTGCTCCTTTCTCTACCAACTATTCAAAAGGGGGCATGCATGCCATCACCACTAGGGGAAGAAGTTCATGTGCCAACTTCAAATGGACCTAAAAGGATAGTGAACTTGAGTTGTTTGTTCTTGTTGCCTCCAATAAAAATGGGTGAATCCAATAAAACCTTAAAGGCAATGATGGGACAACTAAACCCCAACTCCCTAAATAAGCAACTTGAGCAATGCCTTCCCAAAAATGAGGCCTAACCTTCCACTAAATATGGGGAAACAAACTTGCCATCCAATTAAAGGAACTTGAGGGCATTCAAAAGAACTCGGGCCCAAAAGTCTCTCAAAACTTCCCAACAAAGCCAAATAAAAAATGGCAAGCTAGAATTTAAAACCCAACAAAAGAAGCAACGGAATAGATAGGAAAACCTTTGAATGAAACACCGAAAGAAAATCCCAACTACTACTTGGACATCCCCTAACTTTGAGAACACATCACCATGATGAACATCCTCATCCAAAATCTCTTGCCAAAAGCAAGAGAAAAAAAAAACTAGAACTAAAAAAGACACCCAAGGTCTTAATGTCATCAATTATGGAACAAAAATCAGCTAGGAAGGTGAATGTAAGAAGCAAGCTAAAAGGAACCTAAACCAAGCACTTATGAAACTCAACAACCAATTTCATAAAAGCCAACTACGACACAAAATGATCATAAGCAAAAGGAACCACATGGGCATGGCCAAGAATATGGGTGTCATGATCAACCAAAGAAAGGAAACGACATAAGGGAAAAATGTTTGAAAATAATGCAAAACACAAAAATGAACCAACACAAAAAAATGCCCAACAAGGGGGTTGCCCTAACACATGCCTGTAGATGAAAAGATGATAAACAAATCTTCCGAAAGGGAGTGATGACTAAAAAACAAAGGAAGCCGAAAAGCATAAAAGGAATTAACAAAAGGGTAAAGATGAAATAACTAACCTCTTATTGTTTAAAGATGGACTTACATAAGATGGTGTTGAAGTTGTTTACTACATCCACTTAAAGCACCACACAATCAAGGTGGACATCCAAAGTGGCTTGAATACCATGGGCCATTGCTTCATAACCATCCCTAACTTCCATGTTAAACCAATGTGGTGACAAGTGAAAAGAAAACATGTTGTGAAAGTTCAGCCATAAAGCCCTACTAAACAACTAATAAAACATTTCATTCACTACAATAAGATGAATGCCACAACACATATTTAATTAATTCAAAGCTAAATTTTTAATTTAAGACTTTATACAACTTGGTGGATGGAATGAACTCCACCTAGTGGCCACTAAACTTAACAAATTAATGATCATTTTTTCCGTGAATGTCATATTATAAAAAATTTCATTTTCATTATTTATAAATTAAAAAAAACTTTGTAACCAACAATTCCAAAAAATTGATGTACGCATTATGTTAAAAACATTCATATCAAATCTAAGACAAGACTATGAATTTTCATGAATGATTGAAAGCTAAATGTTAGTGCTTCCATTTGACATCAAGGGTCGCAACCCTTTGAATTTGAAACAAGGAGAAAGGCCAAATTGGCAAAATTACATCATACTATCACACAAATTTTATTAATACTTTTCAAATTGCAATTCTCCACTCCACAGAGTCCATATATAGGAACAACTAACGGATCTTTGCACATTTCAATACCAATCTTCACCCTTTCATTCTTGGTAGCGTCCCAAATATTAACATAACTACCAAATATGAATCCTTCATCCATATGCTACTAAGCCAAGAACAAACGGAATGCAACATTAAATCGAAGATCAAAATTTTGGCCATCACACTTGTTCTCCAACCTACCCATTTTGCAAGTAGAAATTAGGCCACAAAATACCTTGCATTTTTCGAGTGATCAACCAAGGACTATAACTCCCAATGGTCGCCAAACGTTTTTATAACAAAGAGCGTTAGATTGAAACACTTGGCAACTGCCAAAACATTCTCCAATGAGCATCCCTTGACTAAAATGTTTAGCAACCGCAAGGAGATTCTTTATTGACCATTCGTAGAATGAAATGTCCGGTGGTAATCAAGTAACTCCCATTATTATAATTCCTATTTTTTCAAATTAACCAAGTTGATTAGATGGGTTTTTTTCACTACATTACATGTATTTTTTATTAAAGGCCAAAGGTTTGAATGACAATGGGTATTTTTTAACTGATCAATTTGACTAGAATGACCAATTTGATAATTAATCAAATCAGACATCCAATCAAATTGAACTTTAAAATACCACCTAGTTTGTCGCAACCTTAGCCTTGGGCTTGTGACCAAGGCAAAGGCTTGCAAAGGTGTGGGCCAAGAGTGAGCCCAAGAGTCACATTTCATGCTCCCAAGAGTGGGAGGGAATGAACCCCCACTTTAGGAAGTTGGAATCCTAATGGACTCCCGAAACTTCAGAGGGCGATGCAAGTGTCAAAACTCATTGGATTGAGATACTCCTTATATCATCGAAAAGCTCTTGGAACGTAGATATCTAAAATGATCTCGCATTACCCATTTGGACATTTAAAACACAAGTTATGGTCACAAGAATGGGCCGGGAGTCAAATTGGCAATTTGACTCCCGACCACTAAAAGTCAGGAATTGCCTCAATTTCTTTACGTGCATGTGGCGTGCCACATATCGTTGGAAAGATCTTCATGAGGGCTACAACTTTGCTTTAGACCTCATCTCAATCGAAGGTATTTATGCAAAGTTATGGGCCCCCAAAGTTGCGAGAGTCTCAACTTTGGGAATTTTGAAACTCCCACTTGAGAATCCCGGGACAAAATGTCATTTGAATGCTAGCCCCATGGCCAGGCACAAAATATACTATAAGGGGGAAGGTGGTGGCTTCCCTCAAGTCCAGGCCGTGGTGAGTCTTGTGAATCTGTGTTTGCATGTTGTTCATCTGTGCACCAAAAGTGTTCCAGCTATGCACTAACCAACTTGTTGTTTGGTTTGTGCAAGTTCGTGTGAATAAATGACTTGCTTATCATCTTCCTAATCCCATCCCGGAGCTCCAGCACGCCCCTTTACCCTCGAAGTGCTACGAACTAGGGAGCACACCCCAACTCCTTTTCCTTCTGTTGTCTTTTTCTTCGGACTCGCAATTAAGTCCATAAGGAGCTTGGGGGTGCATCATAATCAAATTGGTTAATAACTTGGTCAATAAAACCACCCAATTTAGTCAAATTGACAAATGCCCTAATCAATAAGGCCACCTATTATATTCAATCAATAGGATTAATAAAATAAGCTTCGTCAAAATGGCCAATGTGTAGTCAAAAAGGTCAATTACAAATTCCAATATTAGTTGGGTATCTTAGGATTACATGTAACATTTTGATTATGTTTGACCAATTAGAAAAAAATTGGAAAATGTAAAAGTTAATTAATCATAACTAAATGAATCATGACCAAATTAATTATGGTTAAACTAATTATATATATATGGTTTATCTAACTATGATTAAATTGACTATATTGAAATTAATTATGGTTCAACTATCTATGGAAAAACTAATTAAAATCAAAACTAACCATAATTAATCTAACCATGGTCAATTTAATAATAATTGGTTTAACCCTAGTAAGTTTAGCCATGATAATTAGTTTAACATAATTAATTTAACCATTATTAGTTGGGCCATTGTTGGTTTTGCCGTAATGAATTTAACCATGGTTATTATAAGCATAACTAAATTAACTATATTTATTTTTAACATATTATTATTTTACTCTAATAAATTTAACCATAATTAATAGAATCATAATTAATTTAAAACTACTATTAATTTAGCCATGGTTAGTTTTGCAATAATTATTTTAAACACTTTTATTTTAACTATAATTATTTCATTCATGTTTATTTTAACCAAATTCATTTTACTCATGGTTAGTAGTTTAACCATTTCTAGTTTAGCGATGGTTAATTTTTCCATAATTATTTTAACTGTTTTTATTTTAGTCATAATTAATTTTTTCATAATTGGTCTCACCATAAAATATTTATTCATTAATTAATTTATCCATATTAACTTTATTAGTGGTTAGTTTAGCCAAATTTATTTACTCATGGTTAGTTTAACCATTTTTAGTTTGGCCATGGTTAATTTTGTCATAATTATTTTAACCATTTTGATTTTAGTCATCATTATTTTTTTCATAATTGATTTTGCAATAAAGTATTTATTCATTAGTTAGTTTAGTAATACTAACTTTCTTAGTGGTTAGTTTATCCAAATGTATTTACTCATGGTTAATTTAATCATTTTTAATTTAACCATGGTTAATTTTACCATAATTATTTTAACCATTTTGATTTTCACCATAATTACTTCATTCATGTTTATTTTAGCATCCCCCACAAGCATTCATGGCAAGAAACTCATGGTCACACTAAGCATTTCAACAACCAACCTACTTATGAATAAATGCCTAAAGGTTGTTAGGCATTTTTGTGCCCAATGTTCCCACGTAAAAACATCAAGTGACTATGGGGAGCTTGTTCGGCAATGATCCATGCATAGAATTTCTTGGTGGCCACCTAGTGTTTTTATTCCCAATTTCTTTACATAAAAATGTTTGATAGCCATTAGGTGTTTCCTTGTCCAATATCCATGCCTAAACACGCATGGCCACTGCTAGATGTTTTTGCACCTAATATTTGTGCGCAGAAACACCTAGCAACTACTGCCATACATTTTTCCATCCAATATCCCTACACAAAAACACCTAATGACCACTAGGCATTTCTACGTCTAATATCCCTACAAAGAAACACTTGGCGGTTGCTAAGCGTTTTTCGTCAAATATCCCTCTGTAGAAATGCCTAGCACCTCTAGGCATCTCAACGCCCAATATCATTGCGTTGCCAGGTGTTTTTGCGCCCAATATTGTTATGCAAAAAATGTTTAGTGTTTGCCAGGTGTCTCTACGCCCAATACTATTGCACAAAAATGTTTGCACATTTGAGGGGTTTACCAATGGGGAGTGTGTTAGGAGCCACATCTTTTCTATTTTAAAATACACTCTCTCAACTACAAGAATTCAAATTCGAAACACACAAATGAATCACATAACAAAACTTGATGTCAACCCACACCTCCTATTCCTTGATGTGCAAGTTTTTATGTGTCACTTTGTCAATTTCAATATCATTGGGCACCAATCTAATAGCACCAACAGGTTTTCTCTGAGACACCCTTTCACAACCACACTCAGATTTACTGCTCAGGAACTCAAAGTGCAACCACAGGCAAGAGCCATTATTACAAATGGTTCTTTTGCACCTTTTTTTTCTCTGCACATGATTTTGCATTGGTTGGTTTTCGGCATCTTTTAAATTTGCAACAATAAAAGTTCTATTCATTTCTTGTTTCACACATGGACTCTGAGCTTTGTGTATAATCTTATCCTCAAAGCAAAGATAGTTGCAAAGCAAAATTGTTTCAAAACTGTCAAAGCACAACAGCTTACATCAAAAAGAAAACATTATTGTTCATATCCAAGAAATTTTTTCATAGTAATGTGAAGAAAAGATTCGTGAACAGAACGGTGTGTACAGGACAGAAGATCCACCTAAAATGCTTCTCACAATAGATTACTTTTTAGTGCTAATCAAGCAGTTTACGTCACATCACCATTACCATTGGATGGTTTACCTCTAAACTATCATTAGTAGGTAGCATCTAGAAAAATGAATTTCTTCTTTTTTCCCATGCCCTGGATACACCACCCCCTATACAGGTATCAGTATATCAGTTGAAACCAGGGTTGACCTGAATTCTTGAGCACCAAACACCCTGGTTGCAGTATCAGTTGAAGCCAAGGGTAACCTGGAGTCTCACTAGATACACTGACAGAGAAGTCTCTAGCCCATGAAACTGTGAAAGTTCAGTTGATCTAATAAAGAGTATTTATAGTTAGGAGGTGTGCCTGATATGTGCTGAGTAGCCATCAGGCACAGGATCCAAAATGATTGGCCCATTGCTTAATACCCTTTTGAATGGAGTTTCCTTGCCTCGCAACAGTTGAGGGATGTACACTTCGTCCATCTCAATACGGTGCCGTGGGTCATACATGTTTTCATCTCTTAATGCCTGCAGGATGGCATTAGGTGGCGCATTTCTGTACCATCAAGCATACAAAAGGACAATCATTTAGCATTCATCCTATTTACAAAAATACCATGAGTTCTATCTATTCCAAGCACAGTGTTCAAGTTTGGGTAATAAAACCAAGAGGCCAGTGGTATCTAGAGTCTTATTCTCTTCAAAAGATGAGGGCTAAACAAGTTAGTAGCTTGGAGAACTCTCAGGCTTTGTACCATAGGATGGACATAGTTACATGATTCTGATGATCCTTGTTCCAGAGGAATTTATTTACCTTTGAATTAGGATCTTGTACAGTGCCCTCAATATTGGGCATAGCTCCACAGGTGCCACTGGCTTATTTAATTCAGGATGCATCACACTTAAACTAGGTTGCCGCAGTAGTTCATGGAAGGCTTCCACCGCTGACACACCCTGCACTCACAATAATCCACAGGACATACATCAGATTTCATAATCAAACACAACTGCACACAATTTGTGCTGTTGATTACAGTAGTCAACATGTGAAGGTCAAAACAGAGATTGCTTAAATTGGCAGACGGTTGGAGAAGAGTTACTTACCTGAATCATACCCTTCCCACTGATGTTGTCCCCCATTTCAATCTTAAGCTCCCCTTTAGCCAACTTCTCTCCATACCATGCATTGCGGCCTTTGAGCAGGGTAACATATGTGTCAGCTAGTAGAGGACCTGCCAATCTCTCTGGTTGCTCTGCGAGCAAATGTGTAATGTATATCATTTCTGATGTGCAGTGTGCAAAATACACAGCCTTGCTTGTAGCACTTTCATTTGTCAAAGCCCCTACCATCCCTGCACATGTTCAGAATTTCAAAATGTCAGCACTAGCTTGAAGCATTCACTTCATGAGAAATGCACATGATGCAACAGGAGAGACAAATTTAGGACTGATTTACAGTGAGGGCAAATTTTGGGATTGAAATTGCATTGCAAGCATTCTGGCACTGCAATTGGGCACCAAACAACCATATGTAGAATTGTCGACCCCAATAGAATTGACAGATGACCTAACTTATACTGATTTCAGATCTGAAACAATCAGCAAACAGGAAAATGAGGAAAAACCAACCCTTAACAAGAAAGGAAGAACCTTCACCAGCAACATGTATGGTAGTAACCAGCTACCATAACCCCACTGACTTCATCAGCTCCTGTCACTAGGTCAAGGTCAATGTACTGAGGTTCTGTCACAAGACTGGCACTAGCTGAAAGACACAGCATCATTGCTGGCTAGCTCAATACAACCTAAAAGAGAAGGGACAAGGACAAGGAAACAGAAAAGAAAGAGGGAAAAATAACAGACAAATAAAAGGAAAATACCAAAAACCAAAAGAGGAAAGAAAAAAAGAGAGAAACAAGACAGAAGTTTAAGAGCATGATCTTTTGAGGACCAAATGGGCCTTTAAAGGTCCCCCACTTAGGATAAAGAATTCCTTGTAATAATCATTTTGAAGATTCCAAAGGTCAAAACACCAAACAGAAATCTTTCTTTGCCATCCAGAAATCAAGCTCATAAACAAAACACCGAACTTTTGTCACCCAACTAAGACAATGCCTTCTTATCTCTTCTCCATTTCTATGTTTGAGAAAGGCTAAGCTGAAAAGGCATATTCCAGGAGAAAATTGCTTGAGTCTGTACAACTTAAAATAACTCTCATGAGTATCAAGCAATCTCCACGCTCAAGATTAAGGAAACCAACACCAGGTGAAAAAATTTCTACTAAGTCAGAAAAAAACTCCCAGATAAGGACTGAAGTCCAGGAAGAAGAAAACTTTGTTGTTAAGTCACTGTCATACCCATGCCTGAGTCCTCCCATCATTAGAATCAGAAAAAGGCTTACCTGCACCAATAGCATAGACATTCTTGAGGCCTCCCATCACCTCATGTGTGGTGAGATCACTGTTATCCCAAACTACAAAATGCGGCTGTCGTAAAAAGTGTGCCAGTGGCTTTCTCCACTTCTCTGAACCACAGATCCGAGCATTGGCATACTCCCTGTGGTACACTTCTGCAGCAATATTGGGCCCCCCTAAGTACAGCACATTCTCCGCTGGAACTCCAGCTGTCCACAGCCACCATCACAAAAACTTACATCATTTGCTGTGCTTAACAAAGGGGCATAGTCTCCTTCTGAGAGCACAAAGGGAAGAAGGTTAACCAGTCACTAGAAGCAATAACTTCTATAGGGCATTCCCTTAATCAGACTTTCACCAGCTTCTTGAGGACTATTACTCTCTCTCATCAAAGTGAAGATTACTTTGTGAGCACCTCCCACTGGTAAACATATGGATCCTAACTCATGATAGTAGAAATCCTGAATGTAATCAGGCACACACTAAATGAACCCAATTCGATGGACTGCACTACACAATTCAAGCTCAATTCAAATTTGTTATGGTGAAGCAAGGAAGGACTTGCAGGATACATGCCTTCAAGCATTCTGCAACTATCATAACCCACTGGACACATTCAGGGATTATGCATCCTGAACAAGAACCATACTGAGCTATGCAGTAATGAATAACATGTTGAGAGGAAGACAGATCATAGAGATCCCTTGTAGGAAACATTTAAGAAACTCATGCTCCATGAGTGATTGCATTTGGCAAAATTTTACAAAAACCTAACCCCACCTGCCAGCCAAATATACAGTCAAAAGCACTCCATCCATCCCTTTTTTGAGTTCAATACCCCGTGATTGTAAATGTTTTTCTTCAGCAAAAATAGGGTTCTACAATCCTTTCTAGGGAAGATGAAACAACTGACTTGTATCGACGATCATTTGTGTGGGGGTGATGATGTGGGGGATGGGCTGCAGTGCAGCTTCCACACCCTTGGCCAGAGATATGATGACAGGCATGGTGCGGCGCTCTCTCCAGAATCGTCCAATTTGTTGGAAAACAGGACGGATCTCTGTGGAAGGGAGAGCGTTCACAACAATGTCTGCATCCCACACTGCTTCCTGCAGGTTGGTTACCACCTTGAGAGGACAAAGAGGGGTATCGATCATATTCAAACAGAATCCATCTCTTAGGATCTCGTCTGCATAGAGTGTTCGATCTCCTAGCCGAGCCTCGACGTACTTGAGGTATGCGCATTTGCGTATGAGGCGCCGCAACACATCTTCTCGTGCATTGATCACTTCAAAGAGGTGCTCGGCTGTCGGTTTGTCAACTTCCTTCCCTCCTCGTCGCCATATCCGCATCTGCACATTTCCAGTGTTGACGATACGAAACTGCTCAGACATTGGTGAACATGCAGTTGAATCCTAAGGCACCGAGACAGAGAAAAGTCTGCTAATGTCTACTACACTTCCGCTTCTCCGGAGAACACTCCGAAACTTGAACCTCGTCAAATGTTCATCCACAAGCAGATCGTCTCTTTCTTCCCTACTTTGAGCAAAGTTTGACATGACGGCTATGTCCATGATTACCACAAATAGAGATAGAACAGTAAGAAACTGCGAAACACTCAACCTGCACAGAATCGCGCAGTGCACCATACGCATCCTGCAGCAATGCAATGAAGACGCTCCCCCACGCACCAGCTCCCACACCAACGATACGTAATGCGTCCCCGTCGAGCTTCCCTAGTAAGCCCCGAAGCTCTGCTACTCTCTCCTCCCCGAATCCTGCCACATGCGCCGCCTTCTTGGCAGCCTCATGATTAAGGTAACCATTACTACTGACACCGCAATCGTCCGCCATTTGCCCCCCTCCTTCTCTGTATCTCTATGTCTCGCGTTCTCTCCCTTCTCCTCTTCTCTCAACCATCCGCTCCACGGCGATCTCTTTCTTCTTCTCCACCAATTTTTCAATTGAAGCAACTACCTCCGGAGCCTTGAGAATCGAGTCACAAAACCAGCAAAGCAGGCCTTGAGAAGAAGTATCATCATGGAAAGCAAACCCTACCTCCTCTATCTCGAAGGAAAAAAACAATAAATCATAGAAATAGACTTCCAAAGCCACGGAAAAAAATGATGCCGGCAAGTCGGAGATACACAACTAAAATGCTCGCAAACTGGAGTGCAATTGAAGCAACGAAACGGAAAACCAAAAAGTGCAGAAACCAAAAAACGTTTTAAAAAAATGGAAGAAACAAATGCAAATGTGAATGACCGAACCAAAGCTGACAGTTGCCGCAAACCGATTAGGAAGAGAAGAATAAGAAGGAGAAGAAGAAGCGTAGGAGATAGGCCAAGGGAAAATTGTAGTGGCAATGACTGACTAGTGTGTTGCAGCAGTGAAAGGAAACCTGCACCTGCAGAAATGCGACAACGCACACTCGCGCAGCAAAAGCGGCTAAAAAACAAACAAAACACAAGCGCCAAAAACAGAAGGGGAGAAATCGCAGGTGCGCCTCTCTGTGCACGCTCACCTTTGGGAACGTCAAAAGTTCGGGAACAATGAGAACTTCCTCTTTTTCTTTTTTTTCCTCCTGCCCCCTTCTTTTCCTTCCTGAGAACCCTAAACCCTAAACATTCAGGGTTTTTAGTTTTTTTTTTCCTCTCTTGCCCCTTTCTTTTCCTTCCTTCTTTCTTTTCTTTCCCCCTCTTCTTCTCTTTTGGGCAAGGTTTCTAAAATCTCTTTTTGGTCCTTAAATGGAAGGAAGTTAGAGGGAGAGTAGGCCTAATGGGAATTTTGTCCCTTCCTTCTTTCTTTCCCCTCTTCTTCTCTTCGGGCAGGTCTTCTTTTACCTCTTTTGTTCTTTTAAATGCAAGGAAGGAAAGGTTAAGGCAAGTGTGGGAATTCTTTTGGCACCTAAGAGAAATGTGTGGGTGTAGGGTAATATTTTTTTTAATTTATTTATTTGTTTCTTTGGGTGAACGTAATAGAAAAAATGGTCATGGGATATATTTTTTCAATTAAAAATGAGAAATGTGCGAGTGAAGAGTATGTTTTTTCAAGTATGAATGAGAACTTTGTTCAATTATGAATGAGAAATGTGTGGGTGAAGAAGAATATTTTTGTCTTTAAGCATATTGATTAGAAAATTGTCATGGAAAGCAAAACTTATAGCAAAAACTTGAAACTCTTGACTATGTTTTGTTTCCCCATGCATCTTATTTGCAAGGATGTGTTTAAAAGCGGTTTCTACCCTACTCTTGAAGATGGAACTATTCTTTCCAACTTTCATTGTTTTAACATGAATGCAAACATGAGAAGGTTCAAGCAACTTTGTAGTTCCAACTTGTTGTCAACAATTGACCTTCTTGTTTGGGAACCTTTGAAGAAAAGAAAGCAATCATGCCCACATGCATTTTATTTTAAAGTTACTTCATCAATGTTCAAATTGAAGCAAGGAAATCTACATGAAGCTAGACAATTGAAATGATCTAAACAATTGGTACTTGTAGAGAACTACTTCCACATTTGTGTGACAAGAGTTGACAATAATTGTACATTATTGATTTTAAATCAAAGGATGCAATTGTTGTTGTTTTGAAGATTCAAGAAGGCATTTCAATCCATTTGTCATTGTAATGTTGTGGAATCAAAATCTTTATAGTGTTGTCATCAGTCGAGTTCTCTTATCATTAAAGATTTTCCTATTCCCATAATCATAATATTCCTTATTTCTTCATATAGGTAATGGAAATTGTGAAAATGCATGTCAAGTTTATGAAATTTTAAGGTTTTTATTTTGTTTTTTATTGCAACTTACAAGGTTGTAGACAATGGTTAATGAGTGTCATTATAAATAATGTGGACAAAACAAATAACCCAAGATTAATCACCATCATAAGAACAAAAAATCTCAAGTATTTTGAACTTTTAAACAAAGATTGATAATTTTTGTCAATAGCAAGTATTCAAAGAAACAAAAGGTAGCATTTGACATCAATATGAAAATTTAGAATAAGAACTGAAAATAATTCAAAACTTGAAAAATGTTACATGATAAGCATGCATATTATTTTCCCAAGATGGGTGAAATGTAGGTGGCTTTTGAGTTTTAATTCCTTTTGGACAACAGTACGAGGAAGCATTAATGTGACATTGCAAAATTGATATTTGTTAGTGATAGTGCACTCCATATATAAAAGATCTTATTCTTAACAATTATACATAAAAAGTTTAATCATATAATTTCAAATCACTAATCATATTGATTATGTTTAATTCAAAGTCAAAATATTCTTGTTAATTAAAATGAGAACACATGAATGTACATGTTGAACTTTTCATTATTCATACTCAAAGGGTTTAAAAAATGCAAATCAAGTTTTTATTCCAAGTCATAGAAGCGATTATACCAATTATACCATTTAGAAGGTACATGTATGAAAATTTGGGTTTAAAAGTTTTATTCATTCTATTCAAATGGTTATGTAATTGTCCCCTATTGAAGGCAATCATAAAACTAAGGTTTTGACATAATTACTACTATTTAATAATAGAGAGTAGTGTGAAATTTGTTGTTGGCCCAACTATGAACTCTAAAAAATTTAGTTTTGATTTCATTAAATTTTTATTGAGTTTCCAATAACAAAGATTATTCAAAATTCAATATCTCTTTCACCCTATGTTTATGAATTATGAAACCACCATAAAATCCTATTCATTGAACACTTTCCAACAATACAAGGAATGGACCTTAATTTCCCTTAAATAAATTAGGTTTGGGTTTACAAAATTTTCAATGACAAAATTGTCTAATATTCTATAGCTTTTACACTATAGGTTTAAACTTTAAACCAATGTTGGGTGGTTCTCACATTTTTGTGAAAACTAATAGTTTCAATTTTCTTATAAATTTTTAAGTATTGACCTAATTCATTCCAAGAAAATTAGGTCTTGTGAAAATCAACTAGGATATTAGGATGTTTATTTTTGCAAATTCAATTGGTTCTCAAAGTTGCCAATTTTCATAAATGTAAAACAATCAATTATTTTGAATAGTTCTCACAAATTGGTATTAATTACCCTCCATGTACCTAAGAAAAAAACAATGATGAGAAGAGTTAGCATGCATTGGATTTTTGTTCAATCAAAAGGAAGCTTTTAATATTATTACTATATTACCTTTTCAAGTTTCACACAAATTATATTATTTTCACTTTGGCCAAAATTTTCAAAAAAAACAACATTAATTGTCAAAAATCTCAAAAATTCAATCATAGTGGCCAAATTCGAACACACAACTAGTTCAACATAGTAATGAAGACTCTCATTAGTCTAACCAAAAGCACAACAAGAAATTAATGAATACAATAACAATAATATTGAATTTATTCCTTATATGCCAAAATTTTCAAAATCAGAATTTCAAGTGCCAAATCAAAATCTTCAAATTATATTAATTATTCAGCACGTTAATGCTGAATCTAAAAAGGTATTACGATATGCAATGGTCCATTAGAAGCTTCAAATGTGAATGCAAGTTAAAATTAATTGTAATTGCATATCCTTAATCCTTAATTTATAGACATATGACAAAATTGTTTTTCGTATTGGCAAAACATCATTAGCTTAAACTTGGATTTGGGTCTAGCTATTTAACATCAAAAGTCTACATGGTTTTTTGGGGGGAAATCTCAAGGTGGCTAAAGAAATTTTGGAATTCAGTTCTCTTTTGCCAAACTTGTAGTGTAACTGATATTGTTTCATATGTTTCAAGGGCTTTCCAACAATACCAAGAACATGATGAAAGGCACCACAATTTGGGAGATTTCAACATAACAAACAAACTACCTACCTCGACAAACTATCTTCTTCAATTGATAGATAGTGTAAACATTCATAAATTCACATGCACATATTTATGAATCCTTTAGGGTATGTCATCTTGTTCACTTATATTTGGATGCTTGTGAGATTTCACTATAGTGATATTTGAAACTAGTTTTTTCATAAACTATCAATAAGTTGACAACATGTTTTCTTTTTAAAAAGACCCAAGATTGAATTTCTTTTAAACAAATTTGCAACCTAGTGAATCAATTGAAATTAAATTGATAAAAAAATTCATAGGCGGAATGTCCTCATAGATTTTTTTTTAATTTCAAGGATATAAATTAGTGAGATGAAAAATAAATTCACTTTTTCAAAACATAGTGTATTGATATTTTAAAAAATAATAAATGTTGTGAACTATCCAAATTCACCAATAATTAATTGATTATGCCAAACAAGAAGTCATTGGGTGAGCCTATTAACCACACACTTTATATAATTGGGCATAAAGGTGCATTCCATGGCATAAAAAATAAAGGTGTAAAATACATGAAGGTCATGCCATGATATTTGCATTATTTTATTTGGATATTAATCAAAATTATTGTTTAGATTACATCAAGTAATTCAAAATATATAATTAACAACTTATATTGTTATATAATTGCAACATATTTTATTCTTGGGAATATTACCAACCTATTTGTGCATTTGGCTTTTATAAATATATATTTAGTATATCAACAACTCCATTCCACAAGTTTCTATAGGGAAATGGTTGACCATCATCTTTATTATCCCCATCAATTAACCACTAGCTTGAATTATTTTGTTCAAATTCCCAATAAGAAATTCAAGGGTAACCTTGTTACTTTTCTATTGTAAAAAAATTCCTATATCATGAAAAATACATATATTGTTCACAAGGTGCATATGGCTTGCAAAGTTGTTACTATTTCATATAAACATAGGAGCAGTTATGTTCTGATGGCATATCAAAAAGCTCGCAATTAGCAAACAAGAATTCATGTAAAAGCACATACAAATAAGAACCCAAAAATGTAACAAATGATTAATGTGCATTAAAATGGATGAAAAATGATTTTTTTTTCAGTCATGTTGAAAACATGAATAATTTATAATGTGGGTTAAAAGCATTGAAAAATAATATTAAATGTGCCAAAATGCATTTTAATTATTCCACATCAAAATGTTCACATTCAAGTATTATGGTAGTTATATTGTATTTAGTCCGATAATCATGATCATTATTAATCAAGTAAGACACGTTGGTTCAATTGATTAGATTTAAGGTGTAGTTGTATAATGTCCAAGTTACAAAAGTCACATTTTGGGATAATGGAAAGAATGCTAAGAACGACAACATGGGCATTGGAATGGACACCACTTTAAGAAAAAGAAAAAAAGTTTTGTTTTGTTTTCGGAGTTTCATCATGAATGAACAATAGGGAATCTTGACAAAGTGGACAACAAGGTTCCAAGGAAGGATAATGGGTGCATTGAGATGAGACCACTAAGTTGGAAACCTTTGCTTGAATGGGAAAGGTAAATTTAAGTTTTTAAAAATAGGGAAGTAATTTCTTTAAAAAAATTTAAAAGAAGGTCGGAAGGATGTTTTGAAATGGCTTAACATGTCTTAAGGATATCCCAAGATGAGGGATGTCCTTCATGGCAATCTTGATATGCCCCAATCATGGAATCACCATCCATGACTTTAGTTTCTCTAAGGTAATTGTTATTCAAATTGATAAGAGTCAATTTTTTATGGCTAATCAAAAATCATGTTGGGAACTTAAATGTTGAAAAATATAATCATTTGAAAACGTTTTTGTTAGGAAAAGGATATAAAACAATAAGCAAATAGGCAAGTTGATATGTATAAATAAGTTGAGATAACAAAGTAGGCAAATCAGTATGATAGTATAGGTAATCGGTATGGCAACATATTGTTATGACAACATAGTGTAGTCAATTTGTGGCAAATCGATTTGCTAGATAATTAAACAATTATAACCATTTTGTAGAAAGTATGAAAATACATTTCGATTAATTTGAAAAGGGTTATAATGTATGGTTTTTATGTTGATCTAAGAGAGAGAGTAAATAGAGGAGCGATGAGAGGAACGGAAGGAGAAAGATATTATAGAGCTTCATGATTTATTGAAATATAAAATATGTTCTTTCTTCCATTATGTTGTGTTTTAGCATTGCATGTGGATTTAATGGAATTATTCTCTAGAGTTATAATGGATTGAATGTTGTCCTGGTTAGTATGTATACATGGTACTCATTCTAATGGAGTATGACAAAGACCCATTAATGATATGTGGATAATTAATTTATTCATGGATTATTATATTTAGCACCGACAAAACTATATCATTAACAATTTTTAATGGGACAAATCAGTTAATTAAAAATAAGTGATTTTTTGGTAGTACCATGTCATCGGTTCACATCCATTGGAAACAATGTTTTCAATGGTAATATGACAAATTGCATTCTTCATTCTTCATTTCTTGATGTAATTACCAAAGTTGTGTGGGTATCTAATTTTTTAATACCCTTTGAGTTGGCTAAAAATAAAGTTTTCAAATGATTTACCCATCAAGGGTGTACAATTACTCCTAAAAATTACATTTAGGCTAAATATGGATACATATTGAATGAAATTTTCATTAAGTTGAATTTAGGTTTGGGCATTTACCGTTGGACACCTTTTTATGCAAATAAACATGGGTTATGGGTAACATATATTTATCTCATTAGGCTCTTGAAAAAAAAATTAAAAATCTAGTTGATGTTTAAAAGGCCAAAATTTATGGCATGCACATTATGTAGGTCAAAGTTCCTTGGTATTAGTTTTCAAATAAATTTCATGTGGATAAAATCTTTTGGAGCTAGCATGGACTAGAAATGTGGATTTTTTTTCACCAATTCAAACATGTACTATGAGGGTGCTAAATCTATAACATGTTCTAATATGTTCAACATACAAAACATATTAGAACATGTTATTGTTAAACAATGTTTTCTCTTTGCATGTAAGCATTTTTTAGATGCATTCATCTTGGTCGTTAAGTCTAATGAGGTTCCATGGTGATCATGTTTTCCAAATTTCAAATTTTAATTTTGAATAGGAATAAAAACAAGACAATATAGACAAAGTAATCTATAAAGTTGGGCAACTTCTCATGAAGACCAACTCCTCAACACCCTTCAAAACAATGTTTAACAAATCAAAAGAAATATCTTGCATGAATCCAATGTGATAATTTGCAACATTGACCTACAAGTTTCATGATTCGAGAAATATCTACTAAATCTTTACAATTTTATTTCCATTTTCATGGTAATGCACAAGTCTTGTCATGATGTCACAACCTTTTTAATTTGTATGCACTAGTTTTCTTTAATACTAATGCATTTTGCATTTAGTACTAGTGCAACAAGATTAATATTGATCATGAACTTCGACATGAAAGATTATATTTATAACTTGATTTCATCAAGAATTGGTTAAACAAAACATGGTTTCATTTCCAACTTACATGTAACAAAAATTAAGTCAATTTTTTGGTCTAATTAGAAAAAACAATATTTGTGAAATATTAATTCATAATGTGTTCTTGAAGATAATACATTGCAATGTGGATTACAATATGGAAACAAATCCAATCACTAGACATTAAAACATGACACCCATGGCCACACCCATATAATTAAATATTTGGTTAATTATAAGACACATCATTTAATATAAACATAGTCATAATGCCCAATTTTGGGATAATGAATGGACATACATACTGGTGCTTACATCAAAGCACCCATTGTTGATATAAAAAATGTTTAAAGTTTACATTCTCATCCTAGTTCCATTTCACCATGTCACAATAGCTACCACAATGACCTTTGTTAAAATTAATAAGAATCATAAGGCAAATTTCTAGATAAACTTAACATTTGCACTTATAACATAACCTTCACAAAACTTGTAAAACTCAATAGTCAAAGTTCCACAACATTATTAGGGATAACATTACAAAAAATACCAAAATGGGAATATAAAAAATTGGTATCATAAAAATAAATACATAGAAATAAACCTTGGTAAGATTAACACCATAGAGCCAAAGCAAAGGACCACATGCAATACTATGTGGCAACAACTAGAGCAAATTTTTAATAGCATACAAATTGAAAGGAGCACATGGAAAACTATGTTGTTGAAGACAATGTAAGGTTTCATTACAATTGCACAACATTTGTCTATTCCACCTTGGTAATTACAAGTTGGTATTACATTATATTATCTTATTCTTAAACAAGCCAATTATGTTTTCACCACCCACATTAAGTATTTACTACATGATAATATTTTTTTGTAGTTCGTTGTGTTGTTGGAACCTAATTCAATGTGAACAAGGGTTTCATATTTGGGGGTTTATTCCCATGGTGTGACTTTAAAGTCACAACTATCATGTTTTCATGAATGTGACTTTGTTACTTTTGATAGTGTTGTGTGTTAATGTAGTAATGCATGACATCATATAGACAACAACATTACAACGCATGTGTCACGGTTTGCAACAAAAATGCACCACATTGGGTGGTTTGTTAAAAATGCACATTATGCTAAACATTATAAACTTTGGAACATATGGTAAAAAGACAAAACGTGTGTTCAACATTCAATGTGTAGGACCTATTATCATTTATCCAGACTTACCCTTATTATTTTATCAATACCCATCCCTATATCCATGTACATGGCCTAGTTGTATTTTCCAAACTAGGAAGTAGGTAGTTAAAAAATCTATAATTTTAAAATATATATGTTTACATGTAAATGTTTTGACTATGTCCAAGTACAAACCAAAAATCATAAATCCTTTGAATTGCAAAACCCATGTACAAACTCTTGTTTAAATTCAAATTTGCATTTGACTTTCTTTTTGAAATAATATACAAGTTATGTTGAACATGAAACACACCCAACATAATGAGCAAGGCCTCTTATTCCATGCTAGTAAGGTTTAAGGTGATATATTCAACAATTAAAAAATAGTTCATGTTCAATAAAGACTTTGATTGTTATTGTAAGTGTGTGATCATCATATGAACTTTATGTGTCATAAGGTGTTCAAGAAAATCACATAATTTGTCACCTTATACATCAATATCATTAAAACATTCTTTAATTATTGCAATAAAAAGCAAGTTTCCAAGCTCCGATTTATTATATATATTTAAAAATATTTTCAAAGTTTTGAAACCACAATAAAGAGGAAATGGACCCCTAAGGGTTTTGGACCTTTGACTCCCACAAATGCCTTTTCATTTTCATTTTTATTTTTCACTGCTCTCATTTCTCATATGCATTAGATTTGGGATTGATTTGATTATTATGTTTAACCTAACATTTATTATGAATCAAAGGTTAAAATCATGGCATAATGCACGTCCTGAATAAAATATCAAGATAAAAGTGATGCCATTTTCAAAAATGAATGCTTTATAAAGTAGTTTAAGGAATTTAATGAATAAAAAAATTAAAGTTTAAAAATATTCACTTAACTAAAAATATATTGGCTAAATTTCATAAATTCATGTTGTATTGTGTTTTAATCCTTGCATTCATATTGCAAAGTTTAATGAACTTATTGCAAGATATGACACATATTGAATTATATAAAAAAAAATTTAAACAAGGCATTGATGAATGTGTCAAAGATAAAAATATTATAAAAATATTGGTATGTTGAATATTAAACCACCCATGTCACAAACACATTCAAATGTTATGGTATTTCTATTGATACCTTTTGTGAAATGACATGTTTCATTATGCAATATTTACATAAACCTAATTTTTTCATTAATTATATATTCAAATTTTGCACACACCACCTATTTTAGTGAATTATTTGTTTGTCACAAATTATCATATACAAATGAAATGACTGTAATTTGTGATAAACTCACATTATAATTTCAACTTGCCATAAATTTGTAAACAATTATATATTTAATTAACTTTGTCATAAAACCATTTCATCATCCTTATAACTCATTTGGATGAATTCATGTCAATTTATAAAAGGATTATTAAAATTTCCTAATTTCATATTTGGTTTATATCTAGATTTGGTCAATTTGTTTTTTGCAAATGATTACCAATTTGGCTACATTACATAATTGAAAAACAAAACCTTGGTTGTGATAATAAAAAAATCACGACCAAGTTGATTTCTACACTTCATTATTTCAAAATAAAATAAAACAAATTTTTGTAATGCATTAATGGTAATTTAGGTATTGGGTTTGTTAACAAAGAAGTTGTTTAACACAATATTAATTATATGAATGTATGTACATAACAAATGTTATGTAAGATGTGTTATGCATATATATAACACATCTAATTTTCATGAAAATTTA
>Ga0116229_10004899_pt1 | contig 21917 bp, 24 predicted proteins | sample S1TSphgellanicum_3_FD_87313 | JGI IMG/M metagenome (GOLD analysis project Ga0116229, IMG submission 87313) | Host-associated microbial communities from peat moss isolated from Minnesota, USA - S1T2_Fc - Sphagnum magellanicum MG | ecosystem: Host-associated > Plants > Peat moss > Unclassified...
AATTTGCATAAACACAATGGCAACAATGATATTTTTTCCTAGTGAAATTTCTCCATTTTTTGACAAAGAAATTGAGAAAATCTTGGGAAAATGTTTTTACTCTAGTGTAAATTTGACTAATTTTGGGAATTTGTTGTTAAATTTTGGAAAAAAATTGATATCAAAAACATGGAAAAAGAAACCCAATTGGAAAATATGATGTTTATTCAAAGTCAACAATCTACCACCCAACTTTCTAAGAGGCATCAACCTATGATTTCAAGTTGGAAAAAGATTTGGGATCTCTAGAAATTTGCTGCATAAAAATTTACAAAAATACATTTGAATTTGTTGATGTACACTTCACAAGTCTAAATTACAAAAGCTCAATTCCACTGTAAGCTATGAACTGCAGCAAACGTTGTGTCATGGAATGGAGTATGGGTTGGCACGCTTTCCAGGAAGAGAGCCCAATTTCATGGGTTTTTTGGAGTAGTCAGGAGCCAACAAACCGGGAAACAATCTGCTCAATAGTTTCTTCGGTCTAAGAAGTGGAAACCCAGTTTCCAATCCAGCTTTTTTCATGGGTTCTGTGTGTAGATTTCCTCTCTCTTGCGAAATGTTGCCCACCGAGTCACCACCACTTAAGTTATGCAGTTTGAAATCCTCATCAACTGTAGCATCACTATTGTTGTTGTCATCATCCTCCACAGTCCTAGATGACATTGAGCCATTTGCTGATTCTTGGAGAGTGATTTTCTGAGAGTGTGGGAGAAGGGCACGAACATTTTCTGGCAAGTCTACAAGCCTACCAGACATAGCAGACTGAATTTGCTCAAAAAACAATACCTGCAGAATTCAATGCCAAGGTTAATAAGTCTGTGCATGTCAAAAGGGCATACACATAGCAAGTCTGCACACTTGTGCACTAGTATCAGAAATCTTGAAAATTTGTTGAAGATTATCAACCACCACACACTGTAAAACTACTGTGTAAAGACCTGTGCTGATTTTTCTAGTGTAATTGAGGAGCTCTGTACAGAGCATATTTTTTCTTCTGCTGTTTGTGGGGGCCATTTCAGAAAACAGAATCCATTTTTCAAAACATCTCGAATTTGTTTTTGTTTCTTTCCTGCGATATCCTTCTGGCTTTCACAGGAAAAAAATCAGTGCAGGTATTTAGTTTATGCTCAGTAAAGCCCATGGCCAAGGGCTTTACCCTACACTTAAATATTTCAGTTCATCACAGTACCTCCACAAAAAGGAGGGAGAGGTGGGTGTTGCACATTTAGTGGAAAAGCACTGACCTGCACAACGACCCGGAGAGGAAGACGATCATTCTGGCAGGCATGAATGCAAGCATCCATTGACAGCTTCTTACAATCCATCAATTTGCATATTCTTTTACGATCACTTTTGGGCATTCCTGGATGCTCCTGTTCCACACCCAACAATTATCACTAGTCTACATCTGATGAGAGACCTACCCTAAACCCTAAACCCTATTCAAATGATCAAAAAAGTTGTCGTGGAGGTGAGCACATGAAGGTAGGTAGGTAGGTAGGTGGCTGAGATTCTACGGCTGTGGTCAAGACAATCCAACAATTGAAGGATTCAAACCAGATTTGAACCCCAGCCCCATCACTCACCTTGAGATACATGTCAATAGCCAGGTACAACCCATCATGAACAGGGCGTGCAAAATCTGGGATGGCTTCAGCAATTTGGACAAACTTGAGCAAGGGCAAATTTGGATCTTTAGCAATCTCCACCAAATAGCCATCTATCAACTTTGCAACATGAAGCAGCTTTGATGGGGTGTTGTGATCATCATGTGACTGCATTGGATAAATTGCTGGAGCGCTTTGACACAATTCTTGTAACAAATAATGCTCCAGAATGAGCTGCACCAGATCAACATCATATAACAGAGAGTTGATGTCGGTATAAGACTGTATGGACAGGATGATTAGATCTTGTAATGATGCTTCTTCCAATTGCAGCCCAATGCGATGTGCAAGTTCCAATTTGGAAGACTGGGAGGCATTCAGAATTGTTGCAGATTTCAGGAGTCTCAAAAGAAAGCTGCATGAACATGAGCCCTTTTCAGATGGCAACAAGCTCACAAGCGATTCCAAAATCAGTGCCCGCTGCTTTGATGATGATGTTTCAACAAAGGACTCAGCTGATTTCAAACCTGGGCCATGATTTCTCATCATCCTGCTGGCGGGGGCACTATGATCACCGGCCTGTATTGCACTGTGCTCTTTTGAGATTCCAGGTAACCACCGCATAGCATAAACCCTAAGTGCCTCCCCCACTTGATCCCAAGGTGCCCCTTTTGCCTTCACTGCCACCATTACCCTTGAGTATAAGGCAATCTCTAGGTTGCAAATGTCCTCTACCCACCAGTCCTTGGGGACAGGTTGATGCTGCTGCTGATGATGATGATGCCTGCTGCGGCTATGAGCAGTCCCATTCAAGGGAGGGGGAGGAGGAGGACTGCTACTGCACTCAATATTGTGGGTTGGGTGTGGCTGGAAACAGGGAAATTTAGGCCTGGTGTATGTGAAGGACCAGTCCACCATTGATGGGTCGACTGCAGTTTTGCATGAAATTGAATCTACACACCGACTCAACAACTGTGTCCAAAATCCCAATTAACTAACTTCCCGGAAACCTCTCTTCTCAAGGGACATACTGTACCTAGGACTCATGTTCAACACTAATTTAAATCCTAAGAGTGCCAGCTGAATAAAAAGAAAAAAGTACGAGCAATTTGCTGAAATTCTAGGAAATCAAACCCAATTCAAAACACAAGATAACTTTGAAACTTACTAGCAAACTTTGCATATTAAGAGACTATTGTTAAAACTCTGAAATACTTACAGATCGAGGCTGCTGGACCACTTTTTTCTCCAAAAAAATAAATTTCAGGCAAGATTTGCTGAACATCAGTCCTAGGTACAGCACCTAAATCAAACATAAATCAAACTAGTTAACCTTGAGGAACTCAGCCTGGGTTTAGGCTTAGAAACTGGTAGGGGAAAGGGGGAAAAAAAAGAATTAGAGTTAATACCTTAAGATGTTCTGCCCATGGTATGAAAGATTTGCTTTGTTGTAAACAAAGGATTGAATCCTTCCAGCCGCGAAGAATAGAGGAATTGAAGAACACTTCCAGCTTGAAGATGAGGTTGCTTTTCTCAATGGCTTCTGTCATCTCTAAATACTCAGCCGCACAGCGGACAGCACTCACATTGGATGCATTGAGTGTAAATGTGATACCATAACAGAACTTTGCACACATCTCAAATGACTCCACACTTCCCGGGAATTCACACAGCCTCAGAATCACCAACGAGTCCTCCTCATCTTCAGAGTCGTTGTTCAAGACTCCTGCTTTGTTCTGCAAACTTGTCTCCCTTTTTTTCAGAGTTTTGTTCAGGTACTCACTCTTGGACAAAAGTGGAAACTGCTGGCCAACAAAACCCCAAGAAGCCAGTGAGTGTTCTACAAGGAAAGATGTTGATCAACAGGCCATGATCTAAGTAGACAAAGCTTATGATCAGGTACTGGTGATCAAGAATCACATGAGGAGCAGCAGCTTGGAAGATTCAGCTGTCCAGATTTTATAGTAGTTCAATGCTCTTCTGCAGTGAAGAAATTACTGATCAGGTCTGGCCATCCGGCTTAACAGTCCAACCAACAATTTACCTTGTGGAGCAGAAATTTATGGCCATCCACTTCGACACAGATGTCACTGACAAGCTCAGATGCAGCTACAGTCCTGAAGCAGCAGCAGCACAAAAAAACCCACCACCATGCACCACCACAAAATCATGAGAAGACATGAGCCGCCAGCCATGAGCGCTAGCTCCATGCATAATTTCGCGTCTCATGCATCAGCTCATGCAGCACTCGGCTGGCAGAAATTATAATATTATGCATACAAACATACTAGTCCTTCTTACGTCACATTGTGGCAAGTCTTGAAGATGTCGGGCTTCGATCCGAGCTTCATGAACTTCATCGTCGCCTGCAAGACCAGTGCAACCAACCAGCTGCAGCACCAGCAGATCAGCTACCACACTAGAGCAGCAGCAGATCATCTTCAGCACTGTACTGCAGATGGTGAGAACTAGATCTCTCTCTCTCTCTCTCTCTCTCTCTCTCTCTTTTCTTCTGCAACAGAACTGGAGCAGACGCTCGAGTGAGAACGCGAGTGTGGCAGGAGTCTACTGTGGAGATGAAGAAGACGACCCGTTGGGCAGGGAGAGAAACAGGGCAGCATGGGTGGGGAATGGGCAGGTGGAAAAGGGCAGATGGAGAAAAGGAGAAGGGAGGGGGTGGACCGTGGAGGTGAGAAATCAATGTTTTTTTTTAAAAGGATTTTGTGATGTAGCCACAAAGTGATGATCATCCAGAAAATAATTTAGCCAAATTTGGCTATATACCAGATATGAAAGTAAACAGAAATAGGAGCCTTCTATATTCTTGGCTACTTACTGAAACTTATCATAAAAATCTGACGATTTGGATTTTTCCTTTTTTTCAGAAATCTGATGAATTTGGGTCACTTTTTTCCAAGAAAAATCCTGTTTATTATATGTTGAAATAATATTTTTGCAGGTCGAGATTTGGTGAAAATTTGTCAATTGAAAAAACTAAGCTGTGCATCCCAAATAGGTAGCAACCCTGGTGATGATACACAACCCAAGTTTTTCAACCCCAAATTTGATGATGATGATGATGAAAGCCCTAAGCATTTAGTACAAGAAGTGGGTCTCTCTTGTGCCTATTTCCTGGGGGCAAACTCAACTAGCTCCTGTTAACTTAAAACGAGTGTGCAGTGATGGAAGATTCTGCTCTGAAACCCACTTTTGGTCTGATTCCCATCCCACCCGAGGTGGACGTTTGATTTGTTCCCAACAAACCCACTTTGGAACAAATCAAACGACCAACTCATATAAGTACCCCAAATTGATTAACACGGGTTTTAGTCCAGGTTGAAAATGGTGACCAACTGTTTTGGAAAAAGCTTGAAGAAAACACAAGACACCATGTTGATTGTGAGACTTTTCAGATCACCAATTCAACAAATTGATCTAGAATTCAGCAGGGGACAAATGTGTTTATAGTTTTGGCTTTTCATATGCATGAAGATCTGACCTTTGGAATGAGTTCTCTCTCTCTCTCTCTCTCTCTCTCTCTTATTTGTCCCAGTTTTTCTTTTTGGGCAAAGTTTTGCCATTTGGTGCATTGTTTTTCAAAAAAATTATATTCTGTCCACTTTTTGCTTTTCTTCCCCAAAAAATTTGACAAAAATCGATTAATTTTTTTCGAAAGAATTGCCATGTTTCTACACATTGTTCAAGCAAGTGTGATCAATTACAACATGTGATTCTGAAACAAGTGCAGCCACTTTTAGTGACTGATAGTGAAAAATGCTCTCTACCCAGTGATTTTTTTTGATGAATTTTCTCCATTTTGCAAAAGGTATTTTGAAAAAAGAATATCCTGTCACAAATTCCCTTTCTTGAGACAAAAGAAATCGTCAAAAAAATATTTTTTATTAAAAATTTCACCAAAAATCGCCATAACTGCTTACAGTATGAAAGGATGCTTAAGATTTTCTACTTTCATAGTTTGCATATCACCAAATTTTCCTAAATATGATTATGGATGATCACCACTTGAGCACCATCACAACACTGGCTCTACCAGGTTTATTGTCAGATTTTAGAATGGTCAATTTGATCTGGATTCAGAATGCAAGTGTCAATCCCATATATGAGCTAAATCTAGCTTTTGACTGAAATTTGAAGTAAAGAGTTTTGAGTGGGTAAAGTTTGAATCCAATGGTTAGATTTATAATCCCGTTCATGATTGGACCAGATTTCTAACCAATCATTGAATAGAGATGAAATGGTTGTGAAAACGGCTTCGACTCTCTTAAGGGCAAAGGATATATGAATGCCTAACTGATGTAGTCTTTTCTTTATTGACCAAGTTTCACCACAAAAAGAAGAGAAAAAAACAAAAATAAAATGAAGTGATTTGTGAGATTTTCAATTGCCAGGATTATAAAATGTTTAAGATTTTATTTGCAAATTGCTGTATATGGTTCAAGTAGGTAGCCAAAATTAGATAAGAACAACTTTGAATCTGTTTTATTTTCATATCTTATTTATAGCCAAATTTGGCTAAATCTTCCTATGGATGGTAACCATGTTGGTTACATGGCAAAATTGACCGGAAAAAAAACACCAGACTGATGGATCTCGTGAATCTCTTGCTGTATGCAGCTACCATTGTGCCCCAGTTCAATGATCAATCTGACATGACTACCTTGTGTTGTATAGGTGGAGCATAACAACTTTCACAGAAGCTGATGACTGCAAGCATATGATGGAGACATTCAATGGAGCGAGCGAGCGAGCAGCACAAAGTCTTGTGAAAGGTTTAGGAGCAAACAATTTGTTTGAAGTCAAGTCTGTCCTCTTCATGTGCGGCATAAGTTTGCATAAAATATTCAGTGCTTATGTTTTGCAGCAAACTGCGGACTGTGAACTCTGTGATCAGTTAGGGTAGCAGAGTCTGTCCCCCACAGGTCACCACCGGATAGCGTGCTAAGTCATGCCCAAGTGAGAGACCTTTGAATTTTCTTCCCACATTGGGGCCCGAGTGGCCAGCCTTTGAACTTTCTTCATAAAAAAGCCTTTGCCAATTCTTAATTGCACGAAAAAAACTAACAATAGGGACCTGTAACACCAAAGTTGCTTACTAAAACTGGAATTTGTAAATAATATTAATGAGAACCTAATGTAGAAAGTTGAGTAGGTATGATAAATATGAAAGATTGACCTCATGAGTCGTACTCACAAAGCAAAGACTTGCTTGAATGGGGAGGCAAAGTCAGACTTGAAGTGTGTGTGATGAGCTCTTCACTTTGTGTTATAAAATGTTGCATGAAATCTTGGTTTATTTAATTTACCTTGTTTCCAAAGGATCTTTATTTTTAGAATAGGCCCAAACTTCAAAGCCTGGACTCATCCTAACATACTCACTACTTATTCATGAATGATATAACAGAAACATGAACATGAGAGAAAGAATTTGTTAAGGCGACAGTAGTGAGGTTTAGGGTTACTAAGACTTTTTGAAGAGTTGGGTTACTAGACTTTTTTGACAATATGATCGTGTAAAACACTCTGATTTTTGTGACAGTCTTAGTGGATGGTGCCTTATCTATCAGAATCCATGGATGAGCATTTCAAGAAGTGAAACTCTGCAAGCCTGTCCATTTTCAAAATGCTTGTATATCCTTTTTATTGAATTTTAAAGTGTCGATTTTTACACCAGGTAACACCATCAGGCTGGGGCAACTTGAAATAACAGGCCTTCAAACTCCCTGGCCCTGGGAGAATGCCCCAGCCTTAGGGTGTTACCCTACACAGAAATTGCTACAGGAGGACCCCCAAGTTAGGGGGCTCAGCTGCTATCACAGCTTAGCTCAGCTCCCTACTTACACCAGGGTGATGACAGCATCTTTGATCTGTTTGATCTCTGACTTGACTTGTTCATGCTGGTAAAGAAAGCAACAATTTGCTGGACGGCTCAATGTTTGAGGCCCTGGCTGTCTTGGGTTCTCTGGAAACTAGCTCTCCAAGTTCCAGCAAGTCATTCTATAGTATGACTCGACACAGAAAAAGTTCTAGCAAGTCATTCTATAGTATGACTCGACACAGAAAAAGCTGCAGCTGCCAATGATGAATTCTGCTTGCAACATATATCAAGCACAACTAGTATATATGACTGTGAATATGTCAGTAATGGTCATTTCCTTGTTGATCCAGAATTATTCATCAGCAAAAGGAGGTGGAGTTTGTTGCAAAGCCAGACCATGGTGACATCCATTAGAAGAACAACCAGACTTTTGAGAGTGCTAGTTGCAATTTCTTATGTTGAACTGCTTCCAGTACAAAAGCAAGAGGCACCAACCCTAGAGGGTCTCTGGAATTCAGACTAACTATTGTAATATGTCAAAGTACTTACTGCAGAATATTAGTTTTCTGTATTGTAATTTGTTGTTGTTGGAACTCAGTTCACTGTGAACAGAATTTTTGCTTTTTTAGGGAGAGTTTTGGATTTTGAAAATTTTCTTTATGGGAGAATGTTTTTATGTGTGCAACTTTTCTTAATTTCAATAGTATAACTTGGGTGCTAATAGACCTAATTTAGTGTGAGAAGGGTTTTTGTCATTTTAGGGTGCGCTCTGAAATTTTGAAATTTGCTTTTAAGGGCACATGTTTTTGTGTGTGTGCAACTTTTCTTAGTTTCCATAGTATAATTTGGGTGTCGATCTAGTACATCTGATATATACCCAAGAGTTTGGAAGCACACCTGAGTAACCCTCAAGCTCTGTTAGACTAATTCTGTTTATGCCCAGTTGGGCACTGCAGTTTCTGTGTGTACTTAAAATCACTAACCTGAAACCAAGCAATTGCAAGCACGTATGCAAACATATTCTAGTCCAATGTACTAAACCCATTTCGCACAGCATGCAAACAGAATCATAGTCACAAATGTACTACTACGTACTCAGATTTCTTTGCATACTCAGATTTGTTGCTGCACTCCTGACTACTTTTGCAAAAAGATGGATTGCCACAGGGCTTCCAAAATCCATGGGGGAAGTAATGAACAGTGTTTCAAGGGCACCGTGTTTGCCATTGTTCTTATTAACTAAAACTCAACTGTGTGGACCTTCCTTCCTTCATAATTTATAAAGGAGACAGCAGCATTTGCTCACGGGTGTGAAAGATAGACAATTGATGAAACCCTGCCAATCATCAAAACAAAGCACCCACAAAAAGGGAGAAAAAGATACAAGACGGATGGACCCAAGTCTTGACAAATGAAGAATCCTCCAAAGAGGGTGGACCACTAAGGGAATGGGAACAAATCAAATACCTGAAACCCCTCATGCCCCGCCCCGCCCCCCCCCTCCACGCATTCCTACTACTCTCTCCCCTCCAACATTAATTAAAACAAATTACATTCGGAAAGAACCATAATTACTCATGAGGTCTACAAGAATCACCCACAATAAGCAAGCAAAAGTTCATGCATGACAAGTTGATGGGAATGATGCTCAAAATTAGTTAATAGCCATGAGATTGTAATTTGGACACGAGATTTTGGTTGCATTTGAAATCCAAGCTCATGGAGCTTTTTCCTTGACCCATACATTCCAATATGGACAAACACACACCAACAATAAAACTCACCATGTGAACCAGATACAAAAAGAAAATGATGCCCAAAATGGCCTTGGAGACATATATAAAGACACCCATCGAAGTTTCCCCTTTTCCCAATGCAATCCTACAAACAGTAAGAAGAAATCAAGTATCCTTTATGGCTCAAGTGGTGTCCAAGAGTACTTATGCCCTTGGGGTCTTTTGTAACCCTTGGGTTTAATAGACAACAATGTTTTGGCAAATGATATCCCCCAAACTTTCATATCAAAGTGTTGGGGGATATCAATTTTGCCCATTTAGAGCTTTTATCCAATGATAAACATATAGGAGGCATGCTTGTGGTGCAACAATGGCATAAAATATCTTCAAAAGTGGTAGCTTATAATGAAATTTGCAATTCTTAAAAAAAAATTCATCATAAGGGTTGTAATGATTGTAAAGGCAAGTTTCATGCTTGAAAAGTAGTATGGTGTATGTAAAACAAAGGAATTCATTATCCAATGACAATGTTGTCCTTCATCATAAAATCCCTAAGCTCTAGAGACTAAAGTAACAAAAAGGTAAGCTCCTAAACCTTAAACCCTCTTGCGCCTTTTCTTGTTTTACTTTGCAAGCAAAAATATAAGAAAACACAACAACTCCAATTCTCAAGATCTCGATCCACAATAAGGGGGCACACAAAACCTTCACTAAAAACTTGAAGAGGTTTTAGAAACAACTCACATGCCTCCTTTTTGTGGGTCTCATCTTTTCTTCCCTTCTTCTTTGTCACCTCAAAACTAACACTCCAAGTTTGTAACTCACACTTGGAATTGCAATGCTTGTTCAAGACTTGCATTTCTCTACAATTACAACCAACTCCCTTGTTGTGCCACAAGGACCTTTTTTTTAGAATAGTTTTGTGAAGATCAAGAAAGTGTCACAACTAGCTCCCTTGTTATGTTGCAAGGAACTTTTGTCCTCCACAATGTCATAAAAATCAAGAAAGTGTAGCCCTACAAAAGCAGGCCCAAATCAAGTTTTAGGTCTTGATATACAAATTCAATGACATGGATGCACAAGAAACAATATTTCTTGCAAATGCCATAAACCTCTTCCTCAATCAAATTAGGTAACTACTCTTGGATCAAAACTTTCAATGTTCTTGGATTTATTCAACTTCTAATCCATAATGCTCTACAATTATAATGTGAACCACAATCTTTCTTTGGAATTCCCTTCTCATTGAATATATTTGTCACAAATGAACCCAAAAACCCAAACCCCTACATGACATAAGTTCACACCAACTAAACTACAAGATTATATCATGAAAAATCCCACTACTACCATTATATTTTTTCCATGACCTCATGGTTTCTACTCTTCCTTCTTCTCATTAATCTCACAATTGAGGATACCCAAATAATAGGTTTCTTATGTCACCCAAAATGGATTAACATTTCTAGGACTATACCTTATACAAACATTAACCAACACCTATTTTCCCTCAGCTCTTTTATCTTTTCTACATTCACCCTTACTAAAGTTCAAACACCTCACATTTTCATCCTCTCTTAATTATACTTCCTAATAGTACCTCTTATTTTCATGGTTGGTATTATAGGGCCTAAACCTAAACTAAGTTATTAAGCGCATTAGAAAAAAAATTCTAATAACAACATTTTGTTTGAACTTCAAGTTCTATTTCAACATAATGTAATCACAACACTAATAACACAATGTTATTTTTTAATGATTCTTTTCAATCAAAATATTTGACATTCAATTTGCTTCTCCAAGTCTCCAAGAAAGTTGTTGCATCATTAGCAACCCCAAACACTTATACACAACTCCTTAATCGCACACCAAGCACATTTTTTCCAAAACCAAAACATCATTATGCGAAAAATGCAACCGAAAACTCCCCTACATTTCCACCATAATCCCAAACTCCTAATAGTAGAAGAAATCATCTCACCAAGCAACAAAAATCCAACTTTGGAAAGCAAAAGCATCACTTCTAATGTCACTTTTTAAAAAATCAAAATAATCCACCATCATTTTTCAAAACTCTTATAAATAATTTCATAGAAAAATAAAAACTAAACATTACATTAGTACAAAACCATGGTTTCTATTTTGGTTTTTTTTTTTGTATTCAATCAAGCTTTGAATGATAACAAATAATGGACAAATTTGACTAAGTTCAAATGTCTAAAATGATTGATGAAAAAAATGTGACTTAACATCCTACATGGCCATATATATATATATTGAAAAACTATGACGAATATGGTTTTTTGAATTACCATGGGTTCATTGAATTTATTTCTAGACTAAGTTGCCTTTAAAAAATATTGCATAAACTACAAACAATCATTGAACTTGTGTTTAATCCTCCATTCAATTTTCTTTTTTTTTAATCATTATAATATGCCAATATGCCATTTGTCAACTTTTTAACATATGACATAAGAGATAATCAAACACAACACATTTTCAACCATACACCACGGCCATAAACATGCAACCACAACATCATGTGGTGAGAAATATTGATTTCCAAATACATATAAACATTAAATTACTATTTATGAAAGATTCAATATGCATTTCAAAGACTCAAATGTAGGATTTTAAGTTTTTTAATTTGGACTATAAATTCAATTTTTTTTTAAAAATTAATCTCATAATTATATATGATTCAATATTTTCTTTAATTTCAAATGTCAATAAATTTCATAACAAAGTTGATTTCAAAATGTCTTTAATGTATTAAAAATAATTATTATATACTTAGGCTTTAAAAAATCATTTTTTACTAAATTTTCAATGAATTGTTTTACTCAAAACTCAATATCTTCTACACCTTAAATGTTTAAAATTACAAAACCATTTGTTGTTCCTTGAATCCTACTCATTGAAAGATTTCTAGAAACATAAAAAGTTCACCCCAAATGTTTTAGCTTAAGTTTGAAATTAGAATTTCATTTTCACTAAAAATTGATTTTTCATTTTTTGTTGAATTTCCAAATATAAAAATTACTCAAATTTCAGTATTTCTTGCACCTTAAGTCTAAAAATAACAAACCACCACCATTATTTTCTAATCATTGAAGGCTTTTCAAGAACACCAAGAGCACATTCAAACTTCTTTAACCTAAGGTCAATCTCTAATTTTCATTTTCACTCAAAATTGAATTTTCATTTGTTACCAAATTTCCAAAGGTGACAATGCAACGCCTCGCTTAACTCATGTTTTACAAAATTGTAATCAAATACAAAACTTCCTATTATGATAAATGTCATATGTAAGTTGCGGCGAGTGGAATTCTAGGTTCAAATCCTACCATCAATCAACAAAACATTTATTAAAACTTTGTCAAGACAAGTTTTAAGTTTTGATGATGGAGGACACAAATTGCACACTACTCAAAACCATGCAATGCCCCAAATATAGGCTCTAGACAAAGCTTGTGAAGGGATATTTAGTCTCCTCTAAGCAAATAAAGCAAAAGCTTCAAGTCTCAAGATATTATTTGCAACAACCTAAAGCAATACTAGCTTTTTATTAGCAATAGCCTTGTATGGATGTGAAGTAATACCAGATATGTAAACCAATTTCAATATCAGCCTTGAGGTTTATAAGAGTTGTGTGGGGGTAAGTGTAACAACTTACCCATTGTATAAATAATGTTTTTACACTTACCTTGCATATCATGTGTAAATGTTTTAAGGGTGTGTAAGTATATACCATAGTTCCTTGACATAGTTTCAACACTAATTAAATTATTTGTAAATTATTTGAAATTTTCAAAAAAAAATAAATTCAAAGAACAAAATGTTCTAAAGGAAAATAAAGAACATGTTGAGATATTTTATTTTGGACTTGGAATCTTCAAATTTAATTAATTATTCAACATACATGTTGAAACTGCCCTTGTAGTATGATGTATCGTATACCCTTAATATAATTCATGTTCAGTAATTGTGGGTGCATGCCAAAGCCCAATGTTCAATTATCAAGGGGCCACTTTGTTTGGCCCTTCCCCAAAAAATGTACCTTATTCTAGGGTCAGTTTTGTCATTAAAAAATCTTTAAAATAGTGAAATGAATTTTAGTGAAATTATGAAGTTAAGTTTTGAAAACTATCATAATTATTGCACCTGCTAAAATCTGAATAATTTCACTATTTCATAGTAGATCATGAAAATAAATTTAATTAAATTTACAAAAACGAATTAATTTTTGAAAAAAAAAATCTTCATTTTGTCCATGTGGAAAATAACCCTAGGCAATAGTAATAATTTTAATGCTCCCCAATTTGAAACTTCAATTAGCCCATTTATATTTACATGGAGTGTAAGTTCAAAACCATATCCTAAATACACATACAACATTGATTTATAGGTAGTTTATAGTTTATACTTGCATTATGTGATATGCCTCACATGAGGCAAAAATTTAGTCTTAGACCCAATACCAAGACTAGGTTTGTATGAAAGTTTTAAAAATGTCCAATACATGGACCCAACTTGAGATCTTTGTTCAATATTGTGAGATATTTTTGGACTCTCATTGGGATTCCTTCAATTCTGTGGGGCTCAACAAGAGGGAGCATAGCACCCATATGCTCTCTATATGACATGAATGTCTAGGGGAACAAATTGTATGTATCGGCTTTCAAAAAATCTTCACCTAAGAGTGGGACTTTTAATGTGTACTTTGCAAACAAACTATTTTCAAATATGACAGCTCTGTGTGTTCTAGTTAGTACTATACAACCAGCCAATCTTAGGTGCAAACCTAATTTAACACAACAAGAGAAAATGGGTTTTATCACACAAATAGTTGTGACACTTGTGTGAGGTAATCCATGTGGTCTCATCCATTCTATTGTACAATATGTGATGTTTATTGTGACATACAATGCACAGAAATTGGAATTTGACATCTGATAATTATCGCACACAAGTGTCATTAGCCACGATTTTGTGTGTGATAAAAGTCACTTTTTCTTGCATTGATTTTGATGATAAAAATTTGATTTTAAGTGTCTTTAAACATAGTTCAAGAATTGTGTCCCACTTTGTAGTTTTTTCAAAAAAAATCATATATGTGTGTGTGTGTGTGTGTGTGTGAAATAATTTTATATTGTAATTACAAATAGACTAAAATATATTTTACATGATGACATAAAGTTTTATTATTATAAAACACAAAATTCAGTGGAAATGATGTTGTAATCTTGCAATTTTTCAATTTTGGGCTCCAATACAAAAGATTGTCATTTTAATTTTGTTAATAATTAAATTAAATTCTAAAGGTTTAGAAGAAAGTAGAGGAGAAATAGAATTTTGTGTGCATACAAGAAATAGGACTTATTTGATCACTCAAAATGCAAGAATATTTTGTTGAAAATGTCTTAAAGTCTTGCATTCCAATTTTGTTAAAAAAATATTTTTTATTATTCATTGTAGCACATATGATTAAAGGACTAAACATACATATCTAACACCCTTTCTTTAGTATCTCAAAATATTCATTTTGTCTCAAAACACAAGACAAGATTGGGTCATGAATCTTGTTGTGAGACCCTAATTTACACCCAATATTATGAATAGACCCTAAACCATCCTATTACGAACATTTATAACTATTCAATACGTTTATGAATATGTGATTGCAACAAAAGACAATTCAAAATTATTTTTTAAATGACACAATATGGACAATGGCCTTTATATTAAGGTTTGAGTGTATTAAAAGTCTTTTTAGCTTCAAGTTTGTAGCTTGTTTGTTCCAATGTTGGTTAATTGGGCTATTCTTATGGCTCATAACCATGGTTCCCAAAAAAAAACTAATTATGTTATATAACCACATTTCTCCATAAAGTTCAAAAAACTCAAATCACTGCCTTAATAACCTCTAAATTTTCATTGATTCTTTTTTTTAATGTGCTTGAAATAACTAGAACTAGTGGTTTTTTTATTTTGATTTTTTTACCACCAAAACCAATGGCTATTAACAAAATCAAATACCCACCCACCTCCTCACAATGGTTTGTTCATGTCAACAAATCTATTAGCATCCATGGAGGTTGTTGGTTTAAGGTTCAAGGTTTAATGATGTCCCATGCCCTAAATGCAAATTGTGGTATATATTATCTTGAACATCCATCTCATTCAATATTGAACTTGTGTTAGCCAATTATTGAGTCTTGACCCAGTTATCAAGCCAATCACTAATAACTTATTAGTCAATTATTATTATTTTTATAACTACTTGATAATATTGAATTATCAAAAATATAATTTACCTTGATGACTTGATTATCATATAGGTAGGTTATCAATTTTTATTACTATCATATTTTTTTGTAAAGAAAGTAAATAATTTTCATTTTCATCTTTAAAAAACCTTATAACTAGCTAACACCTAGCAAAATATAAACAAATGATTATCAACCAATCATTTGATAGTTCATACCCTTGTGCATAACTAATGGTTATGACTCAATTTTTTGATAACCTAATTAGAAATCAATGTTTTATATTGATACAAATAACTTGTGTGGTCCCCCAATTTTTTTTAATTAACCTAGGTCTAATGGTTATTTAAAAAAACAACAATTAGCCAACAGTGGTATTGACCATATGGTGAATTTGAAAACAAAAGTTCCCTTCTTTACTATGGGTGGTATGTTGGGCGTTGTGCTTGTGTTGTTATCTAGAGAATGTAGACCAGCCTTTTTTCTTGTCTAGCAAAATGGTGTCAAATTTCACCTTTCACCAAGACTATGCGATGACCCAAATAGGAAAATTGGTGGGGCTTTCACCAAACAAGGCTCTAACAACAAACGAACGATGTTGTTTGCATTATCACCGGTCGTCCATATCACCATATTCACTAGTGGTGTTACAACAACTATGATACTCCTCTCATTGGATTTTGCTGCAAACCCTAACTCATTTCACCTATTCCATTTCACATATTAAGGTTAGCCTACCAAGAAGTGTCATGGATCTCTATGATGTCTCTAGTCGTTTGCATTTAGCGGTGCATGCTTGTCATCAAATCATGGTATGAGATCACCAAATCTCTATTACACTTTAGGGTTTACTTGAGGAGGGGAAATACATTGCACAAGGATTAGAAGGCTAGGTGTTTAATCACAATGCAAAATGGTGTCATTGTAAGTTACAACTTCTAGTGTGGAGGCATGATCTAGAAGTTGGAGCCTTGAAGGTAATGGTGGTAAGGATCGTGCAATAACCAATGGATTGCAAACTTCTTCACCACAATTTCAGAAGTTTAGGTGAGTGGGCCAAGACCTACATGTTAGTGTTTTTTTTCATTTCTACTTTGTATGTTGAATCTTGGTGTTTTTTTCTCAACAATGCTCCAACGGCATTCCTTTGATGTTTCTTCTCAACTTTATGAGTTTGTTGTTTAGTATTGTATTGTTGTTGTGTAATTTGTGTTTCCAAAGTCATGTCATGTTGTTGCAACGTCTTTGTGTGTAATCATGCTATTGTGTAATGTTATTTGTGTCTTTAGTTGTGCTACGTGTAATTGCATTTGATTGGTTTTTAAAAGTTCAAGCCTAAAGTTACACCATTTTTTTCATTTTTTAAGCTTTCAACAACTACAATCTTTGTGTTTGGACTTTGAAATTCATTGAGTTTTTATAGTTCATGATTGATTTGCTAAAAGCCTTAGTCTTTGTCTTGTGCATCATCTCTGATTAATTTGCATTTTTCAACTTTAAGGTTTAATTATTTGTTTTGTATTGTCCTTATGATTTTATAAGTCCTGGGAGTTTTTCAAGTTCAGATTATGTTAAGGTTTTGTCCCCAATTGATGTTTTGGCTCCTCCTTTTCTTGATCCTAATTCTTTTGTTGATCATGTTGTTGCACCTTATCCCAATGGTCCTTCTTTTGTTGGTTTTTTTTGTTGTCACTTCTTTAGATCTTGGTGCTTCCTCCTTTGTTAGTCCTCATGTGCAAAACTTTCAAGACCATGAACCAATAGACCATGTTGATTTTTCTTTTCTTTTTTTTTCTTATATGGAACTTGATCCACCTTGTAAAAAATAAAAGTTTGTTGATGGGAAAACACCAAAAAAATCATATGATAGTACCTATAATTTCCAAACTGAATGGGTAATCAAAATGCCATGGATAGAAGGTATAGTGACTAAAGATGGTTTTATAAATATGGTGAAATGCGAAATGTGTTCTTTTGATTGAAAACAAAGAAAAAATCATGGGCTGTAAGTGGGACACTTAAACAAAAACATCAAGACCATCAAATTGCAATGTGGGATATGTTAAACTTGGGTTGGAAAAAGGTTAAGAATACATTGCAAAAGATTGTACACATTTGAAGAATTTGAGATTGTATGCACATAGGGGTTCCAAGTCAATTTTGGTTCAAGTAAATAAACTTGTAGGGGAAAGGAATTGGAAAATTGTCTAGCTGAAGTCTATTTTTCATGTCTTGTCTCATGGTCATTTGATGTTGGAGTATGAATCTTTGTATGACCTTTTCAAAAGTTTAAATGTCCCAAACAACTCATCCATTCATTGGTCTAATAATGGTGGTTGAACACTGTTGAATTCATGTTCATGCAAGTCCATGAGGCTAAACTCTCAAGGCCATTCAATTTTCCAAGTTCTCAGCAATCTCATGTGATGAAATTACAACCATTGATAATGGTTCTTGGATGTGTATCCATGCCTATGTGCTTGAGTTTTGGGTCAGGGTTTTGATTTTGTTTCAAGTTGAATGGATTGTGAATAGTTCAGGTTCCTTTAATTTCACTAAAGTTATCATGGCTACCTTGATGAAATGTGGGGGGCTACCAAAGGTGGATGTGGCAAAAAAGTTATTATTCTTTAATGCAGATGGGGCTTTTGTTTGGGGGGGGTACAAGGGTCATAACGCAAATAAAAGATGTTTGGGTGCCCTTTTCAATGGGTGTCCATTGTGTTGTTCATAGGACTAACCTTGTGATTCAATCTTTGTCCAATTTGACCCTCTTTGTTTGAGTTACTCAAGCATTCATGACCAACTTGCATGGTTATTTTTTGCATTCATAGAAGTGCCATTTCGAGTTTCAAAAGCTTGTTGCAATCATGGAAACCAAATGCAACAAGATATTGAAGAACATGAAAATGTAATGGATGTCTATGTCAGATCTTTTGAAGATGATCATGTCATAATACAATCCATTGTTTACAATAATGCAAGCTAATTAGAAATTTGAACAAATGAAAAGGTGAGGGTTAATAAACATTTCAAGTGTTTTTTATGATTCTCAATTTTTTTTTGTTATCATGCAATTGGATTTTGTAGATTTTATTCCAACTTTGATAGTGGTTGAAACTTTAAAAAATGACAACTAATAAGTACACATGAAATATCTAGCTTATAAAGGCTTTCTTGATCTCTTGTTATCTTATGTCATTCAAAATCTTCACTAATGGGGATGATCTAGTTTAACCTTTGTTGGGGATCAATTGTTTTATGATGTGATCAACTGATTTAACCTTGTGTGATGGCACTTAATCTAAATTAATGGGGGTCATCCAACTTCTTTTCTAATTTGATGGGTTTTTTTTAATGTTGGAAATCAACTATTTTTTAATGGAAATATGTGACTTCATCTAAGTTAACTTCATTATTTATTAATTACCATCAATTGCTAGTCTTATTTTATGGCTCGAACTTTCATGAGTTTCAAAATTCAATTACATTTTTATCAAGAAACCCTTATTAAAGACAATCTCATAGATTACTTATGTTGGGAATGTGTGGATTCCATATTATAAAGCCAATTTTTTTTCCCTTTTTGGGATGCAACTTCTAATCAAAATTAACTTCTAATCTACAAATGGAATGATTTCATATCATAGATGTGAGTTTGATTTGGGCTAAAGATGTCTATGTTGTCATTATGCAATCTACATTCATTTTAATGTGGCATTTTGTTGGAAAGTCCTTTTGTCATAGGTCAATTTGGGCCTAACTTGCTCATAGACACCCATCTACTCCTTAGACTTGATGTTGTGCTTCCCTTGATGGAATTAATGATCTATTGAAGTTTGTTCAAAAACAAAATGTTTTCATCAACAATTCATTATAGCAATAAATGTTTGCCAAGACAAGTTATATAAATTATATTGTGACAACAACAATGCATTCTTTCGTGATGTGTTTTGGTCACTTAATGGATTGTTGGTATGTGACCATCACCAAATCCACATGAAATGAGTCACCAATTATAATAGTGATTAAATAGATCACCTTACCTTTGTGCTAAAAGGGGAAAACAATTGAGCAATTGGGGTGCCATATGTTTAGAAATTGGCACAATGATCCCAATGACAAAAGCTATTTTTTCCCGTGTATTTTAACTTGTAAAAGCATAATGTAAACGTAAGTTCTATTTACCCTAAATCTTTTTCAAATGTTTAGTTAATTTCAACTCGTAATTTTGTCCAAAATCATGTTTAATAAGGATTCATGATATTAAAATCTAGATATAGGTTTAAATCTAAGTCCTATTCTAAGTATTGCACAAATTTGGCATGTGGGTTGAGGTTGGAATTGGCAAAGGTTGTTGTAGGCTAATTGAAAAGCTAAATGTTCAATTTTCTGAATAGTTGATATTGGATACCATGGGGATTGTTTATCCCTAGTATTGGTTGTAAGAAGATGTGGACATAACTTCTTTTCGACATTTGGAAGTGTTGAAAGAATTTTATGACAATCCACGTCCATGTGGAATTGCAACAAACAATAAATCTATCCTAATGGTATCTATTGTTCTTTCAAGTTGGGACTTGGATGCATAACAAAGACTTTTCAAGTTCACCATGAAGTCGAACATTTTTCAAGCAATGGCAAAAATGGTGGCATTGGCAATTGCAAGGTGCAACCCCAAATTGTTAATCCCCTAACTCATTTGCGCAAGGTGATCAATGTTTTTCAATTCCTATCCTATATTTTCCTAGAGTATTTGAAATTAGTAGAGATTGTTATTATTCATGTTTTAATGTACGTAGAGGATGAAAGATGTGTCAATTTTGTGTCATATTTTGAAAGTGAATTGTGGAAATTATTTTGCATATGTTGTTGGTTGTTGTTATGTATGCACAACACTTCTTCACATTTGATATCTTTCCTTATGCAACTAGATTTGAGAGTTGAGGAATGTCGCGACAACTTTTGGTCGAGGCTAATATGAGTGATTTTATTAGTATTTCTTGTGTTCATGTGGTTTCTATGACTACAACAAGTTTTGGATGTGTCCAAGTTTCTATGGGTGTTATTTTACATTCTACAAGTCATGCGTCTAATTAGATTGTTAATCCCCCATATAATTTTTGTAGCCAGAATGCAATAGATTTCGAGATCTACTAACCAATATATATACCAAGTAGAAATGCTTGGCGCTAGTTTACATAATGTATTTGTTTACAACATCGCCCAAAGGCAATTTTAATACAATGGTTATAGCCAAAAACATTTGCCACCAGCTACAATTTTTGCCACTTGTAATATCCTACACCTCAAGGACCCCACAAGGCTGAAATGAAAAAAACGTTGGTGCATACTTGCAGAGCTCCAAGTCCCAAAAGTTCCAAACTTATTGGACACAATTTTTCAAGTAAAAAATTCTTTAAATCATAAGCATGTGAAAATTGGTATGTTATTAGCAGCAGTGTGAACCTCCCAAAAGAATCAGTTACAATTCTTTGTCCAAGACTTAGTTTTCTACAAGTTGTGGGCAAGTTATTTTTCCAAAGAATAAAGCTACAATTTGATCAATTGTTCTTAGATTTGACCTAAGTGAAGGAACTATTGTTTCTTGGCCTTATTGGTTTTTCAGGCCTAGCCTCTGGGTAGCCCAAGAAGGGTCTTGGAAAAGTTTCTCAAATTATACAAAACTAGATTTCTAATTGACTATGCAACTAGGAATTTTTATTTATGATAGTTTGCAGCCTATTGCCAACCATAATTGTGGAGGCATAGATGGAATTATTTGACCTCTTGTTCCACTCCATGAAAGATATCTATCAACTTATAATACTTACGATTTGGCACTCATTCATCCAATAAATTAATATATTGCAACATTTGTTTGGAGGGGATTAAAATTGTAACACTTGATTTTTTGGATGCTTCATATAAAATAGGTGCACACCCTCTTCAATCTCCTTCCTAAAAAACATTTTCACAGTAGTTGTCAACCCTTGATCCTGGAAAAAAAACCAAGTGCCAAAGGTAAATTTTAAATTTAAATTTATTATTCAACAATTTGTTGCCACATCGGGGGTACAATAGTGTCAATAACTTCTAGAATTTTAGTTTGGGCTATGCCTCACTAAGTAGAATTGGATCTATGTTGGAATTAAATTCATATAAAGGCCACTTTAAACAAAGGTCCAATGACCAAAAACCAAGGGACCAATTTGAAACAAATTGAACTTTGAATTGGACACTTCTTCACATTAAAAAGTACACTTTTTTGAAGGTACAATGAAACAAATTGAACCTTGAATTGGACCCTTCTTCGCATTGAAAAATGCATTTTTTTCTAAGGTACAATGAATGTGTCTCAACTTTCCGCAACTTGACTTTGTGAAACCCTCAAGTGGGTTTCACCCCGTGACTTGGGAGC
>Ga0116229_10004900_pt1 | contig 21915 bp, 19 predicted proteins | sample S1TSphgellanicum_3_FD_87313 | JGI IMG/M metagenome (GOLD analysis project Ga0116229, IMG submission 87313) | Host-associated microbial communities from peat moss isolated from Minnesota, USA - S1T2_Fc - Sphagnum magellanicum MG | ecosystem: Host-associated > Plants > Peat moss > Unclassified...
TACAAATGGCTCTCAATTCTTCATAACTACTGTTGCAACACCATGGCTGGATAACAAGCATACTGTGTTTGGCAGAGTGTCTAAGGGCATGGATGTTGTCCAGGTGAGCTTGCTTAAAACCTGGCTGTTTTTATCTGAAGCCCTAAAATGGTGGGTTTTGAGGTATCCTGCCCAATCATAGCTGGATTTGGATTTTATTTCATGTTCTATATTTCCATGGATCGTTCGGCCGTAAGTGTCCTGGTATGTGCTATGGATTGACGCCCATCAGCAGAGGTTTGGGATGAAATTCCATGTTTCTCCTGAATTGAGAATTGAGTTTGTGATCATCACTTGCTTCTTGCAGGCAATTGAGAAGGTGAAAACAGACAAGAATGACAAGCCTTACACGGATGTGAAGATTTTGAATGTTACTGTCACAAAGTCATAGCTGTGACTGGTTGATGTAGTAGGAGCAGTGGCCAGGTTGTGGAGTCTAGATGACAAATTAACTGTGGCTGCAATCTAGGTACGATAACAAATGTCTTGAAACATTTTCTCTTGTAGTTTAGTTAGTAGTCCTGAAAGAGTTTCATCCTCACCGTTTTGTCAAATTCGCCAGAGTGGGTTCAAAAGACTTTTGAGGTCAGAAGTTTTCTTTAGACAGCTCAAAGTTTGGCGTAAGAAACACAAGCAGCCAGGGGGGGGAGAGGTGGGGGGGATTAAATGAGCATTGACACTTCTTTTGTGTCCTGTCTTGTTGTGCCAATCACAATTATGCAGTGTACGTGGCAAAGGTTTAGGTCACAAAGCTTGCAAGGGTTGCAGGTTACGCACTGTGCACCAAGATGCTTAGATCCATTCAGAAGGCTCTCGATTGTTGAGGGTTGCAAGTTTCACTCTGTAACCAAGCTCCTTAGATCCATTCAAAAGGCTCTGTGTCATCGAGGATTGTAGGTTATGCTCTGTAACCAAGCTGCGCACATCCAATTAGAGGGCTTCATGTTGTTGAGGTACGCATTGTAAGCAAGGCTGGTCAGATCCATTCAGAAGTCTCTATGTTGTCAAGTGCACTTTGTAACCGGGCTGCCCAGATCCAATCAGAAGGCTACATGTCACTGACATCTCATCAATGGTCTGGCATTCTGAACATTCCTAAACACACGGATTCTCGGTCCTTGGATTGAAACAGGGTTGAAAACTAAATCTAGTTCGGGAACTGGAACTGGAAACCAGGTTTGATTTCTTGGAACTGGGAACCAGAACAGGGTTGAAAACTGGTTGTAGTTCCAGAACTAGAACGGAGTCCAGATCTGGTTCTGGGACTGGAACTGGAATTTTTTTGGGGGCTGGAACCGGGGGTTAATGGGGAATGAATGAATACAAAGCTTGAACTGGAAACCAGGTCTGATTTCTGGAACTGGGAATCAGAACAGGGTTGAAAAATGAATCTAGTTCTGGAACTGCAACTAAACCCAGACGTGGAACTGGAACTGAACCCGGAACTGGAACTGGAACTGGATTTTTTTTGTAAATAACGTTTTTTGGGGGGGCGAAAATGTTTGGAAACTGGGGGTTAACCCGAAGTTAACCGTCAGGTTTCAAATCAGGTTACTTGGAATCGGAACCGAAACCAGGTCTGAAACCAGGTTTGCTTTCCAGAACCTGAACCTGAACCTGATTTATAGTGTGTTAAATGTAACTATTTAACCTTATTTATTTATTTATTTATTTATTTATAAAATGCATAATGCTAATCCATTAAAAAAACACCCCTTTGAAAATTTGATGGATTTAATTTAATTTGATTTAATTTGTAGTTTTTATTTTAGGCCATTTAGAAGGAAAAAAAGAGAGAAAAACTTAAGTGCATTTTGTGACCAAATGAGGCAAGTAAATAGCTTATGTTTTAAATACCTTTTCAATTAAGATAATTGAAAAAAAATATTAAACAATCCCCATCTTGTCAACTCAATTTTTACCCATCTTTTACACCCAGCTTTTAGAAATTCACCAACGGTAATAATAATAATAATAATAATAATAAAGTCAATAGAAAATCCTGGCCGTCAGATTTTTACCCCTTTGTCTGACTACGTACCCTCGGATTGCTGCCACTTACCGCTAGGAAATATCCGGGTCGTTGAAAATTTTGTCAAACTATTTTACTCGGATCTGAAGCTTCGGGCTGCTACCAGAAACATCCTGACCGTCAAATGCGCTCCCTTTGTTTTTCAGAGCAAAGTTAGGGCTTGGCGCTCTGTTGTCCCTCTCTTCGGTTTTGTGTGTGTTTGTTGTGGTAGGGAAGATTGCGGAGCGCTCCCGGAAGAAGAAGAACAACAACAACAACAAGAGGAGTAGCGTAGATTCTACTTCAACGCCTGAGGGAGAGGTGTTTATACTTCCTTCGTTGGTTGGGTGTCGGAGGAGTAACGAGTGGAGGCTGTGGAGAAGGAGGAGGAGGAGGAAGAGAAGGGGGAAAGACGAACAAAGAGACGAAGTAGAAGAAGAAGAAGAAGAAGAAATGGCGTCTGAAGATACCGAAATGGTAACAGGGCCGTCAGGCGAAGGAACAAGTGCAGGCGCCAGTGCTAGCGCTGGCTCCAAGCGTCCTAAGCGGTTCGAGATCAAGAAATGGAATGCTGTTGCTCTTTGGGCTTGGGGTATGCGCCTTCTCCTTGTTCCCATTGTTCTTTTTCTTGGAATGCAATCTGAGAGAAGAAATTTGCTCGTTTATGAAAAGAAGATCGACCAGAGAGAGAGAGAGAGAGAGAGAGAGAGAGATTTTTTCCCCACAGAATCTGTGTTAACGGTGAAGAGGTATCAGAAAAAAGGATGTATTGCCTGTCAAGTGCTGGTACTCGGATTATTGGTTGTTGAATTCTTACCCCTGGGACTCCTGAGGTTTTTGTATTCAATACGACCAGTTTAATCAGATGCTCTCATTGTAGCTGGGTTGACTAGAACTGGTACACTGAGTATGCACAGAGATGGTATGGCGGATGCTGATTTACTTTCAAGTTGGTGGCCTTCAAACTTACCATTAGCCTGCTGGCTTGGTGCTGCAATTGTTAGATAGACATCCTCTCTGAATAGATTGCAGGTTATAATGGGCTATCATACCAATTTTCACAAGAAAACAACCACACAAGTTGAGAGGATTCTCTCTTTGGAATCTTCTCAGCAGATTTCTGAACACATGAGCTGATGAGTCCTGTTGTAAATAATGAGAATTATCTGCAATTGACAAGAGTTGGCATATCCTTGATAGAGCTCCCCTCAAGGAAAGGGAAGAAGATGGTATGGAACAGCCTCACATGTGATGCGGGTTGCTTCACAATCTACACACCCTTATTCATCACCTGGAACTCTTTTCATATGAAAATCCAACCTTTTAACACCTCTGCATTTTCTAGTGGCCAAAATGGGAAAAAAAGTTGCTTGTGACTGCTTCAGATCATCCTCAAGAGTGTCTGTCTCTAACCTATTTTGAAATGATGGATTGTCAAGCATGTTCTCTCTCAACAAACAGAGCATAGGAAATACCTAATGATCAGGAGCTCTCACAGGTGGCTTCAATTAACATAAAAAGCTCAGAGGCAGGTAGTCTATACATGACAAGTTGAGGCAATGCAACTCCGGTGTAAGGTTGACCTTTTTCACTAAGATCTTGAGGATAACTGGATTCCTATAACTGGACGCTGTGGATTAGAGGGTTGGAGATAATTCCAGTTACCATATTGGTCATTGGATTGCTCCTTTCAGACGTTGGTGCAAGTTACATCTTCGGCAAGCACCATCTCTGGCTGTCTCTCTTAAAATCGTGGGAAGATTTTGAGCTCTGGTCAGGAGATAAAAGTAGGTGTGTGGTGTTCAGAATACATCCATACTTACAAACACCTTTTTGCAGATATTGTGGTTGATAATTGTGCCATCTGCCGCAACCACATCATGGATCTATGTAAGTGATTCAGCAATCTCAAGTTAAATTCATTCTGCTGAGAGGATCCAGTGACTAGAGAAGTGTTTTGTCATTTTCCTAATTTTTGTGTGTATTGGGTTGTGCTCAATTCTTCTGGACTAATGCTTATCTATCTCACAGGTATTGAATGCCAAGCAAATCAAGCTAGTGCAACCAGTGAGGAGTGCACTGTGGCCTGGGGTATGTTCCTCCTGTGTTTTGCAGAATCTTGGAATAGATATCTGGTTAGAAATTATCTGCAAGTAACTTTGTCATCAAATTTGGCCTTGGCAAACACTTTTTTGTGTGTATTTGAACTGTGGTTTATGCTTGCTGACATGGTTTTCTTCATGTGGATGTTGGTCAGGTGTCTGCAACCATGCCTTCCACTTCCATTGCATAAGCAGATGGCTTAAGACCAGACAGGTCTGCCCATTAGGTGGGTCCGGACTCCTAACCTCTGTTCATGGGTTTCAATTGTGATTATCCTTATTGAAATTTTGGTTTCTCTTTATGTTGTTTCAAAGAGTTTTTCCAGGAAATTCCCATCTGTTTGAAAAGATGTTGAACTTTTAAAGTTGAGATGCTCTTCTTATTCAAATTTGTGCAGATAACAGTGAATGGGAATTTCAGAAGTACGGACGCTGAGGATTATGCCCAGGATATGGTGTTTTACTGTATTCTGTTGTGAATTGTGGAGAAAGCACAATCACATAGACATAAACAGGGCCAATGGGCGAGGACTGAGAGTTAAAAGAGGATATATAATTCCTCTTCTCCTAGTGTGGAGTCAGTAGGATTTTCTGTAAAGGCAGCATAAGAAGAGAAAGCGGGGGGGGGGGAGCTTTAGTTTGCTTGCACATGTTATTACCCAAACCACAGGTACCTTGAAAGGCCATTCCACAGGTCTAAAAAGTTGTGGTGGGATGACTGCTGCCTGCACCAAAACATTTTATGCTGTACCTCAGAGGATCGGCATTGTGACTTCATCAGTCATGGATTCTATGTCCTATGATCAGGTTGGCTCTTGCCAAGATGCAGGTCTTATGAGTCTAAAAGTGTGTTTGGGGGTATACATGGATGAGGCCTCTTTTCAGTAACAGTGATGCATAAAAACTCACTCTCATGGAGGATTGACTTTATTATCATTGGAAAGAAGCCATCCACTTCCAGCAGTTCACCTTTTTGCCTGTGGGTCATCTCAATTCTATTCTTCTGTAGTGGAGATGCACATTTGGTATAGCACTCAATTGTTGGTGGTACAACCTTTCAACTCTGACAAATATCATGTTAAACCAGATGATGACATTTGGCTAACTTGTGTGTGTACACTATCTCCTTCGCATCCTGATCATAGATCACCAATCAATATGACAGCTTCTCATCCAACCATTCAGCTTGAAAGATTGGGGATGAGAGATCAAGTCATTTCACAGAAATCTACACATAATAAGTCCCACCATGACTAAGAACTGCTTCCGAAAACAATTAAGGAAAAATCACTGGACTCCAAAATATCCTTCCCTGCCCATACAGTGCCACATATACTAACTATCCCATGAACTCTTATAAATGTGTACATTCTGCTTGATGGAAAAAACATTTAAAGTGAAATCTCCAACCTATAATGTGCATGAGCAGGACTTGATAAGTAGCTTCTTGGTTGCAGCTCCTGATACTAGTTATTAACTGTGTGCCCACCACAAGGAAAAATTGGTGCATGGAATGCACTGGGGGGAGATTTGGCCATTACTGCAGGATTCAAATGAAAACCATTGGAAGTAACCTGTGCCCATGCTATCAATGTATGTTATCATACCCATCCATGAGGTACAGGCATCAAATAACAGGTACAAAGGTACTGTTTTGCTTGCAATTCAATCTCCACTTTAACATGTTGCAATTCACACCTTCAGGACTTTGCATTTTCCTTGTACCACACCCCTGGAGTCCACCAGCCACTTCATTAGAATGCTTGTGTATGACGGAAAGCAATCTCTTGTCAAAGTTTGTAATAAGGAAAAAGGCTTCACAACAGTCATCCATTTTAAGTCTCCATACATTGGGATCTGCAATTTTCCTGGACTTGGAAATCTGATTCTGCGCTTACCTGATTCAACTGAAAAGCACAGCCTTGAGGATCAACCAAATTGGGTGCTAACAGTTGAATTATCATTGGCTTCAAATGTAATCCTGCACACACTGAACTAGCTGTTTTAACAAGTCAACATATATATGAAGCTCCTGGGATGAAACTTCCATCTCTTTCATTCAAAAACATAATTGATATGATATTCTAGTGTGGGTGAGTGGGTCATCAATTAACACTAAAGTAAACAACTAAAGCCATCATATCCTCTCAATGCAACTCAAGTGATCATATGCTCAGTTCCAATCTTTTACCTTTGGGGCTGACAATGGCACACAAAAGTAAACACCTGCGCCTCCAATAATTGATTTTCAACTTCCCTCAAAGCGGATCAGAAGGTCCGCTTCAGATGTTGTTCCCTCAGAACTTTGGAGCCCCTGCTGCCTCTCTCAAATCCAAGGTGTCCAGCCTTCATACATGTTGGAAAGGTTGTCAATGCTAGTAGCCTGGCGCAGAAGATAATCTACTTGCTCTGTCACTGAAAATTGCCTGATACATATCATTACAGAGAAAAATACACCAGAATCAGAATACAGTACTTCACTCCATGACAGCTCACCCTCCTACTACTTCAAATGACCAATTGTGCATATTTGAACAAATGCAACAGATAAAGATGTGTATTCAAGTTCAGTTCATTGATACCTGCTGCCATCAATATCACGGCCCTCAAGTTTGCTTTGGACTCGCTTGAGAACAGAAACTGCATAAGCGTTTTTCTCTGTATTGGCCAGTTCAAAAGGCAATTATAAACTGCTTCTTGCAATGCCCAAATTCCACAGCTGAGGAACCTAGACAAAACCTCTAGTGACATTACATTGTGACACTCTCGTCCACACTCAATACCTATCTGTGAGATTGCAGAGGAAACTCCACAAGTTCTCAAAGGTAACAGATCTGTCAAAGCGAATGACAAGAATGAATGTGGTCATGACCTTATGAACATCAATCACAAAGTATCAGACCATCACTTCATCACCAATAGCAGTGACAAGCTGCCATGACTCCTTGCTGACTTCATTAACTCCCCAACAGTTGACATAGATAATTATATAATTGCTTGCACATAATTTCAGGTAAACCTTTGTACAATACAAACATCTGCATCCTGAGTTTCTGTTGCATTTGTGCAAATGATGGGAAGACATAGCTAGTCAAAAAAGTCAATAGTATCCTCATCCAAGCTGCAAAAAGACCATAAATTTCCTTTTCATCTAAGCCATACCTCGCACAGTGTGACTTTGGTTGTTCAAATTTGCACGAAGGATGGGTGAGGCATCATAATTATATCCAGCACTATCTGATTCCAACTTCCTTTTACTGAGGTGAGAATTGCTGAGGGGACCCTGCAGATTAGCATCAGCTCCTCCTTGATCTTGTTGTGTGCCCCCCACAACAGCAGGAATTGAAGAAAGTATCCCTTCACTCTGCTGCAAACTACTGGAAGATGCAGTTCCCTCATGCCTCTGGCTTGTTCCTGTATTCAAATTTTCTGGACTTGTAACATTGGCCTGGCTGCTAACTGCTGAGGTCAAATCACTACCAGCCTCTGGATGGTGGTTTGAACTTGATGGACTTGCTGTGCTTCCAGCTGCTTCAACCCCAGTCAGGCCAGGTGACAGTGATCCCCTACCAAGCAGTTCCATTCTGTTTCTTTCAACCTCTGCAGTATGCCAGCTTCCTGGTCTACTAGTGATTTTCTGTGAACTTCTGATGTAGGGTTGCGATGATGCCTCTGTTGTTGTACAGACATCAGATTCCCCTGTCAGTCCACTTTCTGGTGGTGATATCCAGCCGTCATCATCATCTTCCAAGAGAGGATCCTCATCTAAGGAGTTTGATACTGGAGGACCCATCTCTGTTACTTGGTCCAGAAACCCATTCACATTATCATCAGGGCTTGTGACTATGTGATCAACATTAGAAATGGAACCAGCAATCAATATTTCCTGTGATTTTTGTTCCTGGCTCTCGCCAACTCCTTCCAAAGCCTGCAAAGAAACCAACAGTACAGAAGCAGACTGCTCTCATCAGTACACTGATGAGACAAAGCAAATGCATAACACAAAAAATGTCACTCATTCCTTGAGAAAACTACTAGCTATTCATGTTCTCAGGAGATTCACATCTCTGCAGAAATATTCCTGCGTGAAACCCACAATTAGGCAAGACCAGGAAAATATAAAGGCTTGCCTTATGCAAGACACCGGCATCAGAGCTTGCAGTTCGCACCAACTTCATCAGGCAGACATGCAAGTGCTTCACGGAGTTAAGGAGGCGTGGTATGGAGTCTGCCATTAATGGAACTGCCTCCCTCAGATTCAGATGAAGTGAGTGAAAAATATTGTGTGCCTGAGCTGAACTCCCCTCAGTACTGCCTTCTGTCTCAACTACTCCCTGAGAAAAGCTCCAAGCTGGTCTGGTCACAAAAGCTGCTGCTGATGCCAGCAATGGTTCCAGCAGAAGGAGCAACCCATTAACCTGGAAATGCATTCCCACTCCAATGCATTGCTTAGTAGATGATGCTTCAACACTCGTCTTAATACATACACTACATACCATAGTATCTCATAAACAAATTAAAAAAGTATAATATGACATTTCTAACACTTATCAAATATTACATATCAAATGATATCACCAGACTGTACATTCAACTGAACTTCCAATACTCTTTACCTTGCTCAGGTCAGCCATGAGCTGTGCATGCTCTGCAGAGGCCTCTTGCGCCACACTATGGACATCATCTGCACCTTCTGCTCCTTGTGTAATTGCCAACACCTGTGGCAACCCAAACAAAGGAGTCAACAATGATTGCATTCAAGTCAAAAGCTCACTGTAATGAGATAAATGAGCACCAATCTGAGTAGAAATGGCTATTTGTCCATACCTCCTCAAGCATCTGCCCACTTTCAAGAGTGAGGGCCGTGTGACTTCGCACTACTTTGGTGAATGCTGACACCGCTGTAGCTGCCTCCATTGTCTGCTCTCTTAGATCAGACAATGCAGTTTGAACCTCACCTTTTAAACCGAAAACACCCACAAACAATATTCAGAGTATGATGAGCAGCAAGCAAAGTTACAGACAAACCTTGCAGCCATGGGTCAAGTCCAAATGCTAGAGTGAAGTGCCAGTCCCAAAGGAGAAAGCACATACTGCTAGACATACCTACCCCACTCATCACAATGTAGCAGAATGCCTATGAAACACAACTTGCTCATATACCTGATAGTGTTGTGGCTTCTGCTGATACAAGGTTGAGTTCATCCAAGGCACTGGACAGACAAAGATTGGCAGCTTCAATACTCTTTTGGGCAGACTGCCACTCCATTTCAGAATCTGGTCAAAACAGTAAGGCAATGTAACATATAAAGATAGTTAATAAGACAAAGAAAACACAGATGTGGGGATTACAAGAAAAGCAGTGTTAAACTGTCACAGCAGATGTAGAATAGGACCTACTTGTGAACAAAAGACAAGCAGACTCAAGCCGAGCAACCATATTGTGATATGTCTGCTGCCAAACACATCCTGCTTCATTTATGGAGTTTGAAAGTTCCAAGTGACGGCCAGCAGCACTACTAAGAAAGCCTTCCCGGGAATCCTCAAATTCAAGCACAGCTCCAGAGAGCCTCAGGATATTTGCAGCTTGTTCCTGTCCTGTCCACAGCAGCTGCCTCCGCCGCCGAAGATGCTCATGAAATTCAGTTGGAATTCCAATTACTCGGGATGATCCACCTCCAACAGTACTATTTGGACTAGTACCCACACAAGCCCAAGCCATAGCCCTATCAAGCTGCTCCTCCACTGAGCTTCCCGCCATCTCACATCCCTGCATGCTGATAGTGATCAAAGTTAGGTCACCAAAGCTATTTTGTAGGCCATCTTTAACCTGTTAACACACAGCAACTCTGTCACGCTTGTTTAGCTCATCCTTCCAGAGAAACTGTTGTCATGATTGTGTCCCTTTTCAGAATCTGCATTGAAACAAATCATCTAAATAACATTCCTTACCTGCAGTCCTTCTGTTGCCCTTGTAATTGCAGAGATTGCTGCACGCAGGTTATCTAACACTTGTTGCCGGTTCCACCATGCAATATTGGACCCCGGTTTCTCACCTCGAAAGGAACTGGGAATGCCCAGAAACTGACTCTGAGGGAGGGAGCTTGATAGGGTTGACTCATTGAGCCACTCCATTCGTGCTGCCTCCATGTGTGCATTTTGCAGAGCTTGCATCAGCTCCTCCACCTACAGAGTACAATAAATAATTGAGTTTATCCGACAACAATATGCATGATCAGGCAGCAGAAAAGCTTGGGAGAAGGATGACTTTACCTGCAATTTCATGGAACTGGCTGCTTTCCTTGCAGCCCGTACAGTTTCATGAACATCACAGTATTCACGCAGCAGCTGCACAGCTTGCTTAAGCAAATCCCCCTCATACATTCTATGCAATTGAACATCCTCCTCTCCGTATTCACCTGTGAATGGAAGATAATTAATTTGCAGCATATAACCAAAGTTGTCTATTCCACCACTCAAAGCTGTGCCAATATTAACCAAAAGTAGATGGTTGTGAGTACCTGATATTGGTGTCAGAAACTGTTTCTCCTTCTTGAGGCAAGCAAGTAATACAGGTGCCAAGCGCTCCCGTAGATACTGGTCTAAATACCACTGGAGCTGAGCTTCAAGCCTCTTCTTTTGAACCTCCAGGACCTGCTCAGTGTTGACAGGAAGCTGAACAGTAGAAGATACATCCCAAATGCAGGAGTTCAGTAGGGCATCCATCATACCCACTTTCCAGACAAAAAAGGTTTTGTCTTGTAGTAGATAAGGAGCCTTCCATACTGTCTCTAGCAAGGGATAGCTACCTATTCTGCTGTCCAAGTTTGACCCATCAACCAAGGCACTCGGTAGCTCGCTTGAGACTTCAACCCACAGTGATCCCAACTGGCGATCAAGACTTTCAAGAGCTGCAAAAAGCCGTGCAAATGCTGCAAGCAACACTGTTCCTCTCATGAGATGCAGGTCTCCATCACGATCAATGGCTACCAAAGACTCAAATCTTTGTTCAGCCGCAAACAAGGCTGCATGTGTAGCACTTTCATCCTGCTGCAAGGATGAAAATTTGGCCTCCCGATGAGTCCATGCCTGGTGCAAGTCCTCCAGCTGCTTGCAACAGTCTTCCTCTTGGCTGGCCAACTCTTCTGCTTCCTCCCATGAAAGATGCTCCCTTCCATTGGCTGCAGCCACCTCCAGCAATTCCTGTCCAAGGACATCAGAAGAACATCAAAATCCAATTCTGAGATCCCCCAGATTTTCAGGTTCTTGATCTCTTTGCCCATGTTGATAAGTTCCACATGAAGTTGATGTCATCAATTTTCACATATGCTATTCAAAGAACTAGAAACATCAGAGTCCAGTAATCAAAACCTCACCTGCCGCTGTGAGATTTCCTCCACTTTCTCTGGGTAGTTCACTTCAAATTCTTTCAACTTGGAGTGCTGGGCTCTAATGCGCACAAGTTCTTCATGAGCAGTTTCAACAGCTCCCTGTATGTGTGACAGAGCACCAACAGCCTGCATAACAGCAGGATCATGGGAAAAAGCTGCTTTGATTGCTTCAGGAAGAACCACCCCCACCATTTGTTTGCACAGATCTTCAACTCCAGCCATGCCTTCTGTGCAGTATCGAGCCCACCCAGAGACACTGCCAATAGTTGAATCCCACCAGCCAGGAGCACCTGGTTTATTGCCCTGTCGTGTTGCACGTCCACCAGTCTGTTGAATTTCTCTCACTAGATCTGATACCAACACACAGGTCTCCATCATTTCTTGCAGCTCTGGAAGACACCAACTCTGTTCACCAGTCACATTCTCATCTGCACTCTCCAAAGTTGTCCTCTCCATAACATGACTACACAGGACCTCCACTTTCTCCCCAATTTCCTTGTACATTGCCCTTGCTGCAGCATTGAGAACGTCCACAACTATGTGTTGCTTTTCATGATCCACTCTCAGAGTATCCTCCCTCTCCTTTGATCCCTCAATTCGTACTTCCACCACAAACAAAAGAACACATCATGAAAAGTGAAAATCAAACTGAGTTGCTACAAGAAAGGAAAGAGATCCAATATGTTGAGCACTAAATTAAGCACAGACAGATCCCTCATGTCCTTATGAGACATCTAGTGAGGATAAAAGGGATACCCAGTTCTTTATGGTAACCAAACCAAACAGAATTGTTAGAATCTGTGCTGATAAGTCCTACCTGTAGTTTCACTCTTCTCCTGTAGAGGTTGCATATAACTGGTGAAGATAGCTAGCAGACGGTCCTTGGCCTTGTGCTCTGCCTCAGGATCGATTGATGCCTCAAGCTCACTATGATCTTCCTGTAGTTTGTGCACCCCTTGCACTAGCCTTTCAACATGTGCATGCAGCACCTCATAATTCTGGCGGACAGAATCATCATGATCACCACGTGCTCTTGCCAGCAGTTCTGCTGCCTGCCTCCTTGCAACTGCCAGGACATCAGGTGATGGTTGCTGTACTGCCACCTATGCCAATAAACAGACAATGGGAAGTGAGAGATGAAGCATCAAATATGTTTAAGGAACTCTTTGTGGGTCTTTTCCAGCTGCACTCTACATGAAACTGTGTATTGTAATCAACACAATAAAAAAGGTACCTACCTGTAACACTTGAGCCCAAGCATGAACATGGCTGCTGGTCACATAAGTGACAGGCAACAAATGTTGTAATGCCAGGGAATAGGCCTGCAGTGTTTGGACTGCATGAAGAAGTGCCTCATGGCGTGCAGCAGTCAGCTGTGCAACCTCTCGATCAACCTCCCGACAACGTGCTTGAGCTGGTTCAGGCACTATTGCTAAAGGCACCCCAGTAGTTACTACTGCAGAGGTCAGAGAAAGAGCTTCTGCAGCACTGGGTAGCTGTCCAATGGACTGGACTTCTGGCAAAGATCCTGAGCTGAGGGCATCGAGGATTCGTCTGTGCTGATCAAACCACTGAATTGACTCCCGTGCAGCCTCAGTAACTAGGGCTTTTGCTTGCCCAAATTCACGAGCTTGCACTTCATATACCCCTCGTGCCTTCTCTACTGCTGAGGTCCCCTCCACAACCTTGACTCTTGCTGCACTCTCCACTTTGGCAGCTGCTGATTGGCTCTGCTCTGCTTGAGCAAATGCCAAAGTAGCTTTCTCATGCCTATCCTGTGCATCTTTCAAGGTCTGCAAGAAAGCTTAATATAACAAAAGTTAAGAATGAAACATCTTCATTGCCTGCTACAAACACTGTCAAACAGAGCCTGCTGTTCAAATGCTCCACAAGTGTCAACATAGATAGACATGGGGCTAATGAGTTTCTAGATGGAAAATCAAAGATATTGACTTGCTGGTAGAATAAACAGAAGTTACCTCAAGAGCTATTTGCACAGTGGGCAAAATTGTAAGCAATTGATCATGGTGTTCCTGCAAAGTACAAAGATCACTTTCATCAGTCCAAAACCAGAGCATCTGCTTTTATGATCATTGAAGTCAGAAAATTTCAAGATATCAACAGAAAACTCCTTTTTTCTTCATGATTTGAACCCCATATGAGTGGTCATGTTTGTCAACAATTTGACTCCCACAAGAGGAGATGAACAGGACCTGGAGAGGTACACGAATCTCTTGTACACGGGATGCAAAAAGGCTCAAACTGACAGCAAGCTCCATGCCCTTCCGTTCCTCACCACCAATTGCAGCTTCATCATGGCCATCACCACGCATCCACTCAACCAATGGATCCCAAACAAACACCTGAAGCATAGCCAATTGTCTTATGGAACAGTCTCATCAAGCTCAAAACACAGAGTCACACCATTGGGACCAGTGAATGGGGATACAGGACAAAATGACTCAAAGAAAGCATACTGATCTTGCATACCTGCAATAGCATCAGAATTACGTCCTTGTTCCTCTTTAACGCCTCCAGCACAGCTTCACAATTTCCCCGGAATATGCCCTCCACACCCGTCAGCCCAAGTGCTGCCTGCAACCACAAAAGTTGTTCCAACTAAACTGGGTGAGGCATCTGAAGTCTGCTACAAGCACCACCAGTCTTTCCAGTTCACAATAGAATCACAGCTAATCTGACTCAGGCTAAAGGTCACCAAGTTTAAATTTTGTCTGTACCTGGATGGTGTGTGTTAGGCGGAAGGGAACAATCTCAGGGATTTTGAGCCGTAAACCCTTATCAAAGCATACATTGTAGTCAATGTGAACAATGTCACCTGAACTGAAATCCACCAAAATATTGTCCAAGTGTCGATCACCCAGGCCTAAAATGTAGCCCACTATGCTCATAACTGCCACACTCCCTGAGAAGCTGTGACACATTGGAAATCAAACAAGGTATCATGAATTCATATAAAAAGTTGACACAGTGCACATATCAGAGTACAATGACCATTGTCACAACAAAAATATGTTACCCTCATCTGAGGAAAAGACACTAATGGCTTGCATACTGACATGTAAATGCATAACTTACATATCAAACTTCATTTCCAGACCCTCAGGACAAGCATATGAGAATGAGGATCATTCAAACGCAGGACAGCACACTTACTGCTCCATTTTCAAACGCAAAGCACTGACGCCTTCACTTGCACACCAAAGCTCCCGATGCAGCAGCTGCCGGGGGGTCTCTTTCATAAGCTCTATCAACACCTTTCGCTTAACCTCCTGGGGCCAATCCCGACGTGAAATAACTCTCCTCAACCCCTTCTCTTTGAGAGCAGGTATAATCTTACCATAGAAGAGATCACTTGGTCGTGGTATTGATGGCAAGGGAAATTGGGCATTGCCTGGTGCTGTTGCTAGCTGGGCAGCCTGGGTACGCTGCTGCCAGGCCTTGTATACACTATACATGCTGGTCAGATTGTCCACCCACCGTATCAACCCTGCACATCCACTGATGGGAGTCACAGAGTAGTGCCGTACTGCCAGACCTCGTCTTCGGGTTGCACTACATGCTCGCAGCATACCATTCACAGCCTGCAACAACTGCATAATACGAGCATCCAATCGGAGGTCCTCACGGCCCTTGAGAAGGTAAGGGTAGTGGCAACCATCAGACCCCACCATCTGGAGCTTCTTAGGTTTGGTCTTGGTGGCAAGTATTGTAACATGTGCACCAAAGGCAGCAACTGTCACAATACCAGGCAAGCCACTCCTACTGGCAGGAACACCAAGATCAACAGAGATTTTGGGCATTTCACTGCTAACCATGGCTGTATGAACCTCAAGTCCTGGCATTGGTGCATCAGAAGACTCTAATACTGCAAGTCCAGGAGAGATATCCTTCAGAGAAGTGGTTGATTTTTTCCGATGACTGGCTAGTGCAGTAGTGAGAGCATCAAAGGGACGCCATACATCTGCTAAGGATGCAGGCCCAACTGGAGGTGACTTGAAGATTGATATTGCTGCCTTCAGTTGGCTTCCAAATTGCTCTTGGAAAAAGACCTCATCTGGTGTTTCTGGAGGCCTAGATGTGGAAGCCAAGCGTCTCTCTAGTGCAACAGCCACTGGGGCCATCATTGCTGAGTACTTGGCAGCATTGATACGCAACTTCTCAGCTTGAGTAAGTGTTGCATTCTCTGCTACTCTTGCTGCTTCTTCTCTTAATGTAGTTATGCGTCGCATAACATCTGCCACCCAAGATCCAAACCATATGAAATTGGAGAGAAGGGAAGCACTGAACAAGGTGCAACATCTATTCCAGAAAAAAGCAGAACTTTCTAAACTCTCAGAATAGTACCAGCATGTAAGTCTTGTAGAGTGCTAAGCCATTGCTCATCCCAAAGGACGGTGATGGCACCCAGCTCTGCAATCATAACCTTGACATCCCTCACCACTTTTGGGTGTAAATTGGCCTGCACACAATGATAAAATCCCCAATAAAATCAACACTAATAAAACCCTGGCATGATTGCTGGAAGTTCACTGAAAGAAACCCAAACATCCTCTGAAAGGACAAGCATGCTTTTCAACAGAGCAGCAACAATTGAGGTAAACCAAGGAAAAGCTCCATATTTCCACCAATAACTACAGTATACCAGGCAGCCGATAAGGTGCTGTAGCTCCTCTGGTGGTTCTCCTTCACAAGCATTTACATCAACCAGTGTGGGATACACAATTGCCCATGGTGATAGATGAGCTGAAGCCATCAGTAATCCTTCAACTTGCTTCCGTACTCTTGGTTCGGGATGAGTGCTGAGATGAGCAAATAGCTGTGCTGTGATTGCCTGCACAGTCATTCTGTTCTTAGTGCACTATTGCAACAAAACTGTGATGCTAGAACAGGAGAATTATGGGACATTTGACTTCCATGAGTGTTTCACAATCCTTCACACAGCAAATTGAATCCGCTGACAAAGCCAAGAATTGCAAGTCCTACTGCCAGTTTGTAATGCATCATTTTCAACATACCTGCCAAGGAGATGGTGGCACTGCTGCCAAGCCTTGTTGCAGGGACTCTTCAAGCTCAACTCCGTAGTTAAGAAGAATACGCAGTACATAAAGGGATGCCCTTAGCCTAAAGTCCCCCCTTTCAGGCTTGACACACTCCAATGAGCAGCCCTTTGAGCATCCTTGGTTTGACATTGCCAAGTACTGCAAAAAGCCACGTGCTGCATGCCCAAACATGGAGACTCGTCGATACCGTAATGCCCACCATATCGGCATCAGATCAGGTAGGAATGAGTTTATGGGTGGAATAGAAGGAAGCATTTGCAGTCCTTCCTGCAGCTGCTGGGCAAATTGGAAAGATGGTGGGTCTCCATCTGAGTCTTCTGATCCTGCTGCACCAGCAGCAGCTTCAATAGTATGGATCACAATTTGAACAAAAGCCTCCATCTGTTGCCTGCTGTTAGGATCCAATGCCTCCAAGCTTGTGCTGCTGGATCTAAGAACAGCATTTTCAAGAATTCTTTGCACACTTGCCACTTCTTCATTAGTGAGGCTGCTCCTGTTAGCACTTAACTCTTCTTTGAGCAGCTCTCCAAAGACAGGGGATGTAGGAGATGCTTTATTGCTTCCAGAGAACAGGCCACTTGCAAAGTCATAACACCATGAAGCATATGAAAACCATGCTTTGGCCATGCTAGGGCAGATAAGAGTTGCAGACTTTGTTCCTGCACCAATGATCTCTTGGAGCAAGGTTGAAAATTCATTATTGGCAACCCTGCCCAAGCTAACTCTTGCAGCTGCATCATTTGTATCAGCTGCCTCCGTATCATCACTGACATTTTGATGAAGACCAACTTTTGCAAGCATGCTTTCAAGGGACACTTGCAAGGGTTTGCACTGCAGCCAAGTTGAAAGCTTCAAGCATGCCTTGGCAATAGTTAAATCACCATCCCTGCCACTTAGAGACAACTCGATGGACCCACGGATTTGGCTCTCACAAAAATGCCACAGATCAACCAGCGCATCTTCATGCTTCTCTTCAGCATGGAGAAGAAGAATTTGTTCATACCTTAAGCTTGCACTAAGAGAACTGTGATAATCTGATATTTCCATCTGGTCCTCAAGTGAAGGAGTTTCTGAGTTTGATATTTCATGCAGCAGTCGCCGTGCAAGCCTCAGGTTACACTGTTTCCGAGCCAACCTGACAAGCTGCTGATGCAATTGCAAAGTGACTGGTGTACCTGGTGAGACTGCACGATAAACCCGCAGTAATTTCAGCCACAAGAGACTGTCCTGATGCCAGGGGTCAAGTGGTGAGCCCAATGTTTGAGGAAGGGCAGAAACCAACCACTTTTCTCCACTACGCCCAGCAAAACGAAATGCCTCAAAGACTTGGATGCATTCCATTTGGACAATAGAGGCAGCTGCCTCTGTCAACCCATCAAGCACTGCAACTTGACAACCATCCTCAATCATAGCTTTCGCCACTGCAATCTCGCTAGCAATTTCTTCCTTCTTGGTGTCTGGTCGCAGCATTGCTTGTAAAAGCATCTGTTCACTTCGCAGCAGTGCTTGCCGTGGGTCTGCAGTCAGCTCACTACTGCTTTGTGGGGTGAGATCTAGGTAACCCCATGCACCTGCAGGGTCACCTGCATCAAAACGAGCGAGGGCGTGGATGGCATTCATGTCATTTCCAGCCGTGGTAAGAGCCCCACTGTAAGCTTTTCCAGCATGCTTGCTACGCAATAGCTGAAGTTCCTGAAGCCACATATCAAGTGACTCCCAGTCTCCAATAGCTACAAAGCTCTCAATTGTGCGAGCAATTGTGAACTGTATACCTTCTGCACCCATTGCAGCCATTGTCTGCTCCTCTTGAAGGAGATGGGTGTAGTGTGCTGCAGCCCTTTCATATTGTCCTCGTGCTTGACAAGTTAATCCAGTCATCCATGCAAATGGTCCTGGGTTGCTACCTATTTGCACTGGCAATCCTTCATCATTTAGTAATGACCCAAACGTAGACAGTACCCACACCTGAAGGCCTGATAAAGTATCATCTTCATGTAACCGACAAAGGGCGAGGGAAGCATGCCGCATCAGTCTGGACACATCTTGCTGAACTTTAGCCTTGAGGGAAGGTGAACTGTCAGCAAGTTGTTGTGGTCGGAACTCTCTTAATGCAGTACCAGCCAACCCCCGCAGGTCCTGCAGACGATGAGAGGCATGGTGGTAGGTGCCTGCATGGAACTGGATTGCAGCACTTGCATTCATTGAAGCTTCCCGGATACGTGCAAACCACTCTTCACACACCTGCACATTCCACAGCATTAGACATTTGATCTGTTGGGAAAGCAAGTACCATCTGCTGACATTCAGGGCTTAGATTAGTACCTTCCTATTGGAACGGAAAAAAAGGGTGCTTGAAGATGGAGCAGATGGCAACACAGCAGAGCCCTCATATGCATTATACATGTTCTTCTTTAGGGACTCAACAAACTCCAACAGGAGGCGCATAGGGAGCAACTGGAAACTGGATGAAGAACTGACTGTGCTGCTGCCTACGCCATCCCTTTGTCCACCATCTGTTTGGCATATCTGTGGTACATCTAGAAGCATTCTCTCCAACGCTGCAAATGTCTGTGTAGGACCACCCAGATGAGTCCGGAGACGGACTGTGATACAGTGCCGTGAGGCTTCCTGTACTGCCCACCAGGCTGCTGCTACATTATTGACAACACAAGCTGCTTCCAGGACTGCTGTTTCACCACAAGTGCACTCCTCCCCCACTGAAGATACCTTGTCATCAGACATTCCTGGTTCTTGCTTCTCCCCTTCCCCTGGAGCTCTCCAGGTTGAAGCTGATCTTGACTTTCCTGGACAATTGTGTATCAATCGCTGCAACCAGTTACTAGGCAAAGTTTGCCCACGTTGTGACAAATAGTTGAGAATCCATACCAGCTGCTGCACTCGCAAATGCTGTGCAAACCTCTTGACTGCAAATGCCTGTTTCCAGTGAAGCAGGTGCCGCTGCCTGCAATCTCCCGCAGTGCATTCTGTAATGCCATGGCTTTCACCAGCCTTTGCATTACCGAACCATCCATGTGTCCATAAAGCAGCAGGGGAATATGCCCAGAAAACCCTCTGAAAGGCTGCCTGAACGGTAGGTTCAGAATCTCCCAGCTGCTCAAGGGCCACCATAGCTATGGACTGAAACTGCAAGGGTTTCACCATCTTTGCCTGCAAAAGAAGCTCCAAGACACTTGCCACATGTGCCCTCACCTGAGGCTCCTGATTGGAACCAGCTGAAAGTAGCATCATGAGCAAATCAGACCCCAATCCTGAACCTTGCCCAGTTTCCCCTCTTCTTTTGTGTACCTGTACCTGACTGTCATCTTCAACAGAGCTACTAATCCATTCTAGTGCCTCCAATTTGACAGGTAGACTTGCTCTAGCTTGCAGTGCATGAGAAATGATAAGGTTGCAGTCAATCTCTGTGTGACCTTCCCCCGGCACCTTGCACATATAAGCATCATTGATACTGATGTTGGGGCCCAGCTTACGCAAGGCCTGCAAGAGACCCAACTGCAGGTTTGGATGCCACTGAAGTGGGTCCTGAAAAGGGTTGAGCTTTGTCAAGATGAACCTCTTGAGTTGCATTACCTTGGATACTGTGGGTTCCACCCTTTCTATTATATCTGGAACCAACATCTTCTTGTCTGATTGTGAAACTCCAGCAGCATTAGTCTGCTTAAGAAACACACTCCCTAGCAGCACCATTAGATCAAACTTAAACAGAGAATAAATGTCTGAATCAGAAAATGCTCGTTTGGGATGCTTCCTGTCCTTCAAAAGTATCTCCTTGAGGCTCTCCAGCTCTTGTGTCAGGCATCTTGTAGCTTCAGAACTGACTTGGTCTGAGGCATGCTGAACAAGAAGAACATATGTGGCAGCAATAGTACCTGCATGCAATGGTACAATGCCTTCATCACCTCAGTAAAGGAGTTCCTGCTAGCTATACAAAGAACATAGAGAAGAGAAGGGCTGCTGGGTAACAACAGAAACTGCCCCATTCAACATGACTACCTGTAACAACGCGACTAGGGTGCAGGCGCAGGCTTGCAAAATGAGAACACCCATCAAGTAGCTTAGAAACAGCTTCTGCTGGCAACTTAAGGCTTTGAGATGAAATCAATTGCAAGTTTACTTGCAAGAGGCTGCAAATCTGTAATGACCACTTTCTCCAAGTCAACCATCAGAGCAGTAGACAGTCCACAACTGCACATCTGACAGCTTTCAAGCCAGTACACAAGTTGCATTCATGCATGACTAGACAAAGAAATGAAAATGTGTTGAAACAGAAACTTCATGTACTTCAAGGAACATAATTTGGTCCAACCTGTGTGGAAGTAAGGGCAGATGTTACTGTTGGCCCGGCCAAACCTTGAGAAGCAGAACGGTGCTCACTCCCTGACATGATCTCTGTGGCCAAACCCTGCAGCAAGATATCGAGGGCAGAAAGATAATACTCAGCAAAGCCTTCTTTCAGTATTGCTGCAAAAATAGCCAGGCATCGGAAAGCCTCATTTGTCCACTTGTAGTCTGCAAACTTCTGACCCACAGTTGTTAAGGATGCAAGCACACGTGGAAGCATCTCTTTTGCGGTGTTGGCCATCAAACTGAGTTTATCAATCTCATCAGGCAAACATGATTGCCGAGAAGATGCAGTCATCTGTTGTTCAGAGACTGCCACTTGCAAGCCTGATGCTGTTGCTTGCAAGACTGAAACAAAACATGATACAAGAGCAAGCAGTCGCCGTAGTTGCTGCAGAGTGGCAGGAGTATCTTGTGCCAATGCCTCCATATCACCAAGAAATTTCAACAACAGATCCAACGAGAAACTTAAGCTTTCAGCCCACAGAGTTTGAAACTCAAGAAAGCTGTTGGTGATGAGCCCCCTGTCAGCTTCTGAGAGCTCAGGATCAAGCACCTGTCCCAGAAGTAGATCCACTATGTCTGCAAAGTGGGTCTGAACAGAGGGGGAAAATCGCTTCCCAAGAACCATGAGCACTTCAAGCAGTGGCTCTAAGAGTGGTATCTCATCTTCCAAAAGTGCCTGGCAAGCTTTGAGAATTGCTGGAACAAACCGTTCTGTTGCTGTTGGATCACCTGCATCAACATCCAGAGAAGTGCAGAAACTCAGAGCTCTTTGCTGGTTTCTAAATCATTTAAGTGTAGCATTTGCTGCTTCAGCCTCAAATATGTCAACCTGAAGAACAATTGTGAGATGACCTGACAATGAGGTTAGAGATTTCAAACTGGCATCAAGAGAATATGAGCAAACTGTGGGAAGAAGAGAAGGA
>Ga0116229_10004903_pt1 | contig 21908 bp, 13 predicted proteins | sample S1TSphgellanicum_3_FD_87313 | JGI IMG/M metagenome (GOLD analysis project Ga0116229, IMG submission 87313) | Host-associated microbial communities from peat moss isolated from Minnesota, USA - S1T2_Fc - Sphagnum magellanicum MG | ecosystem: Host-associated > Plants > Peat moss > Unclassified...
AATAATAATAATAATAATAATAATAAATTTTTAAAAAAGGGTTTAAGACTTGTACCACTTGTTTCTGCATGTTTTATCGAAAGACTTGGAGCTCTCCATTAAAATCTGGGGTTTCATTATAATCAAATCCCAAACCATTGGCTTGAAACTAACAGACAAGTGATATGTAGTAGTTTGGGCATTTGAAACCAATATCTTTATCTTTGGTTCAACACACATTGCTAAACCACAGGGCCCAAAGTATTAATAATAACTCGAATTATTGCTTAAACTTGGGGATTAGGCACACAACCTTCTAAAGCCAATAACTATTGACTTCCATAGCAAAGAATAATCACATGCTTAAATTCAAAAGTATCTTGGAATAAGATAACTTTTGAAGCAAAGTGAGTCTTCATAGGAGTTTTTAGTTTCCATGGAGGCACCCTTAATAACTCACATTTTTTGTGCCATTATTGTCGTCCCTTGCCACTTTTCTTGGTCCAAATAATGGTTTTTTGCAAAATTGATTATGTTTCTTTATTCGAAATAGAAGGCACGCCAACACATACCTTGGAATCATCTATCACATATTAACAACACTTAGACATTGCATGACCCCAACAAAAACCTACAAAAGGTGCTAATAATCCCAAAACCTCACAAGACACAACAAATGTTAATGCAAAAGTCATGGTGGCAAGATTGCTCCTTTCATTTTTAACATATGCAAGAATATGAGTACTCAACCCATGTTTTGCAAATACATCGTTCACTTGTATTACCATGGCATTTCCAAATCTATCTGCAATCTCAAAAAATTCGACAATTACATAACAAGGTTCCCACTTGTCATTCAATAAATGAACAATAAGAACAAATGTAGCAATACCTCCCCTTGACATCCAAAGATCAAAAGATACAGTGCATGTATTACATGATTGTTGAAAGGCTTGAAAAACAAATCTTTCTTTTGTCCACTTATTAATCATAAGCAAAAATTCTTTTTTAATTTTTTACTATGATGGGAAATTCAATCAAGGATTGTACCTAAGAAATAATATCCTAGAAAAAGGAGCCTCAATGAATGACAAAGGCACAAGTTCCTTTGCAATGAGTAACACAACATCTTCTTCAAATTTTTTTTGATGAAAATCATTTTTATTGTAAGGAACAAAAATACCGAAAATGGCAAAAATAGTGCAAAAAGTTAGGTTGGACCTCTTTTTTGCTGGATTTCTTTCTCTTTCAAGCCCACCCTTTAGCCGTTCAGTCCATTCACTCCAAAGTTATTGACGATTGCCCTCTAAACATTTTCGTAATGCAAAAATCCCATTTGTAGATTGATAATTGATCAAACCCTTTTTTTATCCTACATTTGGAGTAAATGGGTAACACACAACACATTTCAAATGCTTAGCTTGTGAAGTTGATTTGAATTGAACTTACTTTTGGTGAAGAAAAATTCAGCGGTGCATAAATGCCCAAGTTGTGGCTATTGGACTCTTATGTTTCCAAAAATATCAATTTTTTGCCAACAAAGCCCATAATTTTGAATGACGTGTTTATAGAATTATCAACATGTGATGTTGATGTTAAGGGCAAATTATAAGTAGAAGCATAAAACTCCACTCCTAGTGGAAACTCTATGATTTCCCCATCATGATTCATGATATTACCACATGAACAATAAAAGAAACAAGGAGAGCATGACCAAGAACACAAACAAAGCCCATAAAAACACGACCAAAAATACCAATTGAACCTAGGAAACCATGATCACAAACACCAATAAGGCCCTAAAAGAGCATGACTAGGAAAATTAACAAAGATAGGAGAACACGACCAAAAACATCAATAGAGCCCTAGGAGAGCACGACCATGAACACCAACAAAGCCTTAGGAGAACACAACTAAGAACACCATAAAGCTTAGGAAAACATGATCATGAACACCAAGAGCCCATGAAAGCAATGACTAGGAACACCAATAAAACCTAGGAGAGCATGACCATGAACACCAATAAAGTTTAGGAAAACACAACCATGAACACCAATAGAATTAAGGAGAACAATGATCGTGAACACCAACGATGCCTAGGAAAATAACAACCACACACACCAATAAAATCGAAGGAGAGCATGACCATGAACATCACCAAAGATGAATGAGAACATGAGGGACACACCATGAGGAATGAAGACTGCCATTATGCGTTGCAAGACTTACCATTACCAAGCCCACCATTACCGTTGCCATCACCATTGCCACAAGTTTGCAAACAACACAAAGAAAAAAAAAGTTAACTCAAGTTTTGCCAACACCAATAGAGCCAAAGAGAATAACGACAAGGAACACCAACAAAGCCCAAGAGACCATGACCACTAACACCAATGGAACTGAAGAGAGCATGACCATGAGTAATGGCAAGGATGAAACTGAATCTACAATTGACCTTTGAAGTTTTTTTTTGAGCTTCCTTTTAAGGTTCATCCTAAGCTCCTAAGTTTCAACTTTTGATCTTTCATGAAAACACAACACAAAAAAACCCCTATCGAATTAGGTCCTACATTAGATGTGGTTCTTGTTTTTTTATGATTGCAACAGGAGTTATCAGCATTAGGACTTTCAATGCATCCAACAAAGTGTGTAGCTTAGTCTCCATAGGGGTTGGACCATTTTATATCACTTCCTTTTGGTTTTCTTACTTTCAATTCAAGTTTTCGTATTTTGGGCACATGAGTGGGATCCAGATCATTTGTGGAGTCATTTGTGGTTAAGGTTTTTCATGAGGAATTTGGCCGATATCTAATTTCCCTATGATTGTAGATTTTCAAGTAGCTTTTGTGATGCTCTCATTGTGTTGTGCCCAATGCCTTGGCTATTTGCTTCGTATAATGTTTCCATCTCCAAGTATTTATAACATTACATTGAGTTTGATACTTGCACCATATCTCGTTGGAGAAGTTACTTGGAATGGGATCTTTTTGTGGTTCTATTGATCACTTAGCTCATTGTTAAGCCATTTTTCTTGTTTCTTCAGGTGGGTTGGGCCTCCTTTCTATAGTTTAAACTATTACCTTTGCATTCTTGGGATGTTGGGGCATTAATTGTTCTTGCATTTGTCATTTGTTTCCAACAGGATGATCACCTTATTTTTTTGGATGCAATAACACATGTTGAGACTGAAGTCTAGCATTTTTTCATTCTAGATGGCACTATGAGATACATGGACTTTGTTACATCAAGTTGTTCACTCTTAGGTCCCACCCTTTGAAAGCTTAATGGTTTAGTCTTATCCCTAGTTACAAACTTCTTTGACGGATTGCCTACGTGAGCAGGAATTTGTTTCACTATTAATAAACACTTATTTAGATATGATGTGAACATGTTTTTGTTCATGTGCGAGTTTAGGGGTAGGCACTTAGTTATTAGCTCATCCTACCACACGTGCATTTTGTTTATCTTCAACCCATTTCCTCACAACACTATGTATTCGTCTTGATTTGCCACATCCTACAATCGCCTATCTTTCATGGTGTTAGTTTGGTCATACCATTGATGATCTAGGTACCCATTTGTTTCGATGCCTCTACAAAAGTGAACATACAACAACCTGCGATACAATTCGAAATATTGTCGCAACTATTACTTTAAAAAGTGGAACACATGTTTAGAGGGAAATGTCCCACCTTTTCCCTTGCCACATTTGATGATGAGTGGATATCCTTAACACTAGAAACATCTTTTAGACTCTGATGAACATTGTCATTTTTTACTCAATTCGCACAAATATGGTGCAATGAACATTGACAATGACAACACATGCAACGATGATGGCTACTCGGGAAAAAACATGATCATACGTTGAGCAAGCACTAGGTGATGATTTCACTCCCTCTACTATTGAGACATATGGGTGTTTTCATTTTTGTTTTAATTCATTTTTGACCGCTTGTGCATAGACCACTATTGCATGTCATTAGCGATCTTCTTTAGTCCCCTCAATGTTTTTTTAAAATTATTGAGAACACGTGTCCGTAGCCTTGCAACATGCGCAAGCCATAGTCATTTTTGAGTAGGCTATTACACTTGGTCATGGTTCCTCGTCTTTTCCACACATCATAGTTATTACACCTCCATCACTAGCCAATTTGTGGTAGACAATAGTTCTTTTGTCTTAGGTCTTTTTTATTATCATTGATCATCATTTTGTAGCCATGGGTCCTATTTGCATAGGGTTTTTACCTAATTTTTGTTGATTATTTGTCTTTGTTTTTTCTTTGGGTTGTGTCTAATTGTGTTCTCATTTGCTTTGTATTTTTGATGGATGGGTTCCCATCCTTGATTTTTATTTACATGGTTTTTCTTCTATTGAACTTCTTTTCCCTTTTCCCAAGCTTTGTTGCATAACTTCTTTTTAATACAACACAAATGTTATGTGAGCTTCAACCTTAAAAATCACTTCAAGCTTAACCTTATTGAGCTCAACACATAAACTATCTTCAACTTCTATTCCTTGCACTTGAGCACTTGAAAAAGAAAAGACCTTGTTTGAGTTTGTTCACTAAAGAAAAAAGAATAATGAACAAGAAGGAAGCAATTCGTGAAGTAGGCAACAGGGCAACCATACTGGTCAAAAGTCAAAACTAGTGGATGCCCTAACCCTAACCCTAAATAAAGAGCTGGGACCGAATTTCAAAAATCCGATCCAGTTCCAGTTTTTTTCCCCACTTGGAACCGATCCCAGGGTCAGGTTTTGGTTCTACATACAGGTCGAACCAACCCCCTCAGTTCCCTCCGGATTCCATACTCGACCCTGCTCCTTGTCAGTTCCAGTTCTGTCAGTTCTAAAACCTGGACCTGGTTCCAGTTAGGTTCTTTGGAACCGGAACCGGAACCACTGGTTCCTACTGCCCCAAATGGGTACTTGTCCAACACTGGTTTACTTGGGCCAATTCAGTTGCTCGCTTTGATGAATCGGCTTTAAAAATTGTTAGTGGACCCGAAAATAATATGTAGCACACCCAATTGAGGACAATAATTTTTTATTTTATTTTTCCGGAAATATGGCAGCATCTTTTGGTCCAAGATCTGGGCCCGATACTTACCATGACAGCATTATTATTTCCGACTCCATGATTGGAGTAAACCAATGCCAGGTAGGAAAATGTGAGCCAATCAAAGAGGTGGAAAATATCTAGAAATGCCAATCAGGTTAGAGATCGGGATCTGGCCAGTTTTTTTTTGGGGGGGACAAGGATCCGGAATCAGTTACATGGAGGGGGGGATTGATATCACCCACAGAAATATAACAGAGTCTTTCTGTCCATTCATTCGTCAACATGACAATTTCCTAGCTCCACAACACAAGGTGTACCTACATATATCTGCTGCTGTGGCAAATTATGGACCATTCCTTTTCTCATTAGAGCAACTCCATTTGGTGCTCAATATGTGAACCTGCAATTTGAAATTGGATGAACAAAAGTCAAAACATGCCGGTTTGACTCAGAACCAAAAGGTTTTGGCCCAGCATTTTTGCACAGTTTGCTGAGCAGTTAAAGAAAATACAAAATTTAATGATTTAATTTAATTTATAAGTTATATATTTCATTGTTTTTATATCGAATTTTTTGCGATTTTTTTCTTCAAAAAGGAAATTTTAATCGAATTCACAAAAAACCAAAATAATCCAGAATTTTCCCAATTTATTTGTCCAAAAATAATGAAATTTCGCCAGGAAAAAAAAAAATTGTTGCTGAGGGTGGTGAAAAGCACAGCAAAGTCTAACACCTGATTTTGATTGGCTATATAATTTGATTGGTCCATGTGGGTTGCTATTAGTAGTCTCCTACCTTTTTGCAGGCCCAATTTAGTTTTATCGACGAGGTTAGAAAGAGTTAAAGAACTAAATTTGAATGTGACAAATATTTTTTGCATGGTCACATACTGATTGGAGGTGAAATCGGCAAAGACCTAGAACCCACCTCCTACCAGGAAATTTTCTTAGACCCATTGCACTGTTGCCCCCTTATAGTACCATCTAAAGTAATCGTAACCATCACTAACCCACCATAAAATACATAAAAGGGTATTTCTAAATAACAAGTTTAAATTGCCCAAGTTCATATCTAGTGTAGAGGGGTGGGTTTTTAATTTAGGGTTTATGGTTTAAGGAAATGAGAACACTTGAGAGTTTTGAAACTTGAGATGGACTAAGCATGGAGCCTAAACTTTTATCTTTTTGCTTTGAGTGTGGTTGTCTTGAAGTGAACATTATTATCATGTTACATCAATGTAAGAGGAGGCTTGACTTTTTGTTTTGGGTGTGGTTATTTCAAAATGAACATTATTGTCATGTTACATCAATGTAAGAAAGTTTTGGCCACAACAAAAGATCGTTGGAGGATATGGAAACTACAAATGACATTGGAGTTGAAGAAGGCTTTGAGTTTTCACTTGTTTTGCATTTTGTTTGGTAAGCTTGCTGAAATACTAAATGCCAAACCTTTTTCATGTGTGTTTTATGTCTTAAGTGTGTGATTTGTATTTTTTTGCTTCTTTCAAGTTTTAAGCTTGTTGAAAGCTTTCAGCCTTACCACAAAAACATGTGTGTATGCATTTTATGTTTCAAATGTGCATGCCAATGTGCATTTGTAATATTTTTTTTCAAGGTTTCATATTTATTGAAAGATTTCAAAGTGCTCTATTTTATATGTTGCATTCCCCACCTTGCACCTACCCCCAACTACTTTTAATGTTGTTGAAATTTTCCCCAAATGATCTAATTATTGTGTTATTCTCATTCCTTCACTCAGATTTGTTAGAATTTTTTTCAAATGCTTGATTTGTTACATCGCATTCATTGCCTTGTTTCAAGTTTGCCAACAATTTTCAAAATGCCTTGTTTATTATTTGTTCACTTCACTCATTTCCTTATAGCTTGCATAATATTTGTGATAAAATTTCTAAATAATCTAGTTGATTTGTAGGGTTTTGATGTGCATGATCTTAATACCCCATGAGTGAGTATAAGTTATATTAATAATAATAGTGTTGAAGATGAGGCTAAACAGCCATGCAATTAAGGAATGCCAAGTTGTTGAGGTGCATTTGATGAATATGAATAAACAAGTTGTTGCATGGAAGTTTCACTATCATAATTTATCCATGTGGGTGTTTTCAAACTAAATAACAACCAACTTGTTGATCTTATTCAAAACCAAATCATACAACACATCATCTATCACAACAAGATAGTAGTTCTCGAAATTTTAGCCTTACACACAAGATGTTGGAAATGGCTCCTTGCTTATGTCAAATCTAATGGGATAATTGCCATGAAGAAACATGTAGAGTTGGAACACAATGCCTTATTTAAAAGGTATGTTGAAAAGGTAAATAATTACCCTAGAACTTCATTTGTACATGAATGAACCATTAAAAGTCTACACGCTACCCCAAGTGCAAATTATAATTTCTTCTACTAACTAATTCAAAAGAAAAAACTATGAAACACATGTTTTGTCAAAAGATGTAATGTTGCATGTGATTGAAGGCTTTTTGCAATGAAGATGATTGAATTGACATTTGATTGCACCAAAGGCTTACAAGTGAAACCCAAAGGTTGTCTTCCTATCAAAGAAAATTTGTTTCTAATTCTAATTGATTTTCTATGATGTGTTTTTTGTCTGTTGCATCTTGTTTTTGTGCCCTACATATAGGGGTTTTTCCAATATGATAAAATATTTAGGGTTTTGTAATTAGATTTTTGAATTGCATTGGATATTTACAACTCCAAATATTTCAATAACATGAGTGTTATCATATGAGTTGCACCAATTGCATCAAACACAACTCACCATATACGAAAATGAATATTTACTAAAAATACATTCAACTTTATACAACTATGGGCAACTACATTGCAAGTAGGGTGTCCACATATGTTTGCAAAATACCCATGAATGAACGTAATGTTTACATGGTCTTTTAGTCATCTATTGATGAATGAAATTCATTGATAGACATTCAAATGAACTTGCAACCAATGCACTATCAAATTATTGTCTTGTGACTAATGGATTTTGCTAATGGTACTATGTTACAACTTGAATTCAACTAGTCAACTTATCAATTTGTTGATGGAACTATTTTGCAACTAATGTCCATATATGGATGATATTCTTTTGTGCATATTGGAATTGTAATGATAAATTTGCACTATGAAATTGATTAAATAAATCCATTGCACAAATAATGACAATATCTTGTTCCAATGATATAATTGTATGTACCATAATACTTGGGTTGGTTCAACAACAAGATTTTTTAATTTTTTTGTGTCAGTCTTTTAGTGGTAAAAATAATGATATTTTGCAATTAGTCACTATACTAAATAATGAATGTAGTGTGCTAGAGAATTCTTTTTACATTTTCATCATGGCAAGTAGGTTTTTGTTTTTTTTTGGCAAATCCAAAAATAATTGATTAATGTTGAACCAACCTAGGTATTATAATGTTAATATTCAATGTTAGAACATAATACTCGCATTAACTTTTTGGTGATCCATGGTCATTTTTAACATGAATTGGAAAAACTTATGCATTGCATGAAGTAATAAGTGTTGAAAGTCATGAACCCTTTCCTTTCTTTTTTACATACATATATTGGCATCATGTTGAATCTAAGATTTAATCCACATGCTTAATCACCAATTATGTGGGTCATGACAATGCAATGACTTTAGTTGCTAAATATGATAACAATTTGTTACTACCTTTTATTAATGAAGGCTACAAGCATCAATGCCCACTAATGTTAAAGAACTTCAAACATTGTTTCACACCATGGACACAATTGTAGAAACTTTGAAAGACCTTGTTGGTACAAATATTTACATTTACTATTGATATCATGTTGATGGAGACAATTGAAAATGTGCATTAACCTAATAGCAAATGAAAAAATAGAAGTTTCCAATAATTGTCAAGTTGGGGAGACCAAATATAAGCATCCCATCTAATCAATGGGTTTTTTTCATTAAAAAAATCCTCATTGCATTTCACAAATGTTGTTTTCAAATACAAATTGTTAACAATATTATATTTGTTGGCCATTTAATCCACATGTTTGATGCCCCAAAATTTGTGGTTTTGCATTGGCATGTGAGGTAGAGTTGGATTTGATGCAAGATCTTGATGTTGAATTTGAACACAAGGCGGAACATGAAGAACTTTTAAAGGCTTAATATGCATGTAATATTTGGCAATGTGATGCATTTGACCTATGTTGTGTTTTTAAAATCGAACATGTGTCTCAAGTCTATAGTTCATGGATGATGGTATCAAGCTGAAAATGAGATGTTGGTTTTGGTGATTTGATTGATAAATTTAGTGGGCAATAATCATGCAATTGAATGTAATGGAGGTTGTTATTATCTTATTGCATATGATACATGTAAGCATGTCACATGCAAGGCTTAAAAACTTGAAAATGAAGAAATGAACTTCATGTTATGAATTTAGGGTAGAATTTTTTTCATGCATGATTCCAACTTGGCTTGAAGTTTTTTGTGGAAGGTTCAAGATATGTGGTGGAAGAATCAAAAGTCTATGAATTTTGTGTGGGAATTTTGTGTGATTCAATGTGTCTTTTATCTAATGGCCGTATTTTTTGTGCCTTCTATTAGTCTTCATGTGTATGGTGTGTCTTATATGTGTCACATGTGGGCTTAAATTGTTTTTGACATGTTTTCTATATTTTATTTTGGTGTTCTCGTGCCTTGTGTCTAATGTGCAACTTGTGGTTAATGTCTTCTATGTGTCTATGTCATATATGTGTCTTCTATGGGGCTTCAATTTTGAGTTTGTTGGTGTCTTCTATCCTTCTTATGTCATGTGTCTTGCTTTTTCTTCATGTATTTGGTGTCTTTATGCAATGTCCTTTGTGTCCTCTTTGGGTCATGGGTCTTTTTCATCCTGTCTTTTATCTTGTGTTCCCTATGTGTTTTCCATGGGTCTTTAGTCTTCTAGGTGTGAATTATGTGTGGCAAATGATTTTGGTGCGTTTCATGTTTGTCTTTGGTTTTTAATTTTCAAATGGATCATATCCTTGGCATGGATAATCCATATTCAACTTTATTGATCCTCATATTGTGTGTGAATTTTCGTAGAACTATATTATTGGTTGTTACTTGTTGTCAATCTAATGTTAGAAAAATGTGAATATGGGGGATAGAATTTAGAACTTGGAACATGGAAAGGAAGAGTTTAACCTACCCGTAAGTCAAATTTGACAAAATGTCATATTTTTTATTCACTAAATTATTAGTTCCCATTTTGTGTTAGGTTTGGAAAATCTTTTGAGATGAAAGATTTCATCTTTGGATTTTGAAATTGCATTGCACCATAATCCCATTTTGTTGAAATAATTTTATTAACTTAATTAATGTTGCTTTCCATTTTTTGGTGTTGTGCCTTCAATTTTAGGAACTAACGTTTGTTTAATATATCCATGTTTTTAGTCTAGCATGGTATTTCTTAAAGAATCTCAAATAACCTATTATCACATTCAATATACCCATCTAGGGTTTTGTCAAATAACCCAAAGAACCTCAAAGTTTACTTGATTACTTGCTTGAGTTTTGGTGAATAAACAAGGGATATATTCACCTATGTTGGTATGCAAAAGACCCTTCTTTGCCTTATAGCTATCCAACTTTAAGTTTGAAAAAATTAGACCTGGGCAATTTTTTAAAATTAAAATATTCATTTACCTAGACATGGGTAGTTTTTAAATTTTTATTTTTCTACATCCTGAATCTAACTATTATTTTTTCTTAAAAAAACTTGCCCCACATAGATCATTTTATTGTTTTGAAGGTCTATAAAATACCCTAGATATAATTTGTTTTACTTAATCAACTGAGAATTTTTAGACTCATATATTATTTAAAGCAATTTTTTTGGATTAGACCTTGAAGTCTTGGTCTAAATATGGCAAATTCAACCCATTTTTTAATATGGTGACTTTAGGCCATTTTATCAAAAAGAAAATCCTTTGTTCAATTTTCAGGCCCCTTTTTTTGTCCTTTTTTTTGCCACTAAGTGGCAAAATTTTGTCACCCAAAAAAAACCCCCAATCTTTGGTCTCACTTGTGTTCCCTTGCCCAAGGCAAGGACCTTTGCATGTATCCTTTTTTTCTTCGGTTTATTGGATCTTTTGGATGTTTAGGAAGAAATCAACATGTCTTTAATAATCTTTTGGGTTGCATCCAAGGGATTTTGCCAAGGATGAAATGGCAAGATACTAAGATGTCCAATTTTGAATTCCATCCTTTTATTTAGAGTTTGTCTTTCATTAAGTTTTGATGTGCAAATTTGAAATATTAACAACAACAATTGAAATATTTAATTAACATATTTATAAGTTTGACCAAAATTTTAAATCATTTTTATATTGTAGTTTCTATGTTAAAGTAAAATAAAAATTAGGCAAAATTTGGGGAAATATAAAAATGTTACAATTTCCATTTCACTACACTTGTCTTAAAGTATATTTCATTTCATCCTTTTTTGCTTATGCTTTGTGTTGCCTTTCTCATACTTTGATGCTACATCCAATATTTGAATATTCTATGTATAAAATTTAAATTATAGCTTTTTTCATGTTCATGCATAAGAAACCAAATCATCAAAACACAAACGATTTTAAATTTAGTGTCATGAACATAAAAAACTGAGATCCCACTCCTTGAGATATTTGGACCCATTTGAAGGGATTATGGTTGGACCATTGAACCTTATGTATAGGAGAAGGCCATAGGACCCAAATTTGAGATACCTAGTACCTACCTGTCATGAAGCTCGTAGGCCAACTGGAGGCATAAAAAATCTCCAAAAGGTTTAAAAGATAGGCCCTTCTTATACCTCAAAACATCTAACACTAGGATCACACCCTGGTTGGGACCTTACAAAATCTGTAAAGGCCTATATGGCCTATTGGAGACCTTACACTATGCAACTTGTCCTCAATATACACTAAACAAATTCTGATAGGGATTCAAGTTCCTTATAAAACACTCCAAAGTTTTTGCCCTTTCATACTTGAAGGCACCTTCCCAAACAGAAATTGCTTCCATTGATTGAAGGGACCATCTGCCATTTGCATGCAAACCTTCCCCGATTCAAATAAAAAACATTTTATTCTTTATGTTGGGAAAAGGCCTCCCCTAATTTTCAGGCATGTGTCCTTAGCCTACTGCCCTTGAGGCTATGACCCTTAAATTAGGGGAGGACCTGGGAAGCAACAAGCCTTCTCCTGTACATACTCAGGTTCCTTAGTATGTATGGACCTAAAGACTTATGTCTAAGGAACAGGGAAAACCAGAACACAATTTTGTAAGTGTAGGGTAAAGCCCAAGGCTGTAGGCTTTATGAGAACAAGGGGTGTCTCACAAGGGGTGTGGCCTTGCCATTTACATTAAAAAGTATCTTAAGGCAAAAGAAGAATTACGGAAACTCAATTACTCAAATACTTCACCATGCAAAAACATAATCTTCAAAAAAACCTCTAAAAGAAAGCAAAATCCTTCAAGATATTATAACCCTAGAACTGATCTCAAGTTTCAACACAAGCCAAAATATCATCTTCCAAAAATCCTCATATAAAAATAGACCTATTATTATTATTATTATTACCTAGGGGCCAAAATCCATTAAGCTACTATACTCTATAATGAATCTAAACACAATGTCCTTGCCTTGAAAGTCCCGCGGGTATTCCATTTTTCAAAATGGCCCCCAAACAGCAGATGAAAAAAATATGCTGGTGGTGATGTGCCTAGACAACAACTAGACTAAAAAAATTGGAGTATGTGTCTTTAGGTTTAGGTTTTATTTATTTTCCGGAGTCTTCCTTTGTCAAATTCAAGAATGAAAAGGAAGAAAAGGCTATATAAACCTTCTTCCCATGTTCTCTTCAAAATTTGAAATTGGAACAAAGGCTCATCAAAAGTGTTCAATGTAATCCACCTTTCAAAATTGGGAAATGTTCAATTTGGGTGAGGTAATCTACGTTCCAATTAAGAAAATGTTCTTTGCTAAGGGAGGGGTTGGGTCGCAAACAATTATGCCATAACTCCTCTTGTTACAAAGGTTTCCAAGAGTTCCATTGATGTCCATTCATTTCCCATGTGTCTATGGTAAAATACCTCAGCACTTTGAATTGGTGCACATGACAAGGGAGAGGTGTTGGTGGTAGTAACTTGATAATGTGATTGCTTGTTCACAACTTTTAGTTGTTATCTCATTTCTAGTTGCTTTGAGTATCACATGAATGGTATACCATAATTATCAACCAACTTCATACCTCACTTCCCTAGTGGACGAAGAACGCCTATGTATTGTGTAACATCATATAATGTTCAAAATGGTAGGTAGATGATTAATGGTATATCCATCCTTTTTTCAATGTTATGAATAATGATGTGTTTGTCTAGCAAGGGTGGGCACCCCATACGTCATATGAACTCCAAGTTGAACATTTAAAGCTGAAAATGAAATTGTGATGGTGGTTTCCCAAGATGGCAATGTTTCAAAAACCTTGCTTGAATCGGACTTTGTTTAAATTGTTGGAAAGGTTTGGAAACATAAATATTTAACATGGGATTGCATTTGAAGATATGAAACATAAATTGTGGGTGAAAGCACACTAGGAGGAGGATCAATTTGGGCACAATTGCGTAAGTATGTTTTCAAAATGTGCTGCCTTTAATTTAAAAATTGAACTTTGTTTAGATTGTTGGAAAGGTTTGGAAACATAAATATTTAACATGGGGTTGCATTTTGCATTTGAAGATATGAAACATAAATTGTGAGTGAAAGCACACTAGGAGAAGAATCAATTTGGGCATAATTGTGTAAACATCTTTCAAAATGTTTTGCATTTAATTTAAGGTTCTTAACTATAGCATTGTTAAAATATTTCTTAGTATCGACATGATTGAAATTCAAACATGAGCATCTTTTAAAAAATTTGTGAATGTGACTACATTAATAGTCTCCCCAATGTTATTTCACCTTCATGACCAAATGAATGGTTAGGAATCAAAATGATAATCTACTTTTTAATTATTAAAACATTTGACATAAAAGTTTAAATTAATTTTGATTTGAGCATAATATGTCTTTGGAAAAGTCTTTTCCAAGGTTACAACTTTGCACCTGAAATAATTTGAATTGAAATTTATATTAGAAAATTACAATTTCACAAAATATTAAGATTCATAACTTGATAATTTTGGGATTTTCAAGTCATGCGAATTAATGCCACTTCAATGTAATATAATTACCATCTATTAAATATATTATAGAAAAAAAAACAATGATTCTTTTTCAAATCCTTGTCATGATGAATCATGTGTGTTTTTTCATGATTTTTTCCATGCATCATTTCAGCTCTAATTTGTATTAATTATATTTTTTAATTTATGAAAATTTATTTTTCCCTTGAGTTCAATTTTGTGAATTTGTTGTAATCCCTTCTTAGAGCCCTTACACTTTATATATATATATATATATATAATAAAATTAAAAAACATGCCATGGGTTTGCATGATGTTATAAAATTAGGAATTGATAGATTTTTTTACCTCAATATCATTTGACAAACTTATGACAAACCTATGGTGTGTTAAAAAGAGGAAAAGCAATGAAAGTTTCCAATGAAGATGGAACCTTGGTAACTTAGTTGTACATCCACAACTAATTCATGATGAATTTGCAATGGATGGTACGATGGTGGGCCTTGGGTGAACTAGGACCTATATTTAGGCTTAGGATGAAAGAGGTCTTGAATATTGAACAATTTTTTGTCCTTGAAAATTCAATAAAAAAAAACCAAAATTTTAAGAAAATTTGAGGCAAGCTCTTGATATTACCAGAAAACATTTGACGAGTGGGATTTTTTGGAGATGATTTTCTAGCCTTTACAGACTTAAGATGAAAGAAATATTAAATTTTCAATAATTTGTGTCAATGAAAATTAATTTAAAATCTAAAATATTTATATTTATTTTACACAATTGGGCTCTATCATGGAGGCCATGTTCATACTTGGAGCAATTACATAATCATCTTCACACGTGGGCCAACATCATAGGCCACACTAGTCACATTTACTATTAAGACTAAAATAAAATCTCCAAACTCCAAACTTTTAATATTTCTCAGATAAATAAATTACAGCCACTAAAGAGGCCACCCTCCTTCAAGTAGATGAATGTTCTTAATTACCAGTGTAGGTCCTGGTTCATCCGGGATCTACTGTTGAGTCAAAGAGTCCACATGAAAAGCACTCTGTAGATGAAAAGTTGCAGGGGGACTTTTCTAGGAAACTCCTATTTTGTTTTTGTTTTTATTTTTCTGAGCTGCCCAGGAAAAAAAAAGGGAAAAAAAAAGAAGATTAAAGGAAAATATAAATATAAATTATTTGAATTTTATTATTTAAGGAATAAAAAAAAGAAAAAAGGGAAAAAGATAGGGAGTGGATCAGGACGACTCTATAGACCTTTTTTCCCTTCTGACGTGCCCGATAAAAGAGAAAAAAACTCCGGCCCAGTTTTCTCGAACGTCTCGTTGATTCCGAGCCCAGAAATTGATCCCCAAAATCCCCAGATCTTCCCTCCAAATCTCACGCTCACCACATCCTACCCACCAATCACAAGGGCTCCTTTTGACACGTGGGTTGTGTGGTCTCAGTTAGCTCTCACGTACCGTCCCTCCGCCTGTCCGAGCTGGCTGTCAAGCTGTGCTGGCGCATTGTGGTCCTCGCAATCTTTGGCCAGTAAAATTTCAACTGAGAGGAACTAAATAAAGACGCCGTTCAAACAGTTGAAATTTCTAAAGTCGGTTTGTTTACCAGTATCGGACGGTTCTCTACTTCTAATGAAGAACCTCCGGTTCCAGTTCTTTAAAAAAGTCTAAACAATGAAAACTGTCTCGGTTCGGGTTCTCCACACAAAAATAGAACCGGAAACCCAGTTTCAAGTCCGGTTCTTAAGAGTTTTTAAAAAAAAAATGCTATTCTGGTTATTGTTTGAAAGTCAGGCCTTGGTTTTGGTTCAGGTTTTGCTAACTGGAACCAGCGGTTCTGATGCATCAAAGCGGGTACTCGCGCACAACACTGGTGTGAGTGTACGCATGTTGTCATTTTCCTCGTCGCAAGGAGCCTATCTTTGTTTGTATAGAAGGGAAGAAAAGCTTTGCTTGATTCAACCTCATAAAACTTTGTTGAAAGACACGCCGTAGATTAGGAAAATGTACAAAGGGAAAAGAAAAAAAGAAAAATGAGAATTTATGGGACATCAAGTTAGCCCAAACTAGATGTCAAAACCTATCCATATCAAAAATCAATTGTTTATAGTAGGTCGGCCGTATTTTTCCATATCAAAAACTAGTCGCTTGCAATAAGTCGATTGTGGAAATGGGAGATGTGTCTTGAAAAGGTGGAAGTCAAGAAGTAGCTAGGCCTATGACTACTGCCCGATTTAAGATAGAAGATGCTTGTAGTCTTTGCAATGAGATTGAAATATTTTGTTGAAGAAAAATAACTAAGACAGAAAATGGAAGGTCCTTTGGTCTTTTTAAACTCCAAATTGCATTAGCACAATTGTGTAAAAACATATCCACCTACTTATGTAAACATTCAAATATCTCCATTGCTAAAGGGAGGAATTGATCGATAGGGTGTTAGTTGCAATAATTCCATTTTTTGGCTTGAGCCACATCGGAAGTAACAAATCCTTGGGTGGTGCAAGGTTAGGGTAATAAATTCATTCATGTTGGGTTGGTAATGACAACATCAACTAAGGTGCAAATGCCATCTTTGGTGAACACAATGTCGATTCGTTGACGGGAAAAGTTGAACATGTTAAAAGGAAACGCATGTAGTTATTCTCACCCCATTTGGAAGCTAGCATCCCATGTAATAGCAGCAAAGGTGTTGTGAATTGCATCATGGGTTCTTGTGCGTTCATTGCCATGAATACAACATAAGAAGTTGATACCTATAAGGTCGATGGGATGTGTGCACACGCATCAAGGGATACTTGAAATTGAAAGATGGGGCAATCAAAGTTGTATTTGGAACGTTGTGAAAAAGACCAAAAAAATTAATCAAAAGCTTGAAGAGATTGGTCAAATTATAAGCCAAACATTTGTCCATGGGCCAAAAGATGATAGAATTTGAGCACAATGGTTTTAGATATCTCGTCAAAGAACATGTTGGAAAGGGTATGATGGTGCAGACATTCTGAAATGGAATCTTGAAATCAAACCATTTGTTACCTTATGAGTTATTCAAATGAAGGAAAACATGTGCGAATTGGGGGCGGTAGGAGATCACATGGTGCATTGAAGTGTTGTTGGAAAAGGAAGGTGTTATTATCAACTCGTGTTAAGGCTTCAAGAAGGAAGGACATTGATCAACCATAAACCTAGCAACTATGATTGGGGTTATAAAGGCCCAACTCCTTAAATAGGCTATTGGGGCGATGGTGGTTGTTAATATGAGCCCAATACCACCAAAAGTTATTGGGAGAAAAGCTTGTTTAAAACTAGAAGTCCTTTGGGTTATTAAAACATCCTAGACCCAAAGAGGTGCCCAAACATTTGAAGGAGGGAGGAGTCAAAAGAAGTGAGGGACTCTAATGAAGGTGCAATAGAAAGGTGTACATCATAAAATATATGAAAGTCATTGCATGAAACAATGAATTAGAATTCCAAAAGCTACATTAACATCACCCATCCTAGGAGAAGATCGCCATGTCAAACATCCCCTAACATGGAATCTTTGATGAAGGATGATGTGAATGATGAAATGCCCAATGGAACTTTAAAAACACTAATTCCTTTTGATGGAATGGTAAACTAGGATGGGGTGTTGAAGTTAGGCAATAGGCTAAAGGGTGACCATGTTACACATTTATGAGGTTGGATAAAAAGACCTATCACATAGAATTCGATCTATAAATGTTCATATACATATGATATAATAGAAGGGGACCTATGATATGAGTGTCATTTGCAATGGATGGAAATAGATAAGAAGGGAATTGATTAGCTATCAAATGGAAAGCTTCAAATGGACTAATGCAAATAATGAATTTCCCAAGGGATCACCTTGATGGGTTTTTGTGGTAAAGGGGATGATTATGACATCGCCTTCACGATTATGATGATTATAAAATAGGGGAAAATCAAATGCACAAAATGCATGAACAAAGGGGATGAGTTGCATGATGTCTCCACCTATTGCACAAAGTTTTTTGAAATATGACCTTTCTTGACATCGAATTGAAACCGTTTGCCACATCTAATTAGAGAATAACTTATTCGAAATGAAGATCTAGGGTGCATTTGACCTTCATAATTGCTTAGACTACAACTTCATAATCATCCTTAATTGTGACTTTGAATTAGTGTGGGGAGAAATGTGTTACGAAGGTGTTACGAAATTAAATGCATAAGGCAAATCTTGCAAGTTGATACAATGTTTCTTCCACTACAATGCGACAAACTCTACTTGAAAGCTTAGTCATGGTTAAAAAATGGGCCACACCAAAAACACATGTAGTTCAAGATGGAATGTGACTTTTAATAATGTGAGAACATAGTTGAAATAATTGAGGGAATCCACTTGTTAAATCTTTTGGGTGAAAACGATCTCAAAGGTGTTTAAAAACCATTTTAAAAGGACCACTTGCCAACAATTGGGGCATGCATTGGAATGCTAATTTGAAAGAATGAAAAAAAAATTTAAGGTTTTGGTTTAGTTCATAGTCTTATAAGAGAAACGAGAGATATCCATCTAATTCATGGTGTAGTGTGGTGAAAATTGAGGTGGTGTTAGAGGACATGGGTGTAGGGGAAAATGGTGCCAAGGCACATGTTGTTTTAAAGCATTCCCATGCACATTTAAGAATTAGATTGTGAATAAAACATTTATGAGTTGGGGGATCATGTTGAGGAAGAAGCACTAAATTCAAACTTGTTGCCAAAACTTGGGTTCACAAAGAAAACTCCTTTTACAAATTTTTCCAATCACTTGTTAAAAAACATTTGAATTGAATCTATGTTTCCCTATGCCCCATTGCTTCGTCACGAGGGGGTAAATCGAGACACCATTGGAATAATAAAATAAATAAATGCCAAGTTGCCACATCATAGGAGTCTTGTGTTAATTTATTTAATGGAAAATGAAACTCCACTTATATGTCACATCATAAAGTGGCAGGGATGCAATTAGACAATCAAGGACAACAAAAGCCTAAATAAAAAGAGCCAAAAACATCTAAAGACAAAACCCAGGTCAAAATTAATATAGATGGGTGGGAACAAAGGAAGGTATTGAGTCAATATGGTCATGGGGGTTTGGATTAGATGAATTGAATGTTTAACATGAACATTGATGATGAACTAACCTTTGATTAGTAGATTGACACCAATAGGCGGGGCAAAAAAAATTAAGTGGAGGTTGCAAACGTGTTGATGAGATAAGGCTAAGTTGGGGGTTTGATCATGTGCAATTGGAAAGGTTGGTAAAGTGAAAGGGGGAAAAGGTCCTACATGTGCATGATCAAAGGGGTTTGGGAAAGTGTAAGGTTGGGCCGAATGGCTAGAGTTGATAAGGGGAATTGGTGATGATATGTGATTTGTTAAAATGCAAGGGGGAACTAGTGGGAGGTGCATGGTTTGCATGGGAGATGGGGTGGAAACTAGGTTTGTGGTGGCACATGATAAAATAAATGGATGATGGGAAGGACGAAGTTCGATAGGACATGATGAACTAGGGGACATGGGATGTTTGATGCCCGTGAGAAAGGAAGCCTAATGTGAGCACATGCCCCATTCGTTAAAAAACTACCTACTATTATAAAATAATTTTAAATTTACAAAACAAACCATAAAAAATGAAATGGATAAAAAGAAAAATATAAGAAATTGCTTAAGGGTCCTTGGCTAAAGCATTATGCCAAAGCCAAACTTTAACTTCATTAATTGAGTAACACAATCACTACTCTGTTAGGTTCAACACAACCTAAACATCCTAATGCTAAAACGTTATAGGTTTCACTTTTTGTTCCTAGTCAAGGAGGACTTTAGCTAAATAATGCTACACAAAAGTTTCATAAAAACAATTGTGATACCTTCTTCATAAAATCCCAATCCACTTCCAATAACTATGTGCAACAGTAATTAAAAAAAGATGTTAGTTTTTTTTGGGGGTGACAACCTCTTCAATCTAAAAGATTATCCTCAAGTCCTAGGCCCTCACACCTAAAAACCACTCTACTTTCTCATCTTCTACAAGAACTTAGACCCTTAAAAAAAGAACTTACAAAAAGTTTAAAACTCTTTCTAAAAAAATTGATGTTTACATGTTTTGATAAATCTCATTGAAATCCCAAAGGTTCCATTAAAAGACAAGTTCAAAATAAAACAAAAGCCCTAAACAAAATATAAGATGAAAGTTGAAGAAATAAAACTAACCATAATTTTAAAATTTTCCATCTGTTGCTACATGTAACTCCGATCCCTGGAAATCCTCTATGTCTAGCAAACCACTATTTCTTAACTCCTCCTTGGTCTCCTCTTAACTGTCAATTTTCTCTAGTTCTTTAATTTTCACCACCCTTTTACACCTTTTTCCCTTATCTTTTCCTTTTTCCCTTATTGCTGGTTCTGCTTCATCACGAATTGACTACAGCAAATCTGAACTGAGATTCATTTTTCCTAAGCGCCTCCGCTCCTGCTACGTTTCTAGTCTTTCCCTTTTCCTGAGCCTCCACTGCTGCTACACATGTTTTCACTGCCCCTACCTGGACAACCTATAATAACAACAAATACTTCTCAGTCCTCGTTCCCATGGCAACCAGGAAGTTCCATATCTGGGAACCTTCGAACTCTAATAGGCTGCACAGTTGCTTGGGGTTCTAAAAGTCCGATTCCGGTTTCTCACAGAAAAAAGGAAAAGGAATCTGTCTCTGAGGTCGGAGGAGTTTTTGTTCACAATTGTTTCATTTGACAACTGTGAGGTTCGAAGAAAATTTCGATTGTTGTCATTATTATTTTTGGGGGGTTCTTTTTCTTCTTCTTGTAGCAAGGTGGTTGTGTTGTTGAAGGTTGCAAGCTCCGGGGAGTCTGTCTCTAATTCAGTTCTTGTTTGTTCTTAAGAGTGGTGCTGGTGCTCACGATTTGGTGATTTGTTTGGACTCTTCTCTCGTCTGTTTGTAAATTTTTCTTTGTTTTCGTTGTTTGCTTGTTCCGATCGCTCAGGGCTTTTGATTTGGTGACTTGTTATTTTCTTTTCCCTTGTGGTGAGCTTTGTTGTTGTTGCTGCTTTCAGTGTTTGTTGCTTCTTCGATACTGTTCTTCTTATACCTTTCTTCGCTGCTAGGTGCAAATTTCCTGCGCTTCTCTGAGCTAACACCGTTTGTTATATAGCTTGTCAATCTCTCGGTTCCGTGTCTGTTTTGGTAGTGTACTGTTCAGATTTGTGGCCCTCATAGAGATTTGGAGCGTATTTCCAACGTTTTGATACTTCATTACAAGTTTTCTTACAGCAGGCGCCGGTTTATACTCGGGGCGTTGTTCGATCGGACGAAGCAAAAGACTCCTAAAATCGTCTCGATTGGATGCGGTGCGGGAAACAGAGTTTATAAGAAGGCAAAGTTAACCAGAGAAGGTATGTATGTCCGCCATTATTCTGTGTTTCTTTTTTCTGTTTTTTTTCTTTTCTCCCGACACAGCTCGTGGAGTGTTTTTTTTTTTTTTTTTTTTTTTTTTTTGCTGGGTGATTTTGCTTTTTGTTTTTTTTTTTTTTCCCTTTTTTTTTTTTATATTTTTTTGGTTCTCTTTTTTGT
>Ga0116229_10004904_pt1 | contig 21902 bp, 17 predicted proteins | sample S1TSphgellanicum_3_FD_87313 | JGI IMG/M metagenome (GOLD analysis project Ga0116229, IMG submission 87313) | Host-associated microbial communities from peat moss isolated from Minnesota, USA - S1T2_Fc - Sphagnum magellanicum MG | ecosystem: Host-associated > Plants > Peat moss > Unclassified...
AAAATGTAACTTGCATGTTTATTATTGGTTTTAGGGTTGTGTTAAATTTTCTTGACCAATGGTTCTAGGTCTGATAGAACTAACCTTTGTGAAACCATGTAGTTTCAAGTCCTAATTCCAAGTAAAATGTGGGGATGATTTCCAAACTAGGTTGGAGGCCAATTTCAAGTGTTAACGCTCACAAGTAAAGTAAGTGATGACTTCTTTAAATTTACAAATTTGCTTATATATTAATTATATTATTTACATACATTTATACATGCTCCTTATTGTATATGGAACAATAATGTCTTGTGAAATAATTTGCAATTTTTTTTTTTTGGTTTTGGGGGTTGTCCATGTGCCCTTCAAGTTACCAACGAAGACTTTCATCAAAATTCAGCAATCCATAGATGTTTTAGTCAATTAGGAAAAAAGGAAAAGTGAAAATGTGATGTCAATTTGGAAGTTTGCCACAATATCATTGTCTCCAAAATCCATGCTCATTCCTGAAGGTTCGAAGAAGAGTGAAATGAATGTTAAATTGTGTGTAATATCGTGGTTACCTAGAACAAAAAACAAACATAACAAAATCATGGGCAATCATTTCATTTTGCAAAACTCAAACCCCCCCTCCCCCAAAAGGTCAGCTCATAAGAAACGGAATTCACTATGATACCAATGCAAGGTCCAACTATATTGACTTGCCTCAATCATTATGTGAGAGAATGCCTTGATACCAGGGTATTACACTCTCGGAACCGAGGGAGCCTGATGAGGTTTGGGGTGTGATGCCCAAGCATTAGCCTCCCCCTATGATTTATCACTTGATCACCAAGATCTCAATGCAAAAGAAAAGGTGAAAGTGAAACATTGGGCAACAAGTATATTAGTCACGTCTCAAAAGTTTCAAAAGGTTGTCATTTTGTAAGAATTGTAATGGAGCCAATGCCCACGGTTTCCTCACGTACCCACATGATTTTCAATCATTGGTTGACCCTTACTATACTGCAGTTGGTCACATTTGGTCACCTACCTTATCTAGAGGTGATACTTGATGATCCTTTTTTTTAAAAATCACACACATATATGGCTATGAAAAATAATTTAAATACCAACCCAAGATGTTTAAACAAATGGTCATGCCATTTAATATGAGAACTAAATTGGTGGAGAAAACCATAATGACCCATTCATCAACTCTAAGAGCAATCTGATGACCCAATGACTCTCTTGTAACATGTAGCAAGTTATAGATCATATAATGAAATAAGAGCATATCCAGCACTGCTCAAACTGTGACCCTGCAAAAGCATTTCTCGAATTCAAGTTTAGTTATTCACTTTTTTCCAACTCTACTCTCAAAACTAAAATTGGGACTGCAAATAGGTAGGAGACTACTGATAGCAACTACGTGGACCAATCATTATGATTGACCAATCAAAAGCAGGGAGCCGAATCTCATACCTAATACATTCTTCTCTGGCAGCTGTTAGGCTATGCCCTGCCATTTACCAGCCTTGGCAAAGTGTCCAAAACTGCTAGGCGGAAACCATTTTGCTGAGCCAAACCAGCATGCTTTGACTTTTCTTAATCCAATTTTAACATGCAGGGTCACATAATCGGTACAGGTGAAGTTGCTGTAAATACGTGTTGGGCTTTTTGTTGTTTTGAGATGATTTGAAGGTCTGATCTAACATGGTGAGCTTTGCAAGTAAATGCATGAGAAATTTGTGAACCCATGACATAATGGAAATCATAATTTTGAGTAACTTTCACCAATTATTTGCTTTTGAACACGTCAATTGAAATTTCACCTTCTCAATTAGGATCTCAGCAGCATTGCGTTTCAGCTCAAGCGTGTGGAAAGGGCAAATCTCCTATAAACAAAGAGAGAAGGAAGAGAGAGAGATGGTCATTCGAGTGGAAACGCCTGTGGAAACGGGCAGGTCTCCAAAAAAACGTGGCCATTTGCGTGGAAGCGCGTATGAAAAGGCAGGGCAGGTGTCCCAAAAAACGTGGCCATTTGCGCCGAAGCTGGTGTCAAAAGGGGCAGGCGTGAAAAAAAATCGAGGCCATTGAGCCGAAGCGCGTGTGAAAAGGACAGCGACCCCAAGGCCCGGGAGGGCGGCCGCTTTGGCGCCGGGGGGCGGCCGAGATCGTCACAGAGATCGCGAAAGGGAAGGGAGATCGCGAAAGAGAAGGATCATCGATGGCGATGGAGATGGATGGATCGATCGCGAGAGAAAACCCGATCCGCGAGGTATGGAGATGGGATTGGATGTGGGCCACTACTCTGGTAGCACTCCAGGTCGAAGATGCTCCCTCCGGCGCCTGGATGCCGGGCACAGCTGCAGCAGGTGGTCCTAGCAGCAGGTGGTCCTACCGGCGATCTCATCTTCATCTTCTTCTTCAACCGTGTGCTTTTTCTTTGGTCGGCTAGCTGCTGCTGCATCATATGTCGCAGCTGCTTCTTCTTCAGCCTTCTAGAAAGTCAAATCCCCCATCTTCTCAAATTTTTATTTTTATTTGTTTTCCTCCCCGCCGAATTCGATCGATCTCTCTCCTCGGCGCACTTGTACTTCCTCTTCTTCGTCTTTTTATAGCCTCTAGTTACACCTTCTCCGGTCCTCCTCCGCCGGCGGTGTGCAGCAAGTCGTAAAAGATCTGACCTTTTTTCAAAATTTCGTTTGATTCTTCTTCAAGCTCTTCTTCTTCAGATCACCACCAGTATCACCATCATCTCCTGGTAGTTGCAACAGCAACAGCAGCTGCTTATAGTAGGCGTAGTGAAGTGAGGAGCAGCAGAGGCCGAGAAGTCCTGAGGACTCAGAAGGTTCAGTTCCAAGAAGGAAGCAAGGGAAGATTCACGAAGATGGCAAGGTTACAATGGACACCGGCGTGGAGTGTTGGGTTGCTGATCGTGTCGCCAACTCTGTTGCTGTTGCTGTTGGTGCAGCTTCCTTATTCTACCGCTGCTGCTCAACGTCTGCAGATGTCGTCGTCGTCGTCGTCGACAGGTGTAGATTCTGAGCTTACGTCTCTAGTACTGTGCTTCTTCTTCTTCTTCTGGCTCGAAAGATTGATGGTTTAGCTTCTCAGGCAGACAGGAAGCTAGTTGCTTGTTGCTTCTTCTTCTGATGGGTGACTTGGGGTGACGACGCGGAATTAGCAGGTCCTGGCTAGAGTACTGCGTATTTTTGTTTCCTAATTTGCGTTTTCTTGTGTTGGGTGAGATCTGATCTCATCCCCGACATGAGTCGGCGTTGAGAAGATAGTCAACGGTAGGTTCATGATGTGAAGAACTAGAAGAAGAAAATGGTTACAACTGTTCTGAATCTGATGGTTTCTGCACGTTGGGTGTTGAGTATTTAGGCGCAGTACTCGACACAGCGGCGCGGGGATTGACGGAAGAAACCGTGATGAGTCATGATCTCAAATTGCAGCAGGAGATGCAGAAGTCGACGCCGTCACTGCACGATGATAATACCAACGAGGTAAGTATCCAGCTGAACTTCAAAAGCTTGTTGCTGATGCACCGTCGAGACTATCGCTCTCGACTCTCGGCTGGGTTCTTGAGCGTCTCATGCAGTTATGGTTTTCTTTTTGTTGGGTGTTTTGGATTCATGACCTCTTAGTCTAGCGCATTCCTTATAGCCTGTGAAGAAGCTGGCGGTCCAGCCATGAATTCTTCTCTCTCACTCAATCACTCACTCACTCGCGGATGCTCCTCTGTACAGGTTTCTAAAGACGCAGCAACTTCGGGAGTGACAAAGGATTCTGCAAGTGGCGCAGCGATAGCAGCTGCAGTAGAAGAAGCTGACATGATATGGGATGAGTTACGGGTGGAGCGGCTACTTAGTGACTATGCCAATCCATCAGCGAATCCAGACCCTGGAGTACCAAGCGGTCCTTGATGATCAAACCACACCAGTTTTCGCATGTTGATGAAGATCATAACCGCCACCACGACGACAAAACTATCTTCATATATACAAAACACAATTCCCTACAACTTGTAACTCAAAACCATCATCATCTCCGGCTGCACAAACATCAAGACTAGATCAGCAAATTTACACCTGAGCTAACAAGTGCTGCACTACTACAGATCTAGATCACGTTTGTCCTAGCTACTGATCACATCATGACATCTTCTTATCTCTCTCTCTCTCTCTCTATATCACCAAAGCAGTAATAGCAAGTTTTCTTCAGATCATCATCATCTAATTCACCGTCGCCTGTTCAACACTTGAGTGATCTGATCAGGCTTGCTGTTGCAGTTTTTTCCGATCATCTCAGTAATTAAGTAATACTACTACTGGATCATCTTACGGTACTACCACTAAATAATTTATATGAGAAACATATAAATTATTGGTGGCCAGAGCTGGCAGCAGCTGCTAGCTAATTTGTCTGCAACAATCACAATCATGGGTTGGTTCTTCATGAGTTTAGAACGAAAATTGTTTCTAGATTACATAAGAGCTTGCTAGATTACCACCAGCTAGATCATCTGCACAAAATTACAAAGCTTTATAGTTGTCTTTCTTTTTCAGGCTGCAGATTATATATCCGGATAGACGCAGCTTCATCTTAATGTACATTGAATTTTTTTTGCACTTCACATGACATGATGAAGAAGCCCAAAAGATAACAAATACCCGGCTTAATCCCAATCTCATGGCAATTCTGCCAGCAGGGAATCTTCCCACTTTGCAGGACACCCAAGTTGTCTTTTTGTCCCATTTCTTCTTGTTCAAGATCTTTTTCTTCTCCTTCTTCTGTTTCTTCTCCTACTCCTCCTATATCTTCTTCCTCTTCCTCTTCTTCTTCTCCTTCTTCTTCATAGAAGATTCATCATCAACAAGCATGCCTTAAAATCCATTCAAGCCTGCAGCCACAAAATTCTCGACAACAGATTTTAGTTGTCATCAAAATCACGCCTTTTCCATTCCCTGAAAACCCAAAATTCTCCGCCACGGATCGTGTATCATCAAAATCACGCCCTTTTTTTTGGCCATTTCCTCCACACCAAATTCTCGACAACAAAGTGCTCTCCCAAAAACCTCGGAGCACCAAATTGGCGATGCTGCACCAGCTGGTACTCTGGCCATACGTGTGAACAGGGCGTCCTCAATTGAACCCGTCTCCCATGTTCACACGCGCGGCGGCTTTTTGGGTTGACTCGTCGATCCTTAATTCACTATATTTAGTACTAATGTGTGTTATCGTTTTGTCCAACGGGTATTTTTGGGGACCCTCCTCCGTTTTTAAAGAAAAATATCCTAAAATTAGGTTTAGGGTTTAGGGCTCTACTCTCCGCCCCCCCCCTTTGCACACTAACGTGCCATGTAGCACAAACTCTATGCAAATTTGTGCCAGGAAGAAAGTGAGACCTTAACTTGAATATTATTTTATTTTGTTCTGTTAGAACTTTCCAGGAACTCACTTAATTTGGAGGGTGGTATTATTAGTGCTGTGTACTTCTTTGTCTTTTGAAAAAACAAAATTATAGAACCTCCAGTTTTGGTTTTGACTCTTTAAAAAGAATTTGGATGATTTGCAGGCTTTTGAGCCTGGTTCTTCTCACTTTTAAAACCTTGTTGTTGTTCTAGTTCTAACACATTTTGTCAAATTCAAGAACCTCCAAGCCCAGTTCGAAACCAAGTCTGATTCCATGCAGACCTAGTCATTAGATGAGCCATCTCCCAACTTCAATTCTTATTCTTTTGCAATGCACCAATTTGATGAGCCCTCAAAATAAAAGGACATTACGTAGACTCATTACATAGAAGGTTCTATTATAAAATATGCAATTTTTCCCTTCAGCCCATCTATATAGATGAAAGGAGGACAACATTTGCCAAAGCATATGGGATAAAAGTGAGGTGCTGCTAGTGGAAACATTTTGAGGAACAGGTCAGGAACTTGGGGACTCTTTGCTTTGACCCTCCCCCACCCAAGTGGAGAAACAAAACAAAACAAAACAAAACAAAACAAACAAACAAGCAAACAAAAAGCTTGCATGAAAAGTGGACTGTGCACTGTCCAAGTGGAAAGTGAACAGTCCACTCTCCACACCAAACACCAACTTGAAAAAAAAAACTCCCTCTCTCCCCCCACAAGAAAATAAAGGGAGGCCCCTTCATTCACTACATGACACAACTTCTCATCGGTAGGCATGGAAATTCTATTCCTCAAATTGGCTACCACTATTTTTGGCATGGACTACTAGCCCTTCATAAGAACACCCTACCTATTGAACATTACACACTTTTGAATGCTAGATATTGTATAGATAGAAAAGCTTATATCAAATTGGAATTAGGGTTTACATCGGTATAGAGTTCAATAATTAACCAAAATTAATATTCAACTCTAAAATTGAGCTTACATGTTAATTTTTTTTAAAAAAAAACTTACTTGTTTAAAGAACCTACCCCGCTTTTCAAGCTTTTCAAGAGTGTTTTTCACCGTTTTGAATCCAAATCAAGCAAAATACTAGTTCCAATGTTCGGGTTCTAATGCCAGTTCCAAGAAAAAGATGTGAGAGCCAGGGTCCCAGCAACAAAAACCTAACCCTGAACCCCAGTTTTAACACTGAAAACTGGATACGCTCACAACACTAGTTGGTAGTGTACTTCAAGGGGCACGTTTGGCACACAAGTGATGAAGGTTTACCAACTAACTTGGGCATGTGATTTAGACTTTCTTTTTAGGGTTGGGTCACCCCTCCCCACCTTGATTTCTTTTCTCATTTGGCATGGTCAAGAGTCTTAGATTGAGCACACTGCACACATTGACCTTTTTTCTTGGCTGACTATATAGATAATAAATAGCCCAAAAAAGCGAGATTAAAAATTTAAAAAGTGTTTAAATGAAGTGTTTTCCAAGATTTTCAATAGCTATTTTTCGACCAAGACTTAAGAATAATCACCAGATTTCCATAAATGGTTCATGTTAGTAGGTAGCCAAAAATCTAAATGGGATGTTTTAAGACATTTAATTTCATATTTATCTTGTAACCAATTTTGGCTAAATCATTTTACAAAAGATCACCATGTCGACGATTACATCACAAAATTGACCCCAAAAAACATTGATGCACAAGAAGTATGTGTGGAGAGAGTGAAGGACCTCAAAGGTAGTACTTGTCACACATACTACACAACAACATCATCATGGGTCTTGACTTTTGTAAGTTGGAACTTGGAACTTGGCATCATATTTTTTTGGGCAACAACAACAATTTTTTCATTTTTTTTCTTCGTTTCAGACTAAATATTTAGTATCCTTGTTCCAAAGTTGAAAGAACTTTTCTTGCTTTGGTGTAAGTATTTAACTTCCCTTGTCTCCAAAAGCTTGATTATTTGGCATCAAATTTAGGCTTTTAGTGAAACTCCCCTTACCACCACTAGCCATGCTAAAACAACTAACGCCATGAATGTCTAGAGAAGCATGTTAGTGCACAAAATGTAGGTCAATTACTCTAGCAAGGTATGCATGGCACACACGTATATTGTAGTTCTGTGAAATTTCCATGTTTTGAGAAGAAATTGACCAAAAAGTTTATTTGAAGTGAATGTTGTACAAGTTAGGCACTTTCCCTTGAAATTGTTCAATTTTAAAATTTTTTTTTGGGGATCGAAACCAAATTATTAGGCACTTGCCAAAACAATTAATTATGATCGAAGCTGCCCTTGTCATTTAGGTAAGGTATGACTCACATGAAAGTACTTTTTCGTTTTCAAAAAGGATATTATTTTTCTTCCTTTTGGAGGGGGCAAGGGGGCCGGAGAATGGGGTGGGGATGGTGGTGGGGTTGTGTTGGGAGAAGAGGAATACTAATGTAGTGGGGTATAAAGAATCAGGTTTGATATGGTCCTTGTTACCAAAAAAAATTAAAATGGTTTAGGGTTAGAAGGGCACATTAGTTGTTTCTTTAACTCATTATCAAAATCCATAATTTTCCTAGAGTCCTAGCTTCTAACCTAACATATGCATTAATATCTATGTGCATGGAGCGAGAAAAATTATTTCATTTTTTTGAGTTTTAGAAAAAAATGAATTTATTGGCTTTGCCTAAAGGAACTTCCATTCAACATGCTTAAACGTGAATTTGGGATAAACTTTTGACTTGAACCACAACAATTTGTAGGTGACAACTAGAGACTTAGGCTTGGTTTTTTCTAATGAAAAAGGTTGGGACATGTAGCACACATCTTTTACATATTTATGTAGTGGTCTAAAAATTGGTCACAAGTAAAAACCAAATAAATGGGATGAAAAATAAATCAAAAGAAAATCCTTCTAGAGATGCTACCACTTGGTCATGATGACTTTTAGCCATCGTGAATCTGAATTTGTCAACATACTAGTTCACCTCATCATAGTTTATAAGCCCACCCCGCCCCCTATCTTTATTCTTTGAGAATATTGATGTGGTCCCATTCCAAAAACTAGTCTCAAAGTTGCCCCCACATTCTATCCCATTGTATGTTCCATTGTTATATTAAATATACACTAAGTAACATTTAAAGAATGATATCATCTAGCAACATGTGTCCACAAACAACCAAAATATTTTGATTAATGTTTATCAACAAAAATGAAATTTAAATTCATCAAAATGAAACAATATATGACTCACAACTTGATCACATGGGATTAAACGTAGTCGAGGTTTTAATAATATATAGATCACAAATGAATTCATCTTGCATTCAAATTACTTAACCATTCAACCTAGCCACAATTGAATCATTTCGTATGGTTTTTTGTTTAAACCCAAAACATTGTGCAATAAATAAGGGCACTTGTTTCAGTTGGTAATAATTAAGGTGGTGGATGGAGTTGGGCTGTTTGCTACTTTCTGCCATCCTCTTCTACTTTGGTTGCCTATGGAAATATGGAGATGACCAGGCTTTGTTGAGCTTTTCCAAAACATAAAACAAAGGCTGTGTAAGAAGATGGCTCTTAAGGGGGGGGAGCTTTTCCCAAAGGCTTTTTCAGACTTCAAGGTCACACCAAAGTAGAGCTGACTATGGCTTTTGAATGAAGGAGTAAAAATTTGGATGAAAAGCATACTAACATCAAAATAGATTAGCATTAAAGTGTGGAGGGGGACATAAGCTTGGATTGCCTACATAAACAGATGCTTTTTGTAATACCATCAAACCATGTTAGTATTGTTGGGGTTCTGTGTGTTCTCGAAAAGGGATTGAACTCTAGTTTGGCAAGCTTGCAAGGCAGTTCAAACTTATCACTTAATCGATTAAATCCATTGGAAACCACCAAAAAAGGTTGGTTTTTAGTTTTAAAAAGCATTGTCATAATCATCGGAATGCACATGATATTGTCTTTCAAGCCTTTGAGATCTAGGAACTTGGAAGCCAAAAAAATCAAAACATTTCAAAATCAATTAGCTACCAGCTTACTGCAGCTTTGGGGTACTTCACCCATCACTCTAACGAGTACAAGGGTTTTGATCCACTTTTGTTTCCCACTTAGCTTTCGACCTTTGGTTGGTATTCAGGTCAATTGAGGGACCCTCTCTTTGTTCTTGTGGGTTTCAACTTTGTGTGTGTGTGTGTGTGTGTATTATCAGCCAGAGATGGAAGGAAGGTGTTGTTGACATTGGACAAAAGGTTAGTGTTCTTTCTTAAAGCCAAGAATTTCATTATACCTTGAGTTGGACTTTCCAACACTGAGTGCCGACAGGAATGACCAGGGTTGTTAATTGTTTAGCTTTAGCTTTTGGCTTGTTGTACATACTAGGTTAATGAGAGAACAACAAACAAACACCGAATTCTTTTATTTGTCAATGGCTTCCTTTTTCCTTCACTTTCTTGCTCCTAATTGATCAAGAGATATGTTAGTAACCACATGTGGAAGGAAGTTGTTTGCTGCATTTTGAGGCAGCCTTGTTTTTCTTTTCATTTTTTTGTAATGTAGCCAAACTGGAAGTCATCCACAAGAAGATTTAGCCAAATTTGGCTATAAACCTAATGTGAAAGTAGGAAAACTCAAGAATTCTTTTATATTTTGGCTACCTGCTGGAACCTGTTGTAGTAATCTGGTAATTTCAAGTTCTTTTTCAAAATCTGATGGCTTAGGACAAATTTTTCACAAAAATCCTTTGTATGTGTTGAAACCATAATTTTCAGGTTTAAAAAAAGCGAAAATTCACCATCCCCAATGGAAATTAAAACACTGTTTTGCGGATTCCTTTATGATCTCACAATAGAGCTATCCATAAAGTCACCCTGTCTTCACCCTGTCTTTGGGCCTGCTTTCACCCCCTATCCCCTCTTTCAGTGGTATCTGCAAAGTAATGAAATTTGATTAAATCTCAGTATGAAATGGTTAAACTGGACAAGGTTCGAGAGTAATTATAGTAGTTGGACAGGTAGGAGCAGTGAAAATATATGCAGCAGGAGTGGAGGCGCTCAGGAAAAAGAAAAGACAGGATGAAACTCAGTTTATTACCAAATTTGATGGAAAAGCTAGTTTGGGTCTCAGTTATTTCTCTTTGTAAAATTTTCATTCCCAGTTAACTTTTGATGGCCTATTATGCCGAAACTGGCCATTCTTGACCCCTAATGGCGGGACTTTACTAAGAACTCTAATGTTCAACTTTTGTGATGATTAAAATGTTGCAGAGGTGTAGCACCACAACTAATTATTCATTGACTTGGGTACTGTAGTACCTGTAGCATTCTGGCATCTCCTTGTCGAATATTTATTTATTTATTTATTTATTTATTTATAATTTCTCACTCCAGCAGCAATAATAAGAATTTCCTGAAATTCCGGCATTTTCCAAGACCTGGACATATAGACCTCGAATAAGCGATTGACTTGAAAATATTAGTGTAAAGTAAGGAATCAGGATTGAGAATGGGGCCATTCCGGGAATGAGGACAAGGCCTGAGGTGGGACTTGGGACCAGAGTGTGGACCAGAATTCCAAAACAGCCCCTCTCTTATGCTGTAAATTTTTAAACAGCTGTGATTCATGTGAGGAGAGAGGCCACCTTAATGCATAAGGTTGCCCATAATGCGGAATCTCATGCATAAGGCACCATATATTCTCCCATAATGCAGAACCTTATGCATTAGGTGCCATGCATCCTCCCATAATGTGGTATGTTATGCATAACGTGCCATGCATCCTCCATTGAGACATAAATTTCACAAGGTAATTTTCACCCTCCACATAGGTCTACTACAAACTCCTTTCATGCATGCACTTTGATTGCTTCATTTGAAATTTACTTCCCAATTCCGTTAGCATGGTTGGCATCCTTTGGTCCATGGAATTTGGAAATTGTTTGTGATTTCCACCTTTTATATCTTTCATTCAAATATAAAGAATTCTTCACGATTTTTCCTTGTATTTTGAGTGTGCTTATTTCCTTTCAACTTTGAGTGTGCTTATTTCCTTTCAACCTGCCTGGAGTTCTGTCAAGATGTGTTCCTGGAGTGTAACACACTTGCCTAGCCTAGCAAGGTGAGTTGTACACACTTCTTAATCCCAAAAATCAAAATTCTTATGAAGGGTAAAAAAAATTGTTTGTTTGTGTATTATTTTGGACGTTTTCCACCATGGACTTTCAGTTGATGATCCCAAACTTCCCAAAGTTGTTTTCCTTGCATGTTGTTAAAATACAAGGAACATCTCAAGTATCCTTGTCACATTAGAGTTATCTATAAAGTAACCCTGTCTTCACCCTGTCTTTGGGCCTCTTTTCACCCCCTATCCCCTCTTTCAGTAGTATCCACAAAGTAAAGACATTTTAATAAATCTCAATATGAAATGCTGATACTCAGCATTTAATGCACAAGGTTCGAGATTAATTATAGTAGTTGTACAGTTAGGAGCAGTGAAAATATATGTAGCAGCAATGGAGGCGCTCAGGAAACAGGAGATAGAATGAAACTAAGTTTACCACCAAAATTGATGGTTTTCTGAGTTTCAACCCTTGTTGAATGCTAATGTACTTTTTTGCAGGTTTTTTTTGAATCTCACCCTGTGTATGACCAAACTCAGGGTTCTGGTGCTGTGTTTTTCTTACTTTACGGATAACTCTATCATGTCATGTTAAATACTGGTGTAAGGAAAGGAGATACAAACAAATCGATGAATTGTAATCATGCTTGCATGATACATTAAAATCAATTTAATGCATGCACAAGACGTTAAATATACCCTACTGAACTTTGTCCAAGGCACTTTTAGTCTTGTTTTTCTTGCCCTCTGTGGTTCTGCACTGAATTGTTTGCATATATTGTTGTCTCAAGCTGAATTTGAACCCAACACCTCTTTTTTGCAAGAGAAAACAATCAAGCAATGGAATAGGTTTGAGCTTTTAAAAGAAGCAACTCTACAGTAAAAACTAGGCGAGTCATTCACATCATTCATCAATAGCCTGCCTAGTTTTCATTGTCTGTGTTGGGTTCCCCCCAGCTCGTAGCAATGGTGGCAACATCAAGACTGGAATGGAATGGATTCCAAGGGGGATATAAAGTGTTGTCCTGGGGCTCTTACTCTGTAGAGGTCTTGCTTTGTAAGATCCAACAAAGGCCTGATCAAAAGCAGCCCACAAGTGCATCTCCAAGTCATGCATCTACATCAAGAAGCACAAGCATCATTTCATGCCTCATCTGCTTGTGATCTTGGAACTGCTCATCCTACAATGGTACCAAATTGAACTGATGAAGGTTTAGGGATTAGGGTTGAAGAAATTCCTGCCCCACACCTGATCATCAGCACGGTGTGCCATGAGCAGAATGCTGATGCTGTGTCTTATACATGCCTGCTCCATGAGACTGTACCTAAAGTATTACAGCCAACACTTTCTGCCCGCTTCACATCCAAAAGACAACCACTTCTGCCTTTTACTGAACCACGAATAAATAACTGCATTCTTCTTATGCTTGATGATCTGAATACAAAGGTTTTAGAATCCAGAGCACTTGATGATACATTGGAGGAGTTGTAAATGAGCATTGAGTGAACATAAACCACACGCCCATTTATTTATGTGCAGCAAGTCCATTACTTGAGAGAGAAATGAAGACAAACATACCTTGCATTGTGAGCAGCTTCTTGCAGATGACCAGATGCAGGTACACCCTCCACCCAATTGCATTGGAGCATCTGACATTCCATACCTTTCAGGCAAACCCCCAGGTTGCCCATACTGATGAATGCAACATCACCCAACTAAATATGTACTGCTTTTTCAGTCATATAACCAACCCACTCCTCTCACTTCTCAAGTTAACAAAACAAAACTTTGTCAAGTGGGCCACTGCTTTGTTACAGTCTCAGTTTACAAAATGTGTGTGCAAGAGATGATGATGATGTATGGAAGAAGATGAAGAAGAAGAAGAAAAGTGTGCAGCAGAGGGAGGGGAAGAGTTCAGGGTGCAAAAAGAGAAAAAATTCACCTAATCTTGCAAGCCAGTGTTGCACAGAGAGTGCCTTCACCACACTCTCGGGATGCAGTCCATGGTCAACCACCATGCCAACAACATGGTTTGAGAGCATCAGCAGCATCATGCCACCAGCAGCTTCTTCAATGACACCGTGTGAAAGCCTTCTCACTTGTTGCTGCTGTTGCCACCATCTTGCTGTAAGGATGCAGAGGGTCATGCTGTCTGGGCCTCCTGACACTGCAATTGCTGCTAAAAACCCAAAACAGGAAAAACACATTTTTCTCACTCTCAGTTCAACAAGAGAAAAAACCCAAAACAGAAAAGAGAGATAGAAGAGGTTCTGTGAGAGACCTCTGAGCTTGCAGATGCAATCACATCTAGGGTTTGTTTCCTGGGGTTCCTAGAGAGGAGGAGCTTCTCTTTGTTTGCAAGCATCGAAACACAAGTAACAACAGCTTCTTCTTCTTCTTTCTTCTTGTACCAGAGCTTGTGCATAGTTTCACCAATGTGATCGTGAGGCATAATACCAGCCATCTGGATCCTGTTTGCAAAAGGATTAGAAACATGCAGGGTGACTGAAGGCAGGGTGCGGGAGTCTGTGGTGAAGTTCATGGCTCCCTTGGTGGAGTGCACATGGGTGACACAGAACATGGACTGCGCAGTCCAAGACTGACTCACAACACTCATGACTTTCATCATCATCAATGACACTGCCACAGCATCCACAAAGTGTTGGCAATCTGCTCACCAGTACCCTGGTACACACACATCACAAGCCAAAAGCAGCATAATAAGAATTGGCTTTCTCACTTTGAACAAGAATATTATGCCAATTCTAGCAACCAAAATCAGCAAATGATTTGCAAAATCTCCCCTTTCTCTATTCTTCTAGACTTCAGTAAAGAAAATGAAATATTTACTTCTGACAAGGGACAAAAAAACCATAAATGTTTGCACCCAACAATGTTACCCCACTACTATTTGAATACAATACAGCAAAGTTAGAATATATTCATAACTCTCATGAGTAGGTATGGAGAAATCTCCATACTCAGAACTAATGGTGACCAGTACGGGGCAGAAAACAAATCCTTGAAAGTGAAAAGAGAAACTGCTGTTGATTACAGCTGAAAAAAAAGCAAACCTCCAGGTTGAACTTGTGATGGAGTGCAGTGTGGGAAGGGTAAGAAAAGCAAGGTGCCAAGTTATTCATCTTGAAAAGACAGTTTCCCAGAAAATAGAGACTGCTGTAGCTCAGACAATGAATGCTGAACAAGGATCATCTTGGGAACATGCGCTCCATACTGCCCCCATACAACACCCCCGGTATAAATGTGCCCACAATACCTGCAACTAAAAATCATCCTCCCCAGAACTCTCAGAAACGTAAACAAAATCTTCAAACCCATATGTCATCATACTAACATTGCAAAGCAAAAATCTTCATTACCCCCCTATCACTCACAGTGACTGCAGAGTTCTAGACAAACAAAGATGGGAAATCCCATCAACAATCATCCACAAACCACTGTAGCAATAGATAACAATCCAAGAAAGTAGCAGTGAAGAAGACACAAATGAAGACTTTTGTGTCCTCTAAATCCATCTTCCAACCAAGGAAAAATGAGAGCACTTGTATGCATTTTGTGTCATCTAGATACAGAGAAATGGTATCTAACTATGATACCATTTTCCATGTAGCTTTTTGGAGGTTGAATTAGAAGAGTAGATAGCCTAAGAGGATCTAAATGAACTACCAGAAGCATGTGAATTATGCTACAACAAAGAGCTAAGAGAATATCTGTGAAATTGCAGAGAAACACTGCAACAACAATTGGAAGGCAACATGAACATGATTGCACTCATCACCACCTTATGAGACTCACTCACTTAGTGTCAGCCTTATGATACCTTCATCACTGACTATAGCAGTGACGAGCTGCCATGACTAATATCCACTTGACTTCATCAGCTCCCAATGGTAGATGGAGACAAGCATACAATAATCCACCCAAAATTTTGGGGAAACCATCATACAAAATCTGCATAGTGTGTTTCTGTCTCATTTTGGGAAGCAATGGGAAGACTTGATAATGATGTTGGCTAGCACTCTAAAAGAAACTACCAGAAGCATATGGATTCTGCAACAACAAAACCTAAGAGAGGAGTTCAGTTTGCAGTTCAGTAGTAGTGGACAGCACACACCAATCCTCCAAGAAAGACCTCAAGATATGTGAACTTGTAATCCAAGCAAGGAGGAGAAGGAAGGAAAGTTTTGAAAGGCTGCAGAATGTAAAGCAAAACTTACAACCTTCAAGATCCCTGCTGCAAAATTCAGTCGAGCATGAGAATAGTCCAGTCGACCAGGCACTTCGGGAAACTGGAGCACCCATGACTGGGGCCACCAGGACCTGCAGGCACTCCAATTGCTACTTCAATATTTTCAGATTCTGGAGTCTTAGATGGTTCCACAGTCTTAGTCTCTCAGGCTCCATTCTCCAGTGTACATCTTTGATTCCTCAATCACCTGCTCCTGCTCCGGAGTCATCTTGCCCGTGCCCACCAGACGTGCTTAGTAGGGTTTATTCCATTCAAAAGCATCACCTGATTGTTTTTGTCGCTCTTCTTTTCCTGATTCTTTCGTGCTCACCGGAGGTGGACAGCTTGTCCTTGCCCACCAGACACTACTGTGAATGCGTCTTGCGAACGCTTGTCCGTGCCCACCGGACGTTTGCATTGAAAACTGCGAGTCATTTTGTAAACCCGGCCCAATTCTCTCTGGTGCGCTGTAGTAGTGTCTTCGCTTCTCTTTTGCTTTTATGTAGTTTTGGGTGTTGGAGAAACAAACTTGGCAAGTTTCAATGGAGAAGGAGGAAGAAGTAGCTGAGTCTTTGCTGCAGAAAAACAGCGAGAATGATGGCTCACTTGCAGGTTATGAGTCTTTGTATCAGCTGCTGTCTTCAGAGTTACCCCCACACCTCTTTCAGGTTCTTCTGCTTATCCTCAAATCTACTTCCTCTTATCAATCTGTTTTGTTCTTTTGATCATACATAGCAGCTGCTGCCGATCTCTGAAGTGGGTGACAATTGGAAAGTGGAATTGGGGTCTAATGTTCAGAGTTTCTGGCATCACAAAATCCCTTTGGTACAATTTGGAGTACAACCTTGGAAAATAGGAACTTCCCCTTCTGTCATTTTGAAGGCTCAGATATTAGGGTTTTGTTTTTCCTGTGGTTTCAGATTTCCATTAGGGTTTGGTTTTTGGGCATCATTTTTGTATGTGCACAGATGAGGAGTAGATTCTTCTGAGAAGTATGATATCTTCTGATCCAAAATTTGATGGAAATTTGCAAACCAAAAGAAAAGGAAGGCTTGGAGGGTGACAACTTTTTATGGTTTTTCTTTTGAGCAAGATACTCTTGTGAAATGCATTCAGAATTTGATCATGATAATATTCATTCATGTGAAATGGAAATGAGAAATGCAGGAGGTGAGTCGAGTTTTATATGGATGTAATCGTGGAGAAGTCTTGAAGCCACTTCCTTTACACAATACTTTGTCATCTGCATCAGTTGAGCAAAACTTTGATGTTCAAGTAAGCACTTGCTGATTCCCTTGAAGTTCTTAAACAAGATAATTCTTCTATCTATCCAGACATCCTTTTTGATTATCCAGAGAGAAAAATAGCCGGAAGGTAGTTGATGAGTGGGAAGAGTGTTCTGTTACTAAAGAAGGGGGTAGTAGTTACTAGTACCCATGTTTTGAGTTCTCATCAGAAAGTTTGCATTGAGTTGTTGGAATGGGGATATTGGGAAAGGCATTTGAGTTCACTGCAGATGAGGAGCAGTTGCGCCCCGCCCGCAAAGTGCGTGTTGGTCTAATCCAGAACGCCATTGTGTTACCAACAACCAAGCCATTTGCTGAACAAAAGACTGCAATCATGGAACGGATTACAGCTCTCATCTCTGCTGCAGCTGGAGCTGGTGTGAACATCATTTGCTTGCAGGTATCTCTTTATCACAGAATGCCATAATTTCAACTTTAGTCTTCAGAGATCTTATGAAGTGAGTATTTGCAGTTGAAGGAAATCTTTCACATGATGGACATTGTAAGTTGATTGGGACCACAGGAAGCATGGACAATGCCATTTGCATTTTGTACAAGGGAGAAAATCTGGTGTGAGTTTGCAGAGAGTGTAAAGACAGGGGAATCCACACGTCTGATGCAACAACTTGCCCACAAGCACAACATGGTTATAGTGAGCTGTATTTTGGAGCGGGATGAGACGCATGGGAGCATCCTCTGGAACACTGCCGTCGTTATTGGTAATCATGGGAATATCATTGGCAAGCACCGCAAAGTATGTCTCTTCTCAAAAACCTCTGTTTGCTTCCTGATTGTGAGAATCCAGCATCTTGCCATAAACTCTGACCTCTAGGTTTTAAGATGTTGAGTAAAGTGCAAAGAATTCATGTGCAGATCTATCTGTAGATCTACTTGTGAAAGAGAATATGATGGATGTACAAAGCACATTACTGATACAAATAATAGATCCACAGAATCACATACCGAGAGTGGGAGACTTCAATGAGAGCACCTACTATATGGAAGGCAACACAGGGCACCCTGTATTTGAGACAGCGTTTGGAAAAATAGCAATTAACATATGCTACGGGAGACATCACCCATTGAACTGGCAAGCATTTGGAATGAATGGTGCTGAGATTGTATTCAATCCATCTGCTACCGTCGGGGACTTGAGTGAGCCCATGTGGCCTATTGAGGTAGTTGCCATGAAAACCCATCCACTGTGTTTGCAAGTATCCAACTTGCAGATATGAAGCACCTTCTGAACACCTGTCCACTGTATTTGTGAGTATCTAGCTTGCAGATTGGGGCACCTTCTTTGTCGCACTGGTTTTCCTGTTCGATTTGTTGTAATGCATTCAGATCTAGTTCGTGTTGCAATTGAATTCAATATGAATGAGTTATGTGTGTGGTTTTGTTCCATGATGATGTTGCAGGCACGAAATGCAGCTATTGCCAATAGCTATTTTGTGGGGGCAATCAATCGAGTGGGAACTGAAGTATTTCCTCGTGAGTTTACGTCAGGTGATGGCAAACCTGCTCACAAGGACTTTGGCCATTTCTATGGGTCAAGCTTCATGGCAGGTCCAGATGCTTCATGCACTCCAAGTTTATCATGTTGTCGGGATGGCTTGTTGATCACAGATCTTGACCTCAATCTTTGCCAGCAAGTGAAGGACAAGTGGGGGTTTCGGCTAACAGCTCGCTATGAGATGTATGCAAAATTCTTCAGCAAGTATATAAAGGAAGAATTTGAGCCACAAATCATCAGAGATCCATTTCTTGACAACCAAAAAAGGTTTTAAATCTCTGACAAGGAAACCACAAGGCACTTCTGCTGCAATGGGTGCAAAAGTTGACACAATCTCTCTCTCTCTCTCTCTCTCCTTGCATTTAGAGGATGTTAGAGAAACTGATTACCTGGTGCTGATTCCAATTGAGATGGTGGTTTTTTGGAGAGATAGCTGAGATGAAGCATTTGTGATTAAAAAAATGCTGACCCAAAAAGGATTATGCATAGCTGATTGCTCTTATGCTCTGATGCTCTTATATGCACTAAGGAAATAAGGCTCTTAGTAAGGAACTTGATAAGGAGTTGGTAGGTAGGCGCTAAGTAACTTGGTAAGGACTTGATTGCCAGAAGGAGCGGAAATGATGGAATACTTTGCATTTATAGGTGGCATTTCCATTCAAAATTCTGGAAACCAATGGGATTCCTACATGAACATTCTAGAAATCAATGAAATTTCTAAGAAACTGAATAATTTGTTTTAGTGTCTTTTATGACCACTTCTATCACTTCCAAAGCTGCAAATCGTCTTGGAAAAGTCTCAGCATTCATTGTAAAATTTGTGAATATCTTCTACCCACTTCCTTCGTCCTCATTTTGTCCAACTAGGAATTTTTTTCCATTCCATCTGTAGACCTTGAAAGGTTCATGAATAAGAGTGTGGCTTGTTGGACAAGTCTTTTAAGGTAGTTCTTGGAAACGAGTTGGTAAAACTAGCACAACGATTCACTTACACTTCATTTCAGCACTTAAGATGGGGTAGTTTTGAGGTTGCAGGCTTTATCAGAATGAGTGCTGAAAGCTGAATGTATGACATGTCTTGTGGGCAATCCCCCATCTATGCACACTAAATTTTTTTGAGTGTAAAGGAGAGAGAAAGGATTATGCCAATGCGATCTATCAAGCCAACTCATGGTGAAATGAAAGGTCCACCAAATTGTGATTTGAGGATATATACAAGTCCCATGTAGCGCTTGCAAGAAAGCACTTTGGATTAGGGGACACAAAATTGGGTTTAATCCATTTTTCAAAAGTGTAAATCAAGCGCCTTGTGAGAGAATTTGGTCAAAATGTTTTTGGTTCATTATTCTCAAGCGTGCAATGTTCATACTATGTTTTTTTTTCATAGATTGTTTTTTTTGGGTACAATTTGTCCTCGATGTTCCTTATTAGATGGTGAAGGTGTTTGAAAATTTCCAAAATAGCATGTCATTTCAACATTACAAAAAAGGAATGGTGTGTGTTGCACCAACTCTTCAATAATCATGAAGTAGGATCATTCATGGGTTTTCCACCACAAAAAAAACTACCTACGTATGCTTTAATCAACAAAAAAAAAAAAACAACTTTAATCCCTAGGTATGCTTGCGACTTTAGGTCAATATATATGACATTTCTACATAATCCCCAAACCATTCAACCAATTACGATCATCCAATTATATTAGATAGTGTGATTCACCTAGATTTTTAATTTAAGATGTTATGTCATTGATGGCATTTGGGTGATGGAAACTTTAGAGCAAAATGAATTGATGATTGAAAAATAGGCTAAGGAATTCAACTACATCTAGAGCTATCATCTTGGTTTCAAGTTATATTCAAACGAGAGCCAATAATGTTGAATTTGTGAATATATATGTATAGAGTAATATTCTTTGGTTGAGACTTTTTGAATATAGAAAACAATATCTTGAAATTGATGGGTTGTTACTACTTAATTATTTAATTATCTTAAGGCTTGAAAAAAATATATAAAGAAAATGAACTTAATGAGAATGTTATCATGTATCATTTTTGGTGCACTCATTCATACATTCACCCCATAGTCCCTAGTCCATGCTTTAAAAAAAACTAATAGAACCCTTATTTGAGGCTTTGTGAAAGCATGCAAAGAAGAAGCCACCTTAATTAGAAAATTTGCGTCTTTCTTTAGTTTCCTCCTTTCTAGGCTCTTAATCTTGCCAATATCACTTTTGTTCTAGAGGCTAGCTTTTGACAAATTTAAGTGTCATAAGTGTCCACGCAAACCCCCCCTCAATGAAGAATTTCAAAGTTGGGATGGGAACCCAAAAAAAAGGGCCACATGTGGCCAACTCTTTGCATATGAAGATTTCAAAATATTCATACAACTATTTTCAACTACTCTTTATAATAAGGCTCCCAGGTTAAAAATGGTCACAAATAGTGTGAAGAATAATTTTTTAAAAAGCCCATGAAATTGCTAAACATGTAATTAGAAGGATTAATATAATATAATATTATTTTGGGGAAGGAGGGGAGTGCTTGTGATGTGTGAGGATGTTTTGGTTCCTTCCCTTGGGAGAAGGTGAAGTAAGTACCCACCTCACTAAGGTGAAGGTAGCAAACTCAATGTTACCATAGTGAGGTGAATGGTAGTTGATGAATGAAGGTAGTCACCTCATTGCCATTCAATTCAATGCTATCTTCATGAAATGAATGGTAGTTGAGTAAGTTATATGTAAGCCTTTTTTTTTTTTTCATACTCCTCCTTGAGTCATTTTCTTCTTCAAGCACTTCTATTTGTTCCATATTTGCTTGGGCACACATCAACTTGCTTGTATAGAACACCTACAACTCACATTGTGCACTAACTAATTCTTAAGAGCGCTAGTTTAAAAACCGAAAACAACACTAAAAATAGTTTACCAAAATTTTAGAGAATTGAACCTACTTCAAAAACCCAAGATAACTTTGAAACTTAGTGTTGGACTTGGAATAATTAGGCTCACTTTATACAAAGGTCCAAGGAGCATGGTCCAATGAAATTGAGCATCTCCTATTGGTCAAGAGCTTTAAATCGGTCTCAAGGCCTTTAGACAAAGGTCGAGGACCAAGACAAATGAAGTTGTGTTTTAGTTTACAATGGCATCATTTTGGAGGGGAAACCAATTGATTCAAACAAACCAAAAAAAAAAAAAAAAAAACCTAAAAGAAAGGTCCATGGTTTGGAAAACTAATTTTTAATTAAAGATAAAAATTTTTTTTTTTTTTTTTTTTTTTTAAAATTATTTTTTTTTTTTTTTTTTCAAAATAATAGATAATTTTATTTTTATTTTATTATTTTAAAAATTATTTAATT
>Ga0116229_10004911_pt1 | contig 21887 bp, 21 predicted proteins | sample S1TSphgellanicum_3_FD_87313 | JGI IMG/M metagenome (GOLD analysis project Ga0116229, IMG submission 87313) | Host-associated microbial communities from peat moss isolated from Minnesota, USA - S1T2_Fc - Sphagnum magellanicum MG | ecosystem: Host-associated > Plants > Peat moss > Unclassified...
GATCTAAGATGGGAAAACTGTATTAAAGTAAATGTTCAGGGTGAATGGAAATGGGTGATTATAGACTTGGAAGCTGCTGGATGCGACAGAGAGGAATGGAAAGGTGATGGATTAAGGGCTTGGGATGAGAGAACGTTGGAAGATTGTAATGGAAAGAAAATATACACTAAGGCATCGGACATTTACCAAATTGGGAAGCTTATAGTGCAGTGCTTGGCTACGAATATTACATGTGGTGATGAAGAACAGGATTTGTATAGGTCGTTCAATGCCTTGGGAGAAAAGATGCAGCAGGAATGTCCAGCAGCAGCGATGATGCATGAGAGGAGGGAAGACTTTTTGGAGGGAGTTGAGAGATTGTGTGTCTGTATGTGTGTATGTGTGTTTGAAGATGAAGCTGACTTGGAGTATGAGCAGGGGGTGGAATTTGCAGACTGTGCACTCTGAGTTGCAAATTTCTTGTGTCAATTGATGCATATCAGTGGGTAACAAAAAACTTACTATGGCCTGCTTTTTCATTACAGTGCCTTCCACATACACTATGCAATTTCTACGAGGTTTTTATAGCTTTGGAAACACGTGAATTAAGTTAGGCAATGGTATAAACATGCATGAAGTAGGATAAATTAGGACATCATGATGGAAACATTTTCTCTTTTATTCCAATGACGAGAATTTCAAGGAACTAAGTATATGGGTGGTTTTCTATAATCTTTCATAGCTCCTTATTGACTTGGGCTCCATGTTGCTACGCATTATAGTGATGATTTTCCTTTTTATTGTGTTTTCATATGATTATCAATAATTTATCATTATTTGTGTCAATGTCAAATTTAATTTCAATTAATATAAATATCATGGACATGAAAACGCACATGGTAATTTGCCTTTTCATATTCATCTTGGTGGGTAAGGAAAGGGATGAAATAATCATAAGGATAAGAGATAGTTATTAAGAAATGAGTGAGGTAGTTCCAAGGATAAGAGGCAATTATTAAGAAGAAAATGAGGTAGTTAGGCTTGGAAATGAGATAATTATATTTGGAAATATTTTTTGAATTGTGCAGGGATGAGCATACAAAGGATTATGCAGAATTTTAGTGACAACAATTTGGAAGAATTGGTATATATGGGTGATTTTTTATAATTCTTTTGTAAGCTTTGTGTTGATTTTGCATAGAACTTCAGATGGTTGTCATTGAACAATTCCAGAAACATTTCTCAATATAATTATTTCATTTTCAAGCCTAACTATCTCATTTCCTTCCTAATCATTACCACATTCCTTTCCTAATATCTATCTATTGTCTTTATAACTATTTCACTCCTTTTCTTAACCACCAACATGGATATGAAAAGACAAATTAACATTTACCTTTTCATGCCTATGATATTTATATTAATTGAAGTTAAATTTGACATTGATATAAAATGATGAATTACTGATAATCAAATGGGAACACAATAAGAAGGAAAATTGTCACTGATAGTTTGATTGTGGAAGGACATTATTTCTCATTACAATTTCAATTGTATATTTCACTTCAACTAGTGTAGCTTGTGTCATTGGCTCAAGTGTAAATTGGTTATTCAACTACTTTTCATTCCAAAATCGTTTTTTAATTTAATTTAATCTCAAATGACAAAAACTACTCAAAATTCAATGTCTCTCACACCTTAGGTCTAAAAATTTCTAAACCACCTTCATTAAGTCCTACTCATGGAGAGCTTTCCAACATACCAAGAGTGCACCTAAATTCTCTTTTCATTTTAATTACTGATTTAAATTCATTTTCAGTGAAAAAAATGTTCAATATCTGATAATTTCTCCATTGTAGGACAAAACATTATGAAACCAACTTGATGTGTCATCACTCATTGGGGGCTCTCCAATAGTATCAAGAGCACAACAAGTGGTATTGTGGTTTGAGAGATCTCGATGTGATTTTGTACATATACCAAAACCAATATGCCAACCTACATTTCCTAACTAATCATCATCTAAGGCCTTTTGACTCCTTGAAGGAAGCATTAGTTCATCATCTAAGGCCTTTTGACTCCTTGAAAGAAGCGTTAGTTGATCATCTAATGCCTTTTTCTGACTCCTTGAAAGGAACGTTAGTTCATCATCTAAGACCTTTTGACTCCTTGAAGGAAGTGTTCTTGGGCAACACCCCTACTGTTGTTTACTGTTTGCAAACTTTGCATGATTCTTCTTCTTCTTGGTTTGTCCAATTTCATGAAAGTAAAAACACACTATGAAATACTATGAAACAGGAATAAAACACTATGAAGGACCCCAGGGAATTTTTTTTTCATCACATCATATTTCCGAGTGTTGATCATTCTAGAATAGAATTATCAGTAGCAAACAAGCTCACTGGAGCTCCCTGCATCTGGGAGTTCATATTAAACTGATTGAATTCTATAATTTGACAGAGAGTCTTGATACTTCCATGATCATCAGCCTACTTTTTAGACAGATGTCAAAAGAGGAGATGTTGCTAGCTGCTCACCTGCACTGAGTCTGGAGAAGAGGACCATCCAAAGAATACTTCCATTTTGTGTTGCTGTGCTTTTCCACTGGATGGGAGGGTTCTTCAAAGAATGAGACTAAATAATCAGGAGAAGATCTGGCTAGGATAAATCACTAAGCTCAAAATGGGTGATTGAAGCAAATGGCTAGAATGCTAACTCTCTCTCATAAAAACACCTGTCACTGTTGAAACTAGTGGAGATGCTTCCCACAAAGATCCTCAAGTTGGTTATCATTTTCTCCTGTTCTCTACAAAGGATTTGACTTTGTTACAGGATCAACCATAAAATCAGCTGATAGGATCCCTGAACTAATTGGCAGCACATTCTCAATAAACACCTGTTTTTCATCACAACACTAATTGTTTCATGAGTCTCATTATAACCAATATGAACAACTGCCATCATTACAAAGCAATTCACAGGCTGTTTCAAATGTGAGATATCAACATTTTGCTCATGGTTAAATTATCTTGTACTACATGCAGAGAAGCTTACCCTAACATATGCAGGATGCTTGCTGAAACTGTCCAGTGCCTCTTCTGCACCCATGAGATCCTTTATCTCAGAAACAACTTCAACTCAAATTTCATGACCTTTCTTGCATAAAAAGTACTGCACAAGCTTCAGCACAAACTGAACAAGCCTTCCTCAGAGTTTAATGAGCCCAATTAGAAAAAAGGATCCTATCTAACACAAAAATCAGAATATTGATCTGCCAAAGGCTTCAAAAGTTGCAATAGTTTTAGCTTGAACAAACCTGATGGTAGCCGTGCTATCATGGCATGTGTGTAGCCATTACTGCGCTCAGAAAAATTGGCCCCTGTACCACACCAAATAGTCAGAGTGATCAGTTGCATCTAAACAGAGCTCCACATGTACAGGCATTGATCATTAGAGTAAAAGCAGAGGTGCACTATAGGCCATTTTGCATATCAAGCCAGATATGGATCACAGATTAGGCAAGAATTATATCCAGATGAATGAAAGCAGTTTCTCTTCACCTGCAGTAAGTTGGACAAGAATTGATGATTCAAGCTGATCCGGCAAGTTGTTAAAAGCTTCTAACATTCTACTGACACCTGCTTGGCTGGTGCCTTCCCGCACCTTAATAAAGACCACATGCTCGATTCCTTGTTGAAAGTCCTGCCATCCCCACCTTCCATCACTTCTCGGCTTCTTCCACTTTCTGCCTCTCCCCAGTATAAGAGATACTTCATCAAAACTCCATCAAAATTGCTGAAAGCATATAAACATCAGTGGCTTAAAAAATTTCCCAGCAGGTTGAGGAGCTGATATAGTGGTGAGCAGCATCATAAGATGTGCTTGAGAAGCTCATAAAGACTTACATCACCACGCCTGAAGATTGTTTCAATTGCATCTTCCACTTCTGCTTCAAAGTCTGCAATTATCAATCCCTGCAGATCCCCCCACATGTGCATGTCCCTTAGTAACATTTTCTCTGGTCAAGTCAGAACTCAACTGCTTTAGCTTATGGCCAGTGTACAAATGTTTGTAGGGTTCAAAACAGTTGAAGCCACTACTGAAAATCCAAAAAGATGAAATGCATGGCTAGGTTAAATCTGTACAACAGCCCATCAAGAGAAAGAACAATTCTGATTACATACATTATAGTAAGGAATGATGAGCTCTTCAGCAACTTTCAACCGCGCGGGATGCTGCATATACTGCTCCAAAGTTTCCTTGGATGGAAATCGCTCATAAAGTGCATGTGTCACACCTTCTGGTGTCCTTCCTACCACTCGACCTGCAAAGAATTTTGTCATGCAGAGGACCCATCATTGGCAGCAACAAGGTTTTCTTTTCTTTTCTGGTTTAAGGCTTGTGTGTTTCATTGCCCTCTGTTGTTTCAGTTCCAGGGTTTAAGAATAAAAATGATGAATTTCAGGGATGCAGCAAAAGCTCCAAGTACCTTTGACAATCACAATAATGTGCAGAGACAGACTCTGTCTCTAGTTGAAACAATAACATGCACTTTGATTTCAAGAAAAATGAAGGGTTGCTTTCAGAAACCTGCACCTACCTAAAGAAATGGCAAGAATGCCTCGGAAGCGGTACTGCAGTGTGAAGAGATGATCAAGCATGTCTTTTTCTTGCTCATCAGTAAAATCCTCCTTCATTTGGAAGAGCACAACATGCTCCACTACCTTCCTGCATTAACCCATCCATCATCATCCCCTTTTCTTATACTTGTGAGACAGAATTCAAGCACCACCCAAGTTCTAGTTTTTCCCCATGATTCCCATTTTTCTCTTCTCATCCTTGTCTGAAAATCTCTTGACCAAATTGGGTCCACTACTATTTACACATGGAACAACCATCCACAACCTCAAAACTTTATTGGATTCAATCCAGATGATGACCTAAGAGGCATATCACATACACACAGGAAGAAAGAAGAGAGAATTTTTTTGCCTACCCTTTCTTTCCCAGAAGCAAGCAAGCACATAGCACTACCCTATTATTGAGTTGCATCAAGGAGAGGAAGAAGAAGAAAGGCTGTGCAAGGATACCTCGTACCAGTGGGCCTGGCAGAAGATTGAGCGCCATTTATGGAGGAGCGATCTGCTGCAACTGTGACATTTGTGAATCTTCTTGGCGTAGTATTATCATCATCCCACTGCTGATGGCAACGGTGAATTCTGTTCTCATATCTTCTCGAAATCCCTGAGTAAGTAGTACATGCATCTCTCATCAACACCGGATTCAAAGCTCAGAGCAGAAAACACACAGAAACGCAGAAATTCCAAGCCCAAATCTACTGCACGGTCGATGCAAGAAACAAGAGACAGAAACCACGATGCAACGAATGCGACACTAGTCTGACAAGGATTTCCGGACACAAAAAGAAAAGAAAAGAACAAAGAAGGAAACAGAAAACAACAACAACTCACGCCCGGCAGGCCGAGAAGGAAGCGAAACTTACCAGAAATGGAGGAGAAATTGAGAGAGCGGAAGTCAAGGAAGTGAGAGCAGCAGGAAGAAGGTACAGCAGGGGCAGCAGCAGCAGCAGCGACGGAAGAAGAAGAAGAAGAATGGCGAAGCGGAGTTGTGGCAGTAGTAGCACAGAAGCAGAAGAAAGGGAGCGAGAAGAGCGTCATCTTGGTTTTGTGGTATCGAGCTCCTCCGCCATAGCTGCCGTTTGGTTTCCTTTCTTCCCTCCTCTCAAATCCCACCCCCTCTTCCGCTCCCTTTCTTTTTGTTTGTTGCTACCCCCAGGCTGCTTATCTCGACACGTGTTGCCTAGATAAGACAGCCCTACGCTTTCCTTTTTTCTTTTGTTATTCTCCAGCTCCCTCCTCATCCCGGCCTAGTCTACGACCGACGATCCCGCCGCCTCTCTCTCTATCTCGATTTCTCCATCCTTTCTCTTGACTATTCATCACGCAATTTGCTGCTCCGCGCTTCTCAATTCAATTGTGACATCGCCAAAACTCCTGGTAAGAACTCGACCTTCACATCAATCCTGCTTCTTCTTCTTCTTCTTCTTCTTCATCTTCTTTGTTTTCGCACTTATACCTGAATTTGTGGCATCGTCAATTCGAGTTTCTTCTGATATTCTTCCTCCAGTCAGCGATCATTTGTTTTTCTCCTTTCTACACTAGATTTCCGAGACATCGATTCTAGCTAGCTTTCTGATGTTCTTCCTCCAGTCAGAATTTTTTTCCTTCGCACTTAGAGACTATCTAGCAGGTTGCGACGACATCAATTCGAGAGCCTCTCATGTTTCTCTGAGACATCGATTTTGAGCTTCTCAGATTTCCAGCCAGAGATTTGTTTTTCGCAGTTCGAATTAGAAATCGCCACGTCAATTGGAGCGAGCTTTCTGATGTTCCATCGGCGATTTGTTTTCGCGGTTCTTTGCTAAAATTGCGGAATTCGAGCGAGCTTTCTCATACGATTCCTGTTTTTTGCACTTGTAACAAAGTTCTTAGTCGCGAGATGTATCGATTCGAGCGACGGTTTCTGACATGATTCCTGTTGTTGTAGTTGTGACAAAGTTCTTATTTGCGACCTCAATTCGAGCGAGCTTTCTGATGCTAATATTACTCCAGCCAGCAGCGATTTCGTTTCTCGCAATTGTAAACGACATTTGCGAAAGCCATTCCAACGATCGAGCTTTCTGATCACAGCGGTAATTCTTCCTCCACCTGCGAGCAATTTGATTTTCGCAATTTTCTAACTAGATTTGCGAAATCGATTCGACCGAGCTTTCTGATAGCTATTCCTCCAGAGTCCAGCCAGAAATGTTTTGTTTTCGCAATTCCAAACGAAATTTTCGCAACATCAATTCGATCAAGAGCTTTGTGATATTTCCAGCCGGCAGTTTGCTTTCGAGATTTCTAACTAAATTTGCGACAGCATTTTGAGCGAGGTTTTCTTTTCTGAATCCTGATATCATTCCTCCAGCCAGCAATATTTGTTTTCCGCAATTCTAAACGAAGGTTGCGACAGCAATTCGATCGAGAGCTTTCTGATATTTCCAGCCATCACATTGTGTTTTTTTGGCGGTTGTAACAAGATTTGCGACATCGCAATTCGAGCGAGAGCTTTCTGATTGTATTCCTCCAGCAAGCAATTTTTTGTTTTTGGTTGCAGTTCTCAAAAAAATTGCGACATGAATTCGAGCGAGCATCCTGATACAATAAGTACTTTGTTTTCGAGGTTCTAACAAAACTTGCAACATGAATTCGAGCGAGCTTTCTGGTATACTTCCTCTAGCCAGCACTTCGTTTCTTGCAGTTGTTACCAAAAAAATTGCGACATTAATTCGAGCGAGCTTTCTGATATAATTCCTTCAGCCACCAATTTGTTTTTGCAGTTTCTAACAACACTTGCAACAGCAATTCGGGCGAGAGCTTTCTGATATAATAATTCCTTCAGCAAGCAAATTTGTTTTTGCAGTTTCTAACAAGACATGCAACAGCGATTGGAGCGAGCTTTGTGATATAATTCCACCTCCGGCCACCAATTTTTTTCGCCAAAACGAAATTCGAAACAGCAATACGATCGAGAGCTTTCGGATATAATTCCAGCCAGCACTTTGTTTTCGCAATTTTCTAACTAAGATTTGCGACATCAATTCGAGGTGAGCTTTTCTGATATTCGTGCTTTTCACGATTTTGCAAAACTCTGTTTTTGTGTTGAAGAACAATTAAGCACAAAACAACAACAATAACTCAATTTTGTTCTGTCCCAACTGATTTATTATCTATCAAATACCTAATCATCGATATTAGAAAGAATCATAAATGTTTTTCTATTATTATTATAATTATCAGTATAATTCTCTTGCTTTGATTTTGAATATGATTTGAAAAATAATAATAAGTTGAATTTGTGAATACACAAGGTTTTCACAATTAAAAGAGAAAATGAGTTTCTTATTGAATTGTTTGGCAGACAAGCCTTCAACATTAAGCCTTTCACCCTAAATTATTTGTTCACCTTCATCATGTCTTGTACCAAGTTTGCCATTTTTCTTTGATTGAATCATGAGTTTGGGGGGATGGTGGTGGGGGGAGTAGGGATACTTTAGGAAACGTGTTTTCCCTATTGTTGTTTAACTTTCCTTCATCAAGGTTGTTTGTAATTCTATTAAGCAAAATGTGTAAGGTAGGAGGAATTGAGAGACACAGAGAAAAAGCATGGCATGTTTGGAGTTTTGGGGGTTTAGGGTTTGCATGATTTTCTGTGACTAAGAAGATATGGGTATAGTTTTGGTTGTGTTTGGAAATGGGATTTTGACCAAATGCTTCAATTGGGTTTGTAAGGATGACACTTTTCTGTTGTTCAAAGTATCAGCACAATTTGTGCCAAAGGGAAGAAGAAATTGGTATCAAATAAAAAAGCTTTTCATAGTTTGCGGTTGGGGGAGCAATGTGCTAGGGTAAAGCCTTCAGCCAAGGGCTTTACTGAGTATAAAGACTTGCATTGATTTTTGAGTCATTATTTTTTCTCTCTGTTTTTTACAGGTATTATGGGGAAAAAGAACGAAATTTTTTTGTGGGGTGTTTCGAAAAACAGAATGCCTGTCACAGTGGGCATTTTTTTTTTGGTTCAAATCTTGGTGAACACTGAAAGAATGCTAAAATGCTTTGTAAAGTGGTCTACAATTACACTTGAAAAATTGGTGCAAGCTTTGTGTAGAAGTGGTGATTATTTGTTTCAAGTATAAAGGAGTGTAATAGGTCAAATACAAAGCTAAGCTTAAGAACCCATGGCTCTGTGTTGCTTTGATTCCAGTGGCAAGACAAAAAAATGAACATATGGAAACTTCAACCCAAATCAAATTCATTCACAGAATTTTCAAAGAAAATTTGCATGCAGACTCAAAACACATTAAACAAGCAGGATATAGAATGCAAAAATAATTAATAAATCAAACAAAGTAAAGGAAAAATAAAAATGCATCCTCCAAAAAGAATGTCAATGTGATGAGTTAGGATAATGAACAAGATATAAGCATGAATGACTAAAGATTTCAAAGAAGTGAATTTCAAAGAGAGTGTTGAGATAAGTATGAGGCATTTCCAGAGAGACCCATTTTAAGAATTTTGTTTTGAGACTGGTTTCTCCCTCATCCCCCATATTAACTTGCATTTTTGTGTAAGCAGCAATGAAGGCCATACTCACTGTCACAGCATCACATCAAGAGGCACATAGGTAGCCAAGAAGATCAGGCATGAAGGTACAGAGTAATGATGGTTATCAGATTTTAAAAAAAGAACAGCTGGAAATATTTGTAGAAACAAAGTTCACAGGTAAATGTTGCAAGAACCCTGTCCTAATATTTATTGATGAAGGAAGATAATATGTTTGTTTTGTTTCTCACTTTGAGATCTCTCAGACCACACTGTCTCTTGCCACAGCCTTTGTATCAATGAAAAGCCTTCAATGAGTAGGGGTGCACTAAGTTGGTTTTGGAATGTTTTGACTTACAATAGAGAGGTTATTGAATATTAATCAATACTTCTACTAAAAATTCATTTAAATCAAAACATAATTTATAGGGTGGCCATGTTCTTGGTATTGTTGGAACACTCTCAGTGAGTAGGATTCAAGGAATGTGATGCGGAATTCTCTTGGCTTAAGGTGCATGAGATATTGAATTTTAAGTAATTTTTTCATTGAAAATTTAATTAAACTACCCAAAAAAAGTTTTTGAATAGAAAAATAAGTTGGGTAATGAGTTCACACTTGAGCCAATGGTACATGCTACACTAATAACTATTACACATTGAAGTTTTTCGTTCACTCAACATAACTAAGAAAACAAATTCACACCACCATAAATCCAGCAATTTTTTGTGCACACCTACTACACTCAAGCATATACAATACCCTCTGTCTATTAATACACTAATACTATAACCCTTGTCTATATACAGACAGGGTCAAAAAATGTAGATCAAAGAGTGACAACTTTGGGTTTCTCTTAAAAAATTTCAGAATCAAAAAATGTTGGATTTTGGGTTCTCCAAAAAGACCCAAAGACTCGGTAGTTTTCATGAAATAACCAGCAAAGACCCAGCAGTTCTAGAAAAGGTTCTTTGACCAGTAGATTTTTATTTTTTTTGTGGGAAAACTGCATTTACATATCATACTTGGTTCTCAGATTTTTGAGAAATGTGGTTGTATTGATATGTGATTTATATTGATTTTGTGGTTATCCAAAAAATCAAATAACCAGTTCAGATTGATTTTTGGGAGCTGTGGTTACACATCTTTGAGAACCACCGGTTATCATGGAAAAACTCTGACATCAGTCCTGACACCTTCTTCTTAACATTCTTCACCAGAATGCAGTTACACTTCTTGCAACTGCTGCAGTTGAATAATCTGCTCATGAGCATGCCTGCCTCCTTCAACAATACCTCCAACACTTGCACACATGCATACAAACAACCAATGAAAGTGATAAGGTTTGGCACCACTACAGATGCCAATTGCATCTGTTGAAGTAGTTTCTCCAATGCTGCGTTCTTCTTCAGCTCTTGCCAACATATCACAAAAAAATTTGTCATAGAAGCATGGCATTCCAAGAGATCACATCAAGTGAAGGCAATTTCTTGAACAACCCACCACCCACATCTTCGAGTATCATATTCTTCCAGATTTTAGCTCCATACATGTCAACAAGGCTACTACAGCCTAGCTGCCTGCAAAGATTCTACATGTTGTGCAACTGCATTTGAATGATCTGTTCATGAACATGCCTGCCCTCTTCAAGTGCTACTACACTGATCACACATCTATTCCAGACCTCCGACGTCCCACCCAGCCACATATTTTGATACGCCACAGGCCTGACTGCAGCACACCTTCTTCCCATTGAAATTTTGTTGACATAGTAGTTCAGATGCCTTTCACATGTCCTGATATATATCATGGCTTTGCCAAGAGATTATTGACAATATTGCGGGAGTTGCATTTTGTTGAACACTCTTCAAGTATCCTTCTTGCTCTTGCATTTGGATGGATGTCAATAAGACCATAATTCCTGCACCCTCAAAGACATTGGATTTGCAACCACTTTGAATGATTGTCTGTCCAGGACCACATGACTGAACCATTGAAATTGGGTTGTTCCACTTCTTCTCCTCTATTGGGAGTTGTCTTGTTGACATGTATGCCAAGTGCAAGAGAATGGAAAGATGCTTGAAGGTTGTTCAACAAGCTGCCCTTTTGTGATGTGGTCTCTTGAACCATCCATGCATGATTATGCGACATGAAAATGTGGGAAGAGAGCAAATGACATTGGAACTTCATTATAACATAATTTGCAAAAGGAGAAGGTGCAACGGAGCAAAAGTCTTGTCACTTTGTGGAGGGTCCTGAATTTCATGTTGAGTATGTTGGTGTAGTGGCAGTTGAGGAGGGGAGGCAAGCTCATGAACAAATCATTCAAAACAGTTGTGAGTGTGATATCTTTATCGAAAAAACAAGTCTTGTTGAAAATTATGGGCGAGCATGGAGGAGAGGATACTATATGCATTTGGAGAATGTTTCAAGAAAATTGTGGTCGTTGAACAATGTTACTTTTCCAGTTGCTGTAAATTTCAAGAGGATTTGCAACTAGATCAAATCATTCTATGCATGAATTTGAGATCACTGCAAATAGATTGTTCAAGAAATTTATGTAGCATGTGTTTACATGGGTGGTGTGTTATTGAAGCTCTTGTGCATCACAAAGTAAATAAAGATTGCATTGTAGTAGTTTGCTTCATTGAAGTTGTTCTGAACAGACTGGATTTTGGTTTTCCAACTCAAACTATCACTATTTAAGAAAATCTTCTTCAATGGTTTTCAAGTTTCAACCCAAAATGAGATTTCCCCCCTCCTCAAGATGTCCTTAAGATTGCATGTAAATGTTGTGTTACATTTGGAATGTTTCCTTAAACCAATTTGGATTTAAAAGTTGGTCTAAATGGTGGAATGTGCAGCAATGAATTTTGTTTTCTTGATGCTGGCCAAAGTTTTGTTTCATACATTACCATAACGCAGTTGAAGGTTGGTGATCTTTTATGCTTGTCTTTTTTATTTGGGCCTACCTAAAATACTGATCTCTCAAAGAAAGACAATTAAAATTTTGGTTTCCAATTGATGAATTGCACAATTTTATAAGCCACTAAAACAGTCACATTGAAAACACATTGGTTGCTCTAGGGTTATAAAGCTTATATATAGGATATTAAGGAATAGAGAAGGATGTTTTTCAAACAAATTTAGTAACCAAAATAAGGGTGGAGATGAGAGAGTAGGGGGGTGTCATCAGTGCATATTTGTATTTCAATATTGAATGTGCTCAAGAGATTTTCACCATTTTCATGGGATTTCATCTATATTTTGAAAGTCTAAGTAGAACGCTCTATGTTATGATTTGACACTAGGTGCATCAAAAAGGATATTGTTTAGGAACATTATGTGAGAGAACATTAACATCGTCCACCCTATTATTACATAATTTTTTAATATGCATATATTTAAGTCATTTTGAACTTCATTTAAATATTATGTTTAAATCAAATTTTTATACAATATTTTTTTTTGAATTTTTAGTTTTAGTTGAAATCATTTGATATTTAAGTGTTGTTCACCCCAATGCCATAATGCTTAGAAGTAACATGCTTTTCAATATATCTACTCCAACACAACTTAACATCTCTTCTCTTGCTATCACATTGTTTTCTTCTTATTTAGAGTGTAAACCAATGTTCCTTACTCCCTACATAATGACATGTATTCCCACCATAATAATTTACTGAAGTCTATTGTACACATGTTTTTTTAAAAAAATTTTAATACTTGAAATTTATTTTATTTTAATTTATTATATTTCAAATTGAAAATAGGATATCTATATAATCATTTGCATAACTAGAACTCATTTATCAAAAGATGGCTTTCAATGTTATGAAATTGCACAACTTTATTCCAAGAAGGGGGAGGGGGTGGAGGAAATAAGGGGACAAAAATTTGGGAAAGAAGAAAATGGTCTCAAGCTCAACACTAAGTTTAAGATCTTCACGATTCATAATTAAACTAGAATTCATCCTTTAGTAACCTATAGCATAGAAGATGTCTAAAGTAGTAATTTGGGGACAAGTCTCTAGTAGTAGAAGTCAAGAGGTAGTTAGCCTCATTGATATTGCTCAATTTTGAGTTCTAAGTAGGTAGCTAGGTTGGTACAATAGCTAGGCTACCTATGTAGGTTTCTAAAAAATCTTCAAAATTATATGGTGAAATAATATTATTTCATCAACATGTGTTACAATGACTAAGGATTTGACCCTTTAACATGGAGGTGAGGGGTTCAAATTCTCATACTTACAACCTTGACACAAATAAGCCAAATAAGCTGTCTATCTTAGCCTAGGTTGCTTAGGCTAGGACTAATTAAACTGCCTAAACTAAGATAGTAGGTAGTTATTTAAGTATCAAGTAGGTAAGGTAGGCTAATACCTAGGTATAGGCGACTATGCTAGCTAATTGGGCTAGGTGGGTATTTGCAAGCTAAAATGTCCATAAATGAATTTCATAATGTTTTTTTTCCACCCTTTTGGTTGAAAAATCAAATTTTATGTCTTAGTAGGACTTGAACCTACAATATCACTATTATGAGTGGTGCATTTGAACCAATTAAACTATAAGCCCTTCATTTGATATGCTCATAAGAAGGGGACTCATATTCATGATTTTGATATGATTTAGTGTGATTCAATCTTGGAATTATTTGAAACCTAATCTTTTATACATTAAATGGAAGACTTTTTAACACATACAAGTTACAACTTGTAGTGTCACAATTAATATACCTTGTAAAATGGAGAATGATCATAATTGTAATTTGTAATGAAATGGTGAAATCTTCTTTCCAAACTTCATGAATGTAGTCAATAATTTCTAAACAATTTCAACATGGCACATATAATTTTATGGGCTTTTAAATTACAAAAAAATGAAGGAAAATGGCAAAGTCCTTTATGACAAGAATGTTGTATAACTTTTATAAAAAATTTCACAAACAATTATCTTATGATGCATTGATGGGTTTTCAGAAATTATTATTTGGAAAAATCAATTATTATATAATTATCTTTACAAATCCACAACTTTGCATTTTTGGCTTGTGAAAAATATTATTTAAATGGATTTAAAAATTTTCCAAAATTGGTCCACCATATCTTGTAAACATCCAAGTAGTTAGGATACATATGTCCTCCATGACAACATTTGTATTATTATAATCATGGAAGATAATGTCACTAATGGCATTTGCAATTACAATCATGGAAATGTTTAGTGGTAAAAACAATGTATTTGGTATGACTACACAATCATGCAATAAAATATGTCATTTAAACATGTTTGTTGTGTTGCCTTTAAAGTTATGAAACTACTTGATGTAGCATTGGCTTGGGTCAACACATTTGGATGGATGGGATTGACAATGATGTGATGCATCCCTAACTTTGTTAAGTGATATTTGGGTTAGAAAAATTGTACCAATTCTCAATATTGCAATGGAATGCAAACCCATGGCATGCTCCTTAACTCCATTAAAAAAAAAGGTGTGGGAATTTTGGGATGGGATTAGGATGAGCTGATCAAAATGTGTTCAAGGTGAAATCAATTTGCATAAATCAAGAATGAGGACAATGAGTGCAAATGGGAACCAAATCAACACATGCATTAAGTCATGAGAAACTGACACTTGAATACATTCACAAAAAACAACACCCAATTTTTTAGTTTGTTTGAAACTAATGGGATAGTTATCAAAATGACGTGGCAACATTGAATTGGTTTTTTTTTCAAAAATATTATTTTTAGAATCATGGAATGGACATAAAATTATTATGAACCTTAAAAGTGTTGCATTACATTATTATGTAATGATATTAAAACAAATCCCCAAAAACATGTCATTCATGTCATTTTCAAATCATTACAAATCCTTTTAGAATTCCATTAAGTAGAAAAAACATTAATTACATTGTTTTAAAAATCTTTTTGGATATTTTATATTCATTAGATTCATCTCAAACTTACCCAAATGTTCCATAATATATTCGAAATACTTTTGTATATATACATCAAACATTTTCAAGATAAATTATATTTTCCATTTAGAAAAATGTAAAATTAAATAATGGATAAACATTATGTGAGTCCTAATACCACAAACTTACCCACTCACATGACTCATTGCCTAGAATTGGGAAGAATTACAACTTTATTCCCTATATATTCCTCTTTATAATATGCATGTAAACCAATACATGGAAAGTTTGGTGTAAATTCCTAAAAATTTGGAAATTGTCAAAATTGTGAATTTCACTATCCTATGAGTTCATAACATTTTCATATGGACTATGTTTCAAGAGCATTAAAAAAGTAATTTTTAGTTTAAGAAAATAAAAATCAACAACATATCAAGCTTTCAAATCAATTATTCTTCAAACATATTAGTGTTTGAAATTGAATTGCTAATTTGATTCCCGACCATTCAATTGGCCATAGCTTTTGTTTCAAATCTCCAATTGAAAATGCAATCCAATTTTGGATACATAATATTCAATAAGTTTGTAACAATTTCAAGATGACCCATTTGACAAGGTTCAATCCCCTTGTTCCAAAATTTCAAGACATTTTGAAATTCTTAATTCCTAAATTGGGAATCCCCTTGGGAATGTTTGAACTCACTACCTTGCACTTTTTCACATTTATGGAAATGTGTTTGAGTTTGAGGACATCCTTCCAAATCATTGCACTGGTTATGATTGGTTTTGGTTGCAAATCCAAGGCTAGGTTTGTGACATGTTCTTGACAAAGGTGTGAAAACCATCTTTTAAGAGAGGACAAAATCAACACTATAAGTCTAATATGAGGGAAAACAAAATTTACATGTAATTGCTCCCCAACAACGTGGAAAATCAACTTGAACAACATCATGCACCCCTATGTGTTCATTACCATGAACGTTTTGTAATAGATAAGTATCCAATGGATTGAGTGCACACGCAATGGAAATTCATTATATAAGGATTCCATTACATTCTAGATTGGGTTTGTAGGGCAATGGAAAAGATTGTTGACAATAAGTGGAACATTGGTAAGGTATCTTGTATGTGAACTATGCTTAAACATGAAATGATGCATGTTCGATGAACATTAGATATCCCATATGAAAGAATGTTTTGGAAAAGGTGTGATCTTGTAAACATTTTAAAATATTAAAGTCCTAAAAACATTCTATTTGTTTCTTAATGGGTTGTTCAAAAAAGGAAAAATAACACAAGCCACTTGGGGCATGAGGTCATAAGATTTACTTGTGTTGTTAAGGTGGTGGCAACAACTCCCATTGCCCTTTTATTTGCTATTAGAAAGGAAGGGTGGTAAAATTGATGCATCCTTAAGCCTCCAACAAGAAAGGAAGGTGGTGAATCAAAAAATCAAAGGCCACATATGAAACAACCATTGTCTAGCCCCTTTAAAATGTTGTTAGGGTGGTGACAACAATTATAAGAATGAGACCAATGCCCTTTATAAAGATAGGGGGACAAGTTTGTGACAAGTTAAATCCCTTTTAAATTGTTAAATAACCTTGGATAGAAGTATGCATCAAAGTAAGTATGCTTAAAACCTTAAGTTAAAATCCCAAAAGTTACCTACATGTCACCCAACATATGGAACAAATCAACATGTTTGAGGTATTTTATTGAGTGTAGGCATGCTAAAGTGGACATAAAATGTGTGTTCCTTCTTTTATTATGTATCATGCATATAACAATAGAAAGTAAAATCAAAATGGATGAAGGTATAATAAAAAACATTCATGCCTGTTATTGAACATATAATAATTTACTATCTTGTTTTTTATCATTCACATGTAAAAAGATTAAATGCATAGTGAACAATTTTATGGTAAATTTTGTTGCTATTTATGTCAAACCTTAACAATGTAAAAGTTGTGCAATTTGTTGTGCTTTCATTGTAATAAAGATCCTCAATATTAATTGTGTTAAATTGGGTGGTTTAAGTATTCAAAAATTGTGAAAACCAAGGAAAGAGGACTTAAAAATGCAAATGTTATCAACATTAATGGTGAAAAATAAACATGAAACAAAACATGTCACAATAGATAAAATAAGAGCTTTGAAATAGGCTAGGGCATGTGAAGGCACCAAAAGGGTCACTTTGATGAATACCCATGGTCAAAGGAATGATAATGACCTCAACTTGCAAATTATGGTGATTATAGTATAAATGAGTTTTTAATGCAAAAAAAGTGTGAATAAAAGGAATGAATTGAATAATGTCACCTTCAACAACATTGACAGAATTCCTAAAACATCACACTAAATTGTGACACCAAGTTGAATGCATTAGCAACATTTATTTGTAAAACAACCATTCAAGATGAAAATCAATTAAGGTCCATTGGATGCCATGAGCGAACACAATGTAGTATGATGAATATGTCCTTGTGCAATGCAGGAGAGAAATTAGGATAATTATGAAAAATCACTTGCAAATTTCTTGGGATGCAAATAATCACCATACCAAATGGACCATTAACTAATAGGTGGATCCAAGCATGTTAAAATATGCTAGCCCAATGTACTTATATTTAAATGAAGTAAACATAAATGAAGTCTTAAATATAGAACTTATGAATGCTATATTTGAATAATCGATAAGAGGAAATTCTTTGTCTTCATTACATAATCTTGAAAATTCACATATCTTAATATGGATTTAAATGCTTTTAAAAAGATGAAAGTATAAAAAAGTAAATGTTCACTTTTTGCAAAATAAGGTTTAAGGTGAAGTATGAATGAGTGGTACCACAAGGAACGTCACACTTTCATTTTTCAAAACCCCATCAAACTTTGGATACATTAACTAGGTTTTATAATTTTGTAAAAATATTTTGAATTTTGATGTTCCTATTCATAATATTCACACAAAGTTTTAGGGATGTCATTGTAGTTATTGTCCTTAAGCTTTTTGGTTAAGAACACTTTTTAAAAAAGGTTTGGGATTTTTTTTTGTTGTGGATTAAAATTTTAAGATATTCTAGATGGTAGTTTATTTGATATTTTTATTGGGTAATTATTTGAATAGGTATAATTTAGTTATGAATTTTCAAAGTTTAGAAACTTGATTCCTAAAAGGGCCACATCAATAAGGAATACAAATTTGTACCACTTTTCACCTTTTTAAAATTGCAATGGAGACTTCAAGCCATATACTTTGACATGCAATAAATAAAAATGAGAAAAACATAATTTATAATTATTATTAAAAAAAAAGACCCAAAAATATTATTTGGCCAATTTTTTTTCTTTGAATGTTTCTTGAAGTGGTTCCTAGGGGGTCTACCCAGTCATGCTTTCACCTTTCAAGTAGATGAAAAAAAAGATTTTAGTTGGATTTTTGATATTTTCAAATTAACAAAGCCCTAATATGTAGTAATGGCTTTTTACTTTTTCATATTATAATCATAACGGATGAAAGTTTTAATATAAAAATATGTTAAACATCTTGAAAAACTAAACAATTCAAAACATAATTTTCTTACATTAGATTCTTCAAACTTTATGTTTAACTTACCATAAACTCAATGGAGGGCCCTAATGAAACTTTAAAATATTTTGAATCTAATTTTTATGCTTATATAAAAAAGTATCTTGAAACTAAATTTTATTTGGGACTCATTTTTTGGCATATTTTAGCATGCTTGGACCCATGTGGGGTAAGTCATTGAACCAACTTTGATGACTTGAAAGAAAGCTCCAAAAATGATTAGGTCCATAATTTTTCATGGGGAAAAAAAAAAAAAAAAACCATTTGATCCATGATGAAAGGCTTTAAAAATTAAAATTGTACTAGAAGAAAGGGGTGAAAGGATAGGCTTGATGCTAAAATATTCACTTGCTTGGCCCAAGCTAAGATTTGATGGATGTACTACTTGTTGGGGAGAGAGTTGTGTTGGGTGGATGGACTAGAGCCTAGAAAAGGAGTCATGAATGTTGATGTTGCATTAGTCACTTGTAGATGGTCACCCATAGAGTGAATTTTTTTTATCACAAGAGGAGGTAGGGCACTCATAGTGATGGCAAAGGGTGTGTAGGTTGGGGGATGTAATATGTGGACCAGGGCTGGTAATGATGGGATGTGATAGTGGGCACATGTGAGATTGAAGCAACAAGAGGATAGCCAATGGGGATAGATGGGGGTAGGACCATGGTTTGTTAAAGATGATGTGGCCCCAAAGAGGGGGTGATCCATACTACGAGGGCACAAAAGAAACCATGTGGTGGGTCAATGAAATATGAAGTGCATGCAAAGGGATACTTATGGAAAGAAGATGGGGTCCATAGTCATTGGGTTGTGGTGTGATTTGTCAAACTGAAGTAAGGGGGGTTCCTAAGGAGGGAGGCTCTAGGAGAAGTTGACTTCTAATGATTTTCATGTCAATGTACATATGTAAGTATTTGTATGTATTTGGGAACATGGATGATTATGAAAGGATTGCCATAACCACATTTGCACTCTTCCCTACTTCAAACTAAGTACCAACTAATCTATAATCAATTCTGAAAAGAGATTCTCCAAGTGAGCCAAGAAGTAAGTATGTATGGTGTTAACACTAGCACAATCTTTGTTGGCCTTGTGTACTACCAAGGCAAGGATATTATGCTTAGATTCATTATAGAGTATAGTAGCTGAAGGGATTTTGGCCCATGCTAGGTAATAAATAATAGGTCTATTTTTAAAAGAGGATTTTTGAAAGGTGATATTTTGGCTTTGTGTTGAAACTTGAGATTAAGTTAATCAGAGTTATAATATCTTGAAGGATTTTGATTTCTTTCAGAGGAATTTTTGACAATTATATTTTTGCATGGTGAAATATTTGAGTTTCCATAAAGCTTTTTTTTTTTGGCCTGAAGATACTTTTTAATGTAAATGGCAAGGCTGCAGCATGACGCACCCCTTGTTTTAGTTTTGCCACAACTGTGATGACAAAAAGACTTCCAAAAAACAGGTAGAAACGCTAAGCTCTTGGGTCCTATTCATCACTTCTTGAGATTCAGAGGAAGAGGAACACATTCGACATAACACATATCACACACACACACACACACACACAACACTAGTTTTCACACCAACAATTTGCTAACTAACTACTGGGGTGTGCAAAAAGGCAAGCAGGCTTTCTTGCAAACTAACAATATTCATAAGAGAACAACAAAGTGAGGGATGAAAAAAAAAAAGTACAAAATTTGAGAATAGGAATCCCTATTGAAGCAAAGTCTTGAAGAATTTAAAAGCAATGGAATGGTCTCTTGTTGCCAAAGTGCCGCTTATTATTAGGACTTTATTATTACTTACTTTGGTTTTGTCAGGTAGGATGGATGATGTGTTGACTAACTAGCAAAGAATGTTCCCTATGTGTTCCCACTCTTCTTCTCTCATATTCTTTCCCCACAATTCTACTATTGTACCATTGCATTGGGGGAAGGGGGAGGGGGGGGTAAAGGCCAAATGAAAAGCCTCTTTTGTCACAATGGCATCAAAGTCGATCCATGGGCTTGGGTTGGGTTGGTTGGGGCTTGGTCGGACAATTTTTTAACCTCGTGTAGCATGAGGGTCTGTCACTCCTTTTCTGGTTTGTTTTTTTTTTCCTTTTTTTTGGTGGGTGGGGTCTCTTTTTCAATTCTCGAAAAAACAATTAAAAATGAAAAGGCTACAGTAAATTCTACTTTGGGAGTTGTTCACCCAAAAGCTTTTTTTTAAAAAAAATTTTAATTTAAAAAAAAAATCTGTTCATGGTGACAGGCCAATCAAAAGATGCCCATCACCGGAGGGAGGGAGGAACATCGGTTTCAACTTTGGATGCATGCTCATTAAATAATAATGGAAATTTACCCAGCCTATAAACTAGAGGGTACTACAACACTACATGATGATGATGTTTGTGTGCGTCTGGACGGACGGACATACATACAACCACAGCAGCAGCAAATCATGAACATTAACACCACTGCGTGCGACAGATTTGTTCTTGTTTGTTGGAAGGTAGATCAACCCCCTTTCTTTGTAGGTAATATGAGTGTGGTATGGTTATTTTGAATTTGTGACGAAACCGTCGGTTCTGGTTTTACAATGATTTTGAAATTATGAAATTGATTGTGGTTTTGGGTTTTTTGAAAACAAAAAAAGTGAAAAATCAGACTCATAGAACTGCCTCGTCTGTCCCGGTTATTTAAAACTCCTTAAAGAACCGGCGGTCTTTATGAGAGAACCGGATAATGAACTGGGACTTTCATGGTTGCCATTATTTGATTTTTTTGGGGAAATTTTTGAGAACCATGGATACATGCCAAAGCTGTTTTCTGGAATTTTTTTTGAGAACCACGGTTACGAATCGGAAGAGCCAGTGGTTTTCACGAGTGAACCGGCGATGGACTGGCAGTTGTATGTATGGCTGGTTATTTGATTTTTCTAACATCTGTAAGAACTGTGGTTATATATATACCAGAAACCGGGTCTTTGATTTTGCTGAGAACCGAGAGTGAATGGACCTCATACTTGCGAGGGGTAAATTGTGACTGTGTCCTTGTTTCTGATAACCGCCCAACACTGAATTTAATATGCACAACCCAAATAGGTCCAATACTTTGGGGACAAGTTGCGACCTTGGTTCCCCTCCTCGTTCCCCATTCCCCCGCCCACCCCCACACCCCCCCCCCCCCCCCCCCCCCCCCCCCCCCCCCCCCCCACCGCCCGCCCCCGCCCCCTCCTTCTCTTCCCCCCCC
>Ga0116229_10004915_pt1 | contig 21882 bp, 16 predicted proteins | sample S1TSphgellanicum_3_FD_87313 | JGI IMG/M metagenome (GOLD analysis project Ga0116229, IMG submission 87313) | Host-associated microbial communities from peat moss isolated from Minnesota, USA - S1T2_Fc - Sphagnum magellanicum MG | ecosystem: Host-associated > Plants > Peat moss > Unclassified...
TAAACGGTTTAAAGTTAATTAGTTTTGTGAAGACTTTGGTGCATGACTTCTTCATATAATTATATTCTGTAGACACAAAACAACCATACATATAGTTACACCAAGTGCTTGTTGTTCGAGTGTTAGTTTGTTTCACTTGGGCTCCAACCCAAAAAAATTGTCAATATTTGCAAATATGGTCTTACAATTCTCTTGAAATTTGAGACATTTTTAATAAATTTTCTCCAAATTTTAGGTCCTCATTTTTTTCAATTAACCACTTTCAAAACTAGTGGTCGATGTTTGAAAACGTGCCCCAAATATTATTCAATAACCTTAGCCCTTAATCCACAAATCAACCTATCACCAGTGACCACAACAATAAGACTGAAGAACCTCTGAACTATAAGTTATGAATAACATTGAGCAACATTGCATTTATGTATTCATGGGTTTTCAGGATTGCATCCGGATTTAGAGGTAAGTTTAGTTTTAGGGTTTAGGTTATCTTTTTGTAGATCAATTTGTCACGCTTTGGCCTTGCCATTTACATTAAAAAAGTATCCTAAGAAGGCAAAAGAAGAATTATGGAAATCCCTATTCTAGAGGCCAAAATCCCTTAATTAAGCTACTATACTCTATAATGAATCTAAACACAATCTCCTTGGCCAAAAATGCACAATAGAATCAAAATTGTGGTATATATTGTTTATGCATAAAGACTTATCTCAAGAGACACAATGTCGGGTGGTTCTCAAACAAGGGGGTATAGCAAGAATCCAACATTACACATAACAAAAAATGCTTGTTAGCACAGTCGTAAACATGTATATGTCATGTTAAGCTAAAACAGAACTCCCCATCTTCGATTTTACACTAGACACCCAAGTTGCAATTCTTGAAACTACCGATTGAAGTAAATCGAATGTATCTGCACACGGCTTCTGTCCACATTCAGATCCAAGAACATCATGGGTTTGATGATGATGGAGGAAGGAAGGAAGCATCATGGGCTTTGATACAAGAGGAAGAAGCAACAGCAGCTGCATATGATCACAAGTAAAAACTACTTGGGGGGGTGGGAACAAAAGAGATCCAGCCAGAGTGAACCAGCACCCATCTGCACACAAGCCAGAGAATAGTTGGTGTGTGGATAGGAAACAACTTCTTCATTGGATTCTTGCTTCGAAGCTAACCATGCTGGTTAGCTAGGTACTAGCCATCTAAATGCATCTACCTATATAGTAGCCACCAAGTACCTACATAACCTATTATCTACATATGCAGTAGTACCTTGCTAACAATTCCCTATCTACTTACCTATGATACTTTACTCATTGAACCAAGTGTCTTGCTAACATGGCAGCACACCATTCAATGAGAGCAACTCCCTAGTTACATCATGTATCTTACAGTCTTGTTCTGACATTTTCATACCTCCCTAACTCTTTTTTTGCATGTTCCTGGGTTGGCTGAACCTCATAACTCACCCTCTTCCCTGTCCCTGTAACTCGTAAAACAGTGGAATTCAGGCAAAAGAATTTCTGTCAGAAGATTTCTTAAAGAATATTTTTTGTAAGCCCAAAACAAGCAAACAGAAAAAAGTGAGGCTGATGTGCCCATACAGATGACACATTTGCAGCATGTGGCAAGAAAGGGAGAAAAATATCATTACAAATTTGGGTTTGCACAATTGGACAAAAGAGAGTCCCAGTTCACTTTTTGCAGCCAACTCTAGAGTTGGGAGTTGTTGCATGAAGAAAAAAAGTATGTGCATGTAATATAGGCTAAGTGTAGAAAAACACAAAAGAAAGCAAATTATAGTGATAATTATAATAAGTTGCCCCAATAAAAGAATTATCCAAAATGGGTTGGTCTAAAAGGGAAGGGATTATGTGGTGTTTGTAAATTGGTAGAAGAGTTTTTTAAAAAAACATACTATTGATAATAATTATTTAATTAAATGAAAGAGAAATAACATGTTGAGTGAGCAAAAGCAAGAAAGGAAGTAAGAAAATAGTGGATTTTGGATTGAAATGGAATGTTTAATTGGTGATTGATTTTGGGGATGACAAAAATATGGCACAAGGGGGAAAGGATTATAGGGCGTGTTTGTAAAATGGAGCACAAAGGAAAATAATAATGATACCAATAGTAATAATAATAATAATAAATTGAATTACATTACATGAAAGAGAAAATCACATCTCCATCAAGAAAGAAAGCAAGCATGAAAATGATGGATTTGAGGTGTAGAGATTGCAATGGAATGTTTAGTTGGTGATTGATTTTGTTGAGAAAAATAGGGGATTTTCGAGAATCAAAGAGATTTCAAATTGAATGTATAATGGTGAGTGATTTTCATGATGACAAAAATATGGCATATAAGTTAGCTAGGAAGGAAGGAGGTTTTTATTGAGAAAATGGGTAATTTTAGATACAGAGCAGATTGAAATGAAATCTTTAGTCGGTTTGGGTTGATTTTAGTAGGGATGACAAAAACAACTTAGCATTATAAAAAAAAATTAAATTTTAAAAAGCAGCAACCCAGTTTTTGTTGACAAAATGGGGGATTTTAGATGTAAAGATTGAAATGGGAAAATATTCAGTTGGTGAGGGATTATTTATTTCGGGCATGAAAAAAATCTTAATAACATTAAACAAACATTTTGAGGGACTCATTTCGGGGGATAACAAAAAACCCCTTGCCCCAAAAAAACAAAAACCAAAACCAAAACAAACCAAACCAAACCAAAAAAAAAAAGCAAAAATTATTTTGTTTGGTTGGCCTTGCCTACTACCAAGGCAAGAAGGACATTGTGCTTAGATTCAGGGATAGGGTATAGTAGCTTAAGGGATTTTGCCCCCCCCCCCCCATAGGTATAACTAATAATAGGTCTATTTTTTTTATATGAGCATTTTTGAAAGAAAGATTATATTTTGGCTTGTTTTGTTGGGTACAAAAAAAGGGCAGCACCAGAAGAAGAAGCAGAAGCAGCAGCAGCAGAACTAGTTTTATATTGCACCCACAGTTTCAGACAGAATTCAGAGATTTTGGAAGAAAAAAAGGGAAAAAGGTAGAAAGAGGAAAGGACGCATGCAACAACACAAACAACAAAGGAGTACTACAAGAAGAGAACTACAACTCCTACTAACTCCCACAACAAACAACTACAGAAAGAGACACACACACACACACACACACACATAGAGATTGTATATGCTTGTGGGTAGTTCTTTCACATGCACGTCTATCTCTTCACCAGATTTGTGATCTAATTTGCTCACTCAACTCTACTGTGTTGTAGAATAGAATTTCTCTGCAAGTTGTTTTCTGTTGTTGTTGTTGTTGTTGTTGTTGTGGGGAGATTGATTTGTGTTTTGTAGCACCACCCAATTGCAGACTGAGTGCACATCTGAAGAAGGAAGGTAAGTAAGAAAGAAAGAAAGAGAGAGAAAGAAAGAAAGAAAGAAGGAAGGAAGGAAGGAAGGAAGGAAGAAGAATAAGATTGTTGTTGTTTGTTTGTTTGTTTGTTGCAAAAGAGTGAGGAAGCAATTTGGTGGGTTTTGTAGAGAAAGATTTTTTTTGCAAGGTTTTGGTTGATCTCAGTGAATTTTCTTTGTGGTCTTTTTCTTTGTTGAGATCTTTTGGTGTTTGGGCGTGTCTAGAGCAGGAAGAATTGTTGAAGAAGATGGAGGCCCTGACGGAAGTGAAGTTGGGAATGGGGAGCGTCGTAATGACGGGACGCAAGCGAGGACGGGAGGATGGTGGAGAGTACGTGTTGCAGTCGGAGCAGCAGCAGCAGCAGCAGCAGCAGCAGAAAGGGTTGTTGTCACAGCAGTCGACGAAGAAGAAACCACTGTTGTCACAACAGTGGGTAGATCCAGTGCAAGGGATGGCGAACGTGCGACATGAGTTTGGTGAGCATGGGGGAGTGAACATGTCGATTGAAGCGTCCACCACTTTCACAGTGTTGGAGCCTGAGACGATGAGCAAGCTCTTCCAAGGAGCACTAGGACCTGATCGTGATTTCTACATCTACAGTCGTCATTTCAATCCTACAGTGCTGAATCTGTCCAGGCAGATGGCAGCCATGGAAGGCACGGAAGCTGCCTACTGCACCTCCAGCGGAATGTCTGCCATTTCTGCTATCTTGATGCAGTTGTGCAGCTCTGGAGACCATATCATCGCTTCCAGCCGTCTCTATGGCGGTACCCATGCCTTGCTTGCTCATTTCTTGCCTCGCACCAGCAACATCACCACCACTTTTGTGGACATTGAAGACTTGGATGCTGTGCGTGAGGCCTTGAAGAAGGCTCCTGGCTCCACCACCAAGGTCTTATACTTTGAGTCCATGTCTAACCCTCAACTCACCGTGGCTGACATCCCAGCTCTTTCAGGTAAACAAACCCCAACTGTCTTTTGTGCATGTGTGTCACAAGGCTTCCCATCATCATCCCAGAAAGCTCAGCTCCCTCCATACATCATCATGTTGTTCACATCCCATGATCTCCATTCCTGCACATCACCACTTGCATGACCAACAACAATTCATTCATGATTTTTTTTCTTTTATTCGATCATGCTGATGATGATGATGATGATGATGATCTTTAAGAGAGTGAGTTGTTGGGGTATGCAAATCTTCGTTGACCCTACAGGAATTGGGCATGACAAGGGGCTCACAGTAGTGGTGGACAACACATTTGCACCTCTGTCATTATCCCCTGCTCGTCTCGGAGCAGATGTGGTTGTGCACAGTATGTCGAAGTTCATTTGCGGGGCGAGTGACATCATTGCGGGAGCTGTATGTGGACCAGCTGATCTTGTCAACTCCATGATGGACCTGAAGCAAGGCTCGCTCATGTTGCTCGGTCCCACCATGAATCCGCAAATTGCATTCCAAATCTCTCTCCGACTACCACACCTTGGAATCCGAATGAAGGAGCACTGTGAAAGAGCATTGACTTACGCCCAACGGCTGAAGAAACTTGGACTCAAAGTCATCTACCCAGGGCTTCCTGACCATCCTCAGCATGAACTCATGAAGACACTGGTGAATGATGGATACGGGTATGGAGGTGTGCTGAGTTTGGATTTGGAAACAACAGAGCGTGCACATGACCTGATGAGACATCTGCAGAACACGTCACAGTTTGGGTGGATGGCAGTCAGTTTGGGCTATCATGATACTCTCATGTCATGCTCTGGATCTACCACCAGCAGTGAATTGAGCAAGGAGGAGCAAGCTACAGCAGGCATCTCAGCTGGCCTTGTGCGCATGTCCATTGGCTTCACCGGCTCCATGGAAAAAAGATGGAGCCAGCTGTTGGATGCCCTCACAAGCCTCAAGCTAGTGCCTGATGTAGCAGCAAGATGGTAAGACTAATAAGTTCCTGGCTGGGAGCTTGCAGCTGCAAAAATTGTTCATGAATTTGTAAGATCATTTGGATGTCAGAAATGACCCAGCAGTTGGTTGATAACACATATGATGCATGTATAATTCCTTTGTATTTTGTGTGATTACAACAACCACCATAATCCCAATTTCGTATCCTTGTCCCTGAGTCCAGCAGAAGCATCTTGACAAGAGTTGTCAGCAGGCGGTGATACCAGGGTTGGAGTATGTACAAAACTGTACCTAAATGTGTTCGTTCCCAACAAGAGTAGCATCAAACATATTAAGGCTCCTTAGTAGTTGTGGAATTCACAAGCTGCCACCATCCTCTGTAAGAGATCTAAGATGGAGTTGGCTGATAGTTGGAACATGCACATAACTAGTTGCATCATGAGCTCCATTTCGTATCTGTTTGTAAACTTGCCTTTAACATGAAATATTGTCGGGTCCCTAACCTCTTTCCAAATTGACTGTGCTTAACACAATTAGCATTGCTTGCCTGTGATACATAAGCTGTGAACCCCCTGTGCACTCTACTAGGGTGTGTGCAATGTCTCACTTGGTGAGTTCTAAGTCGACTTTGATTTGCAAGTTGCTGTCAGGTTCTGTCAGTATTTCAGGAGTGGAGATGAAGGTTTCAATAGGTTCTGCCTGTATCTCAATTGGAACATCCACACACCCAATTCTCATAGCAGCTAAAGTATGCAAACCTTGGAACTAAAACTAATCTAGTGAAGCAAGGTTTTGCAGTTCTCGACCTGTTATGAAAGAAATTCCATGAGATTTCCACAATATTTCTGTGACAAGTAACTTGAAGATTGAAGAAAAAAAGAAAATGGGGAGAGTTCAGAATTCCACAATTGGCACAAATAATGGGGCACATAGTGGAATTCAGAACAAATTCTTCAAACAACCAGAAGAAACCAATGTAGTCTTGAAACATGAGGGGCATTCTATGTAAAGGAGAAAATAATCATGCAAAGGATATGTATTGGCACAAATCGAAAAGGTTTATCATACATTTGTTAACATCATCATTTGTATAAATGAAAAGCCTTGAGGACATGTGAATGTTCTTTGTTTTTATTAAAAATACAGATGTTGGAAGACATGTTATGGGAAAAAGCTAAAGTCTTTCCTTGACATTTGGTTGTTGGAAACAAACTGAAAAATTAAGAGATTCAACATAACGTGTACAAAAAAGTTTGAGACATCATGAAGACATTGATAACAATGGATTAGTGTTCAATGGAGTAGTACTCTTATCTCCCCTATATTTCGCTTTTGTGTTCCTCTCTTCTTCTATCATACCTTCATTGCTTCTTAAAAGTGTTAACCACAATGTTTTTATCACTTTCCTCTTGCTAACATAACAAACTACACCAAGAATTGTAGAACAAAAGGTGACATGACATTCTCTAAGCAATAGTTATATACATGGTGAGTGAAAAAGCATGTTGGGAGATGGTGTGATACTAAATAAGTGTTCCAACAATTGAAATTTGAAACTCATGTCATAATACCAAACATTCTCCTTAAATTTCCAAGGTTAACTTTCTTGAACACAACCCCACCATTGGGTGTCCTCTTGCCTTTAATGCTCACCCAAACCACAACTGGTGTAATAGATTTGTTTCTTGCAATTTCAAAAACCCAACATTGTTGTTCCATGAATGATAATTTTTTATTTGACTATGGTTAATTTCCATCAGATTCAATCACCCTATTTCAACATTCTTGTGTTTTAATTAATAGTGTGCAGGTAAGTCATTCACCTTCATTCACATTGCAAGTTAAAGGTCCATAAAAGCTTTTTGAACATGAACTTGAGTTCTATTGTGCACACACCCAAATTGTTACACAACCTGACAAAGATCTTTTCATTCTATACCTCAACTAATTCGTGGTAAAAAGTTTTTGAACATGGACCTGAGTTCTGTTGGGCACCCAAATTGTTGTTCAACCCAACAAATATCCTTTCATTCTATACCTCAACTAATTCTTGGACCAAAAGATATAACTAGGCCAAGTACCCAAATCCAAAGAAAAGTATTGGAGAACACGAGGGGTAAGTCCAAGTAAATGAAAAAATAGATGTTACATGCTAAATGCCAATCATATGTTTTGTCCTTATGCTTAGTGCTCCAATGTCCATCCAAGTTCCCTTTGCTTTGTTTTTGTTCATTTGGTGATGGAAGGATGATCCATGAAATCTTGTTCATTCATTTGGCCACGAAAGGATGATCCAAAAAAGTGTTTTCTCCTTTGTCTTTGGTGTAAGCATGTCACACAAATGTCATCATCAGTGCACCTTCCAAGGTTTCTACTTCCCTCATCACACACTGAATGGGAGTGCTAGATCTTGGAAGAACACATGCACATGTTAGAAACAACACACATTGTGTAGACACCTCTCCATGCTGAATTTGTGGAGAAAGACATGCACCTATTCTTAAAACCATGAAATACTTTTGGAGCAAGTGAAGATTTCAAAATGAAAAAAAAATTATATTCACATTCTTCCATTTCAAATCAAGGCATTTTTGCCAAGTATGGAACATTTTGAAATTCAAATTCAAATTGTGTGCATTATGTAAATTATGTTAAATTTCCAAACTCTAGTCAAATCTCTAACCACTTACTATTGTTTTTGTCCAATGTTAGGATGGTGTTCAATTTTTAGTGTTAAAATTAAGGTTCAAGCTCAAGTTTTTGAACTTGAGCTCACACCCTTTTGTTGGAATCGACATAAGAATCAAATTGTGGAACTAGTTTTTTATTATTTTTTCTATTTTTTGGTTGAATTTGAACCCAAAACTAAAATCATGAATAAACATTCGAATCCAAATTGCGATTGGAGGTTCTCTTAACAAGGAGGAACTACACAACATTGATTCTATCCTTTGGTGTGGTTGAAGAATATTGACCTGACCCTTGGGACCATATAATTTTCAGATTATTTTTATCATATTTTGAAAAAAAACAAATTGAATCATACTATTGCCCATCCTCAAGTGCTACTTGGAAGGGATAATGAATTAAACTTTAATTTTATTTGGTCCTTGATGGTTAATAAATGAAACATTGTTGCAAAAGTTGCATAAGTGTTCCATGACATTTTTTAAGTTGTCATGATTGAAAGAAAAATAAAAGTGAATGCAAGCTAAAATTATTCACCTTTGATATCCCAATGGTGATTTCCACTAGGATTGGTTACCTAATTGGAATGTGAAAAAATAAAGGAATTAATCTTAATATCATTTCAAATTACTAACAATGAGATATGTGTTGAGGAATGAAATAATGAGGTCATATTTGACACCCTATTCTTTAAACCCCTAACCAAATTTTAGTTATGAATTTTGAAAAGGCCATAATTAAATCTTATTTTCATAAGTGTTTTGGAAATGGAAATTTTTTTTTCAAATTTTTTTAAAGAATTATTTCTTAAATATGTAGAATTGGACTTTTTTTCATGTGAACTTTATGGATTTTCTCTTTTGGATTTCAAATTATATCTATCAACAAGATGTATCTTTCATCATTATCTTTTGATATAATTTTGTTGTTAGGTTTAGGAGAATAATAGATGGTGAACATTCATAATCAAAAATTATAATAATAACATTTTAGAAAGTAACAACCATGTTCATTTTAACACTTTTTATGTATTTGTATGTGATTTATATGAAATCTTGTATTTACCAAGTCATTACATAATATACACACATAAGAGCCTCACAAAAGTTGTTATGAAATAAAGTTCCATTCAATTTCTAAAAAAAAGTCTTTGATTTGAACCCTAATTGGTGTTTGAGAACGTCACTTTCCTACCACAATTTGTTTTTGCCTTATTTCTTGTGTGCATTCATTAACTTCAATAGCATCTATAAACATTACATTGAATTTATTCTGGAAGTCAACCCCAATTTGGGTGTTAGTTTTGCACCTCACTTTGCACTCTCATGCCTAATTTGCTTTTAGAATTGAGTTAGATTGTATGTTTGATGACAATTAAAATCTTGCCTAAAAAAAAAAACCTTAAGGCAATGATACCCCCCTAAATTTCAAACAACATAATTCATAGGAAATCACCTTTCATTATTTATGGACTATGGGCACCACATAATTTGGCCAAATTTTGTTCATGCACCCAAAAAACCATGAAAAGTTCTAAATTTGTACCTTAAATTCATTCATAGAATTTGGCATTTCTTCATACCACACCAAATGTCAAAATGCGTTCTCCAATTCACATTACGATATGTTTTTACTCCATATAACAAGACCTATATATCTAAACGTGTGATGTACCTAATAATTTCAACAAAAACCAAAGGCCAATTTTGATGGGGTTTTTGTTCAAAGAATCAAGTTACAAAAACAATTTTGAAAATCGAAATATCCACACCTTTGACATGTTTTTTTTTTTTAACACACTTGACCTTTTTTCTTCATTTACTATTAGGTATCATGAGAAAAATGAAAAAGAAATTTCTACCAATGCTTAATGTTGCCCCACACCTCAATTGTTACCTTACATATATGCTACCTATTAATTTAGCTAGAAAATTATCATGCTTTAGCAGAAGAACTCACTTTACAAGTCATGTTTTCAACTTTTGACAACTTTGGTTGGACATTCAATGAACTTGCAAGACACCTCAAAAGTGAAAGAAAGAAAGGTCATCTAGACCTTGTTATCATCATGTTAAACTATTGCCATTGTACACATTATCATTAGGGTAAGCAAGCCCATAGGGAATTAGAGGTTAATAATCAAACAACTTTCTAGTACAAGGCAACCCTGATGATAAATTTTTTCATTGTTTATAATCTTGTAACAAATCATCTATTACCATATATCCAAGTGTTGACTATTGTGTTTGGAGATTTTGAAAGACGTGAGTAATTATGAGTAATATTTTGTTTGAAAATGGATAATTAAAGAAATTTTATCAAGATACTGCTAATGAATTATTCATGGAATTGTGTTCGGTAATTGCAAATTGTTTTTTATATTTCAAGTATGGCTTTAATGATTAGGAAGGGAGGGTGTACATGTATAAGGTGTAGAATGATTGGGTATGAAACGTTTAGTGCACTACTATTACAAGGTTTGATTGTGTTGTATGGCAAAAATAAAATCAAATATCCCACCCACTTTGGGAAGCCCCAAATTTTGCATTTCTTACCCAATTTGGAGCTTGTAAAGGGTTTTTGGTGGCTAGGTAATGCCCTACCAAAATTCTTTAATGCCATGACCATCAAATGCGTAATCACTAAACTTTAGTTTTCTAAGTTGTTACATGTTCAGTGACCAACCTATATACCCTATAATTTGAATAGTTGATGACATTCATTTATGTGATTGTTACTATCAGTAACATCATTAATCAACATTAACTAATGTTGGTCAGTTCTCATTATTTCATGAGAAATGTCAATTTTGATTTTTTACTTAGCTTTAAATAATTGGGTAGGTTTTTTTTGGAAAAAAAAACTTTTCCAAAAAACATGTGAAAGCATGATTAGGGAAGGCCAAATATTGTCCAAAGTGGTAGTTTTCCATATTATCACCAACAAAGTATTGAATGCCACAATGATATAAAAATATAATGCAAATTAAATGATAAAATCATAATGATTATGAACATACCTTTCTATTTCTAAAAACATTTTGAATTTGGATACAATCACATTATATTTTGATTTTACTCTTTTTTTTATCAACGAACGTCCTCAAATATAACTTACCACATCACATGGAATTAGTACTATACAAATTAATATTTCCACTAACCAAGACATCTTAATGTATGAAAAAGCTAAAAAAACATGCTTATGAAACATCATATTAATTTGGGATAATTTGGCAAAAATCAAGTATCAAATAAAATGTCCATTGAAAAGAGTACATCAAAAATCAATATTTTCAAAAAGAAGTTTGAAAATGAAATGTTTTTATAACTATGCTTGAGGGAATGATGTTGGATTTTTAAAAACTTCAAATCCATTGGTTGAAATGACATTTTCAATAAATAAGCATAATAAAGTAATTATTTTTTAAAATTCATGTGTCTTGACACTTACACCAGATTAACCCAAATTTTTACATGCCTTAAATCATGATCCAAAAAAATCATGTACAAAAAGATGTATCTAGATTCAATGAAAAAGGATGCACAAGTACAATGGACAACTTAATAACTTTAAATTTTTAGAATGAATTTGGTTTGAAGCTCCAAATTATGTATTTAGTTAAGTAAATGAATGTAAATTTCATTGTAAATCCAACTCAACATCATATTAAATAATGTTAAACTCAACATGGATGTGTTTTAGCATCTTAAGCATTTAATTTGAAAGTAAAATCACATTGGTGCAAAGGACTTTTAGTATTGCAAGTACATCCAAAATTGCAACACCTTAGCATGCTTTCACTAAACAAATTTCCCATCCCATGATTTGATAATGGAAATGGTGTGAAAATTATTTTTTCATGAATTCATGTTTTTCACACCTAGATGTCATGCATCTAAAACATGTATGATGCACGTATAAGTAAAATGAAATATTTTCAACCACTTGAAAATATTTTATCCTATTTATGAGTCAAAGCATGGTTAGGGTATCAAAAAGGATTCTCTCCTTATATCTTTAATGGGGCCCCTCGTTTAAAACATATTGTAATTTAATGGCACATTCATATCGAAATTCTGATTTTTGACATAGATAAATACATTACTAAGGTACTATTCTATGCAAAGCATGTCAAATTTGAACAAGTTTCAAAAATCCTACCAAGTTATGGAAAAAAATCCAAGACTTTATTTCTTGAGAAAAAAATTTCAAGGACTTATAAGAATTGTTTAAACAATTTTTTTTGACCCAAGATTCTTACCACAAACACCTTAGGTACTAATGTATATAAAATGTATGAATGTGACAAAATCCAAGTGCCTTATTGCAATGTAAATTATTTTTTAAAATGAAATTTCCGAAAATTTTAGGCCATTGATAAAACATGGCCCACATTGGATATATTTCATTATTATTATTTTCATAAATGAAAATGGTAGATATTATAAATTCCCATATAAAATTTGGAACAAAATTATTTCATTTGATATGAGAATAGAAGGGGAAATCTAAAACATGTCATAAGAAAAATGAAAAAAAAGTTGAATTTGAATGTCCTAGGAATAAGTCATTAGTGTTCCAAAGGGGGTACCCCAATCATGCTTGGACTCTTATACATGTATCATATATGTTTTAAACACATGAAATCTGTGTGGAAAAAACACAAACACATGAAACAACAGATCTTGTGCAATTTGAACAAACTAATGAAGCTAATAAGTTTGTGATGATTAGCTAAGGTTTCAAAAAATTGGAAGACACACCACTATCTATTTTTCACACTAATGGTTTTTACAAAAAATTTAATCAATGATTTTTAAAAATGGTTCCCATAACTCAATTATCAAAAGCAAAATTGAAATGTTTTTCTTATAATTCAAAAAAATCAAAGTTATTAGCAAAAAGAAGATGAAAAGTGGGAAAATCAAGTTTTTTTCCAAACTTTCACATGTCTACAAATTTTTCCTTCTCAAATTCACCTTCAAATTCCTCCAACCTCTCTTTTAAGTTTACATTCATTTCAATAAACTCTATTAAATTAGGACTAGGAGGTCTCAAAGGGTTGTTGCATTCATGTTTACAAATTTGTAACAATTCCATCTTTTTTGTTTCAATCAAAATTTTGGGCCATACCTTAATGATTGTAGTTGATCAACCAAATCAAATAAAATAAAATTACAATGGTGCAAGTTGACATTTAATGATAAAGGTCAAGAAGACATGTCAATAACATTTTAGGAACACAATCTCCTATTTGGGTACTAGCCTATGTAAATGTCTACATTTTTTCCATAGTGTATACATAGATGAAGAACACAAAGCCCATGTGGTGCAAGTCAATAATGAAAATCATAGTTTAAAAATATTAAAATGTTAAAATTAAATTAAATTGGGTCCACTTATCCTTGAATTTTGGTGAAGCAATTCTTAATGCTACCACCCAAAGATGGGTTGGCCCTATTATGAGCTTTTTTTTCATGATTTTTTAAATGAAAGGGGAAAAAAATGCACACCACAATTTTCCTTTCCAATGTTAAACACAAATGAAGACAATTCAAAAGCCATTCAAAATCATCATCCATAAGATTGTTTACGGTTGGTGAAATTTCAACTTTTTATTTCATTTTCAAATTTATTGATATGGCAAAGCATCATTAAATAACCAATTTCCACTAAACTAATTTAAAACACACGCATTCTCAACTAAAGAGAAACAATCAACAAGAGTTTGGGAAATATGTCACATAAGTATTAAAAAGGAGGTGGAACTTGGCTAGAAATTTAAATTACAGGCTGTTTGTTGTAGCAAAGGATAATTGCTTTTTAAAATAACAAGGCTTCTTTGAACAAAATAACTTTGCTAGCAAACCTACACACAATTAACATTAAAAGTTGTTTTAAAAATAATAAATTTTAAAAATGAAATTTGACAAAAAAATTAAAAAAAACTATATTAACTTTGTTTTAACTTGAGTGTTCAACTTTCTTGGGTGAATTCCAAAATCCATACAAATTTTGTTGCATTTTTGTCTACCTTTTCCAAAAAATTTGAGTCATGTTATACAAATTTTCAAATTTGATTAAGCAACCTTAATGGACACACACTTGAGTTTTTTGCAAACTTTGTCCTTTGATGTCCCATATCGGCATGCTTTGAAAAATGCATGATTAAAACAAGTACTTTGAAAACTTTCATCCAAATCCAAAATCTCACAACTAATCACAAGCTTTAATGTCATTGTCATTTCATTAAAGTTTGCCCCTTCATTTTTAACATAAGCAACAATCTTCTTTCTTAATCCATATTCATCCAATAATGCAATTAAGTTTCTTGCCAAAACTTGTCCAATAGTTTCACTTGCCTCAAACAAACCTATTGTGATATGCTTTGGTTGCCAATCAACCCCCAAGAAATTTATCGCCAATACAAAAATGTCATGTGCTCCTCTTGATATCCATAAGTCAAAACTTGTTGTAACATAATAACATTCTACAAGTTTTCGCAAAAGATATTTTTGTTTTGTGCTTTCCACCAAATTGGGCAACACCTCTTATGAAAATAACTTTTTTGAAAGAAACACAACTTTTGGACATAAATGCATTGCAAGACATTTAAACCATGAACATTCCACAAATTGAATAGCTAGGTGATTTTTGACAACTAAAAGGCGAAGGTTTTGTGATAATTGTTTTTGTTGCAAATCATCTTTTTTGAAAGGATCTTTTGTATCAATTTTTTTTATACTACATTGTTAGACACATTAGGTGTTTTTTTTGTCAATTGGCTTTCCAACATGTACCTCCTTCATAGGACTATTTACTTCCTTAATGTTTTTGGAAACATAACATGGTCTACATCACATTTTTTCAAGGCTGTTATTCCTTTGGTTTTATAATATGATATTATTCCTTTCCTTGCTTGAATTCTTACAAAACTAAATGTATCAACTTGATTATTGTAATAAACAATACAATGTGTAACTTGAGGGACTTTTCCATCCCCTTTTTTATTATCATTTACACAATAAAAAACCCAACATAATCAAATTTGTTATGAGGTTTCTAGAAGGATCTTCGAGCATGCAATTTATCAAGATTGATTACATCCTTTCATGAATGGAGCTAGTTTCCATTTGCAATTTGGGATTTTCCTTTAAAGCTTCAACCATAGGTTCCTTTTCCATATAAACTTCATTGGGAAAATTTTCATAAAACTCATTTTTAGTTCTTGTTACATTTTCATTTTGACTTGATTGTTCCATTTCCAAACAAAATATTTTTCACAAAAGAGTATTTATGAAATGGAGAAACCAAAATTAAACATGTTTCACAAAAGGGTTTATGTTATAGTATTTCGATTTAATGAACTATTTAAAACAAAAAAAATGAAGTTCAAAAAATTTACAATCATTTAAAAAATTGTTCAATTCTATGCATCATGGAATAAATGCAAATGAATGTGTGCAGCATGCAATTTTCTTCTAGTAGCCAAAAACCATCACACAACCCACAACATTTAAGTTCAATATGTTAACAAAAGACCAAAGAAGTACTATTAAAAAAACACAATGAAAATAAACAAAATATATGTATAAAATGAAAAAAATCACAAACAATAATTTTAAAAAACAAAATGAAAGGTGAACATTTGTTTGGCTCCTTTTATATTTGTGGATATAAAGCCTCCATGCATAATGGTTATGTGGTGTAGCCCATAACATTAATGGATGCAATCACAATCTAATGAACCAAAAAATGTGTCAGATTGCAAACAAAAACAATCAAAATTGGAAAAATATTTATGTTTTACCATTTAAAACCATGGTGATCATGGCAAATTATTACCTTTTCATTCATATGAATGTTAAGGAATTCAAACCAAAAATCTATTTGATAAAATTTTAAGTTTAACTTTTTGATTTAGAACCTTTGAAAGTGAACACCTATTACGTTAAAAGGAATTAATTTTGCAAGGGACTATCAAAAGGACTCATATTTAATATAAAAACTTGATGGTAAAAACATTAAGAAGATAAAAACCTATTAGCCACATTCAAAAAACATTCACACCCTAAAATATGTGGAATTCTAAAACATTAAAAATTCAAAAAAAAATCCAAATTTGATCAAAAAATTGAAAATTTCAAAAGTCCTTTACCACACATAAACCAAATAACATAAATCACTTTAAATGACGCTTCACATCCAAATTATATTTCTACAATTAACATTTGTTACCAATGTTAAAATCTTTAGTTGTAGGTGAGGGTATTTAGCAACCTAACCTAGGCTATAACAAGAGTAATAATGACATTTTAAATTTGATGGTATAATCATGCATGTTGAATTAAATATTGGCTCTTGTCTAATGTTCTAGTTTGCAATGTCGATCTTGATACAATTATAATCAAAAGAATGATGAGGTGTAACATTGTACACATTGTTTGAATGTGATGACTTTGATATGGAATTTGGAATTTTATATTCTTATAGGGTGTGCATGGTTATCAAAATTCTTACCCCTTCCTTTGAATTTAACAAAACCTTTTTTGTAATAAAATTGGCATGGAACATGTTTGTATTCATGTTGCACTGAAGTTACTATAAAGGTTTGTAATTCATCACATTAACATCCTCTTTGAAAATGTTTTATTCAATTGGGCCTTTTAAACAACAATTAAAAAAAAGGCGGGGATGGAAAAAATAAATAATGTAATTTTAAAGAAAATATTATACCACCTACCATCATTAACAATTTGAAAGTAATTAAAGTTTGATACCATTGTCCTTTTTTAGGCCTTTAGATCAATAATAATTAAAATGTTTTGTTACAAGTGTTTGATGTTGAAAGGTTAATAATTTTTGGAACATGTATTATTAGTCCAACCATGTTAATAAGAACCATTCCAAGTATAACCATTACATTTCCAACATGTTCACAAGTTTAATAAACTAAGGTAATTTTGAAAATATTTGTTGTATTTATATTAAAACATTTTTAATATATCAATTTAACATTTGGATAAATTTATAAGTAATCTAGTGAATATTAAATACCTTTCAACACTTAATAACAACCTATAACTAATGTTTTGTGCTTTAAAAATAACTAAAACAATGTAAAAACATTAATAAACATTGTTGTTCAATATTGCTTGAAGATTATTTCACCCAGCATATGTTGTTACATCAACTTGTGAAGACTATTCAAAAACTGCTTTCAATGTTTTCTTTTATTTTGTTTGCACCTTTACATTTTTTTATGCAATTCAAAATTTCAAGTAACTTATTTCATTGCTGTAATTAATCATAATCCTACTAAAAAACATTAAATTAACCCATCAAGTCATGGATGCAAAATTTATGAAATAATGCATTTGATGTTCATCAAATGTTCATCATATATGTAACAAATTATAATGAAATTAAACAAATAATTTAAAAAGTTCATGTTACAAAACAACACCAAAAAGGGATTTTAGATTGATGTTGGCACATTCAAAAGTTCATGTGCAAGTTCTTGGTCAAGTCATGTTTTATTTAGATCAAAGGTTTATAATTTTGTTGAAACTAGATTTAGATCTAAATTGTGAACCAACCTTTTGTTAAAGTTGAAACTTAAACTTGGACCAAGTTATTGTTTTTAAAAATCAATCCAAGTTTTCTAACTATATAAGTATAACTTTTTAAAGAGGCCAATAATCAAACCTTGTTTTTAACCAAGTTGTTGGTTTTAATTGGGTATGCGTTTATCTATGAAGTAAGGTATTTTGTTTTGTTTTGTCACATTGAAATCTCCCAAATTGCAATTCTTCATGCTATGCTCTTGGTATCTTCAGAAAGCTCTCAATGAGTAGGGTGCATTGGCTTGGTTTGAGATTATTTGGAGTTATGTTGTGGAAGCTATTTGTTATTGAATCATTTTTTCAATGAAAATTCAATAACATCGAACTAAAAATTGTATTGGAAATTGGGGGTGTTCTTGGCATTGGTGGAAAATGTTTAGTGAATCAAATTTAATAGAATTTATTTCACAATTCTTAGAACTAAGGTGTGGAAAATATTGAATTTTTAGTGGATTTTGCTGCTATAAATTCAAAAAAATTACAAAAACTGAATTTGGAAGGAAAAAATAGTTGAACTTTCAATGTGTTCACACTTGGGGCCAATGGCACATGCTACATTTATAAAAGTTAATACATAATTTTTTAAATAAAGAAAACATTAATGAGATAAAATTAATATTACAAATATTTTAAAATTTTAATTGGGTGTGTTAAAAAGTGTTAGTTTTATTACCCGATTAAGTTCTAATTAATTTAATGATAAGCTAAGTTAACATAATTAATTATATTATTGCTTAAAATTTATTCAAGTTTGAATGTGGTTTAGAGTACTGTTGTGCGTGTAAGTGTCCATAGTTGTATATACAATGTGTAAATCCAATGTAAGTGTAAAACATTTACACTTACATCTCCAAAATGAAACATGATTTTAGTTTGGTATTGAACATAAACAAAAATTGGTAGTTAAGCTAGTTAATCTCTAGTTAATTTTTAATTTTAGATTAAAAAAAATAAATTTATTTCAAAAAAATTGGTTCCAATTTTAATTTCACATATAAATGATATTAAAAATCTAGTTTTGGGTCTAATTCTTTCATTTAAAAAAAAGTTCCAATTATAGAACTAATTTGAACTTAATTTCAATTTGGTTTAAACTAAAATCAGTGGTTTTAACCTTCCAAATTAGGTACCCATCCAACCCTAATTTTTTCCCCTTACATTTATTACATGATGAATGGTAATCATTGACCTTTGCCCTTACTTGGATTGATAATTTGTGAAAACTTATATGTCTTTTATCCATAACTCGATTGGAAAGTTTTCAAATCCCATGCAAACATTCATCCAAGTGATATATATATACCTTTACCCAAGTTGATATATTAAAATCATTATATTTGCCCAACTTAAGGCTCTTTTGCACTAGAACCTAAAAGTCCATGACCATTGAAATTGAATATCTTTGATTGGAGGAAAAGACATTTTAACATACAAGTTCACTATACACAAAGGTTGAAGGTCAGAAGGACCAAGGAAATGTGAATGGATGAAAAAAAAATCATTAAATATGTTTTGAATAGTGTTTCATAGTCTAGCAAATTTCATGCTAGACCTATTTATTTGAGGTGGGCATGCTGAAAAGTCCATTATACCTTGAGCTCAAAAAGCCATGATTGGTTTCAACTTTTTTAAATGATTTGTTTTTTGTGTAAAATAAAGTCTTCTTGCCAATTTTTGGATCAAAACATGTGTTTGTACATTACCCAATTGTTGGTGATTCATGTGTATGCATTATATTTATAAAATGCATTTTTGATGTTTTTGGAGTATACGGGTTACAAGGTACATGAACATATTTTATTCCAGGATTGTGAAGGCTTGAGAGGGGTAACATTATATTATATGATGCCAAAACACAAGAAAAATGTGCTTTAAAATTTAAATGACATGCAATGGAATGCATGCAAAAATGGCTCTCATTCATGGATTCGTATGCCCTTTGAAAACCTTAGAAAAAATGAAATATGAATGGAAAATGATGATGAAGAAGAAAGGAGAAACTGGAAACCAATAGTTTAAAAAAATTACATAGAATCTCAACTCCAAAGTTAAACTTTACATGGAATAAAATGTTTTTTTTTTTTGGGCTTTGTTATAATATATTAAGATACTTCAACAAAGTTTTTTTATAAAATCAATTTACATCACTTTTCACAACCAAACCCTACACATAAATTAATTTTGAATTTCGATGGAATGGCCTAATGAATTGTACTAGGCAAAATCAAGAACGATTTTTTTTTTTTTTTTAATGGAACAAAATGACATATAGTGAAATTTATAAAATTTTATCTTTTGAAAAGACAAAATTAATTACAATAAAATTATTATGTCCATCAAAAATAATTTAATCATTGTCACTGCTGGTGCGAAGCAACATGGAGCCCAAATTGATTTATGTAGGATGGGTGTTTTGGTGATTGTCTCATTACGATAATTTCAGTTAGATTATAATTTGTTATAGATCAAATTCTAACTCAGAATCGTTTCTTGTTGTTTGTCTTGCATTTTTTTGGGGATGTTTTTGTCTATTTGTATCTTGTTGTGACCTTGTCTTGTGAATAAGACTTTCATTGACATTTTGCTTACCAAATCAAGAATGTAAGAAAATTGCAAATAGTGAAATTAAAAAAATATACATTAAAAAAAATTGATCACAACAAAATTATTATGTCCACAACAAATAATTTAATCATTGTCACTAGCGGTGCAAAGGAATGCAGAGCCCAAATATTATATATAAAATTATAATTATAATTATAATTATCTGTGCCAAACCCTCATTGAACCACAAAATTATCTTAAAAAGGAAAGAAAAGTCAGAAAAACAAACAATCTGAAATTAGTGGAGTTTGAGTCCAGTACACTGGGTTTGGGGTTTAGGGTTTTAAGTCCGGCAAGTGGATTTCAGGGTTTAGGGTTTTGTGGAAACAACGACGACAAAGGGAGACCGACTAGAACGAAGATTTTTGAGTGTTTTTGCACACACTCGTGAATCGCACCGAATTTTTGCCTATTCGATCTCGTCGAGTTTGGGTTGGGATTCTCTTCACAAATTTTGACTTCCTTCTCGCACTCATTGATGCTGCGGGGAATTTTTTGAGACCGAATTCTGCTGAAATGCTGTTTGTTGGTTGGTGGGTGGGCCTCGGGCTGGTGTCTTCGTTCTTTTGTCTCAATTTGATCGATAAAAACAGAAACCCATGTCTGCAGGAGCAGAATGTTATGATAGAGTTGCGGTTCTAGAGTCGAGGCTTTGATCGTGTTGTCAGCCCATTTGGTGCGTGGTTCTTCAGCCGATTAGGGTTTGGTCAAGCGTTCGTAAAAGTGAGTTTCAATAATTTCAGTCTCAGTTCCAGTACAGCAATCTATGTGAGCAACAGATTCGATCAGAGGTACTGAACCAGATAACCCCTTTGTTGGATTCTACTGAAGACGTTGAATTCGTGCGGAACTTAGAGTTGAAGTTGTCATTTGCAGAACTTTGCTTGAGCTATGGTTATGGAAGCACTTGCGTTTTTGTGGGGCGGCTGTCTATACCTAGTTTGCAGAACTTCAAAATTTTGGACATCATCTTTTATGATTCATTGGACTAATATGTCATGTTTCTTTGTTGGTTTGGGTGGGTTGCAGTTGTTAGGGATTTGAAGGGTTTTGCATAACATACGATTCATGTCCACGACACATGTGGCCCATTCATGGGCATTGCCCAAATCTGGTGATTTCAATTCTGGACCTTGGATTGGGGTTCCTGTTCGAAGTAGAGCTAGATCTACTGTAGATGGCAACCCATTTTGTCTGTTTAATTTAGTTGCTGGTGCAGGCTATGGCAACATTGGGAACAAGAGATGTGGGAATGCTGGACAACAGTTTCTAGGAACTTCATGGACTCAAAATCGGTTGTGGGAAAATTGCTTCTCACGATTGCATGCTATAGCTTTGAAATCTCACCATAAAATTGCAAATTGTGTTGCTTGAAAGTGGAAAATGTAAAAACTGAGACAAAAGCAAGAAAAGTTGTGGAGCAGCAGCCCAAGGAGCTTCAGAGTGTGGACTTGGATCACATTGGATGGTGGGATGCAAAATTGAAATCTTGTGTCAAACCATTGACCAAGGCAATCATTGCACGATTGAAATATGACAATCTTCTGGGCTTGGATGAAAGTTTGCGAGGTGGAAGCTTGAAAAAAGGCACCAAAAGTGCAGAGCTCCTCGAGATGAAGAGGAGGTTCCCA
>Ga0116229_10004918_pt1 | contig 21869 bp, 14 predicted proteins | sample S1TSphgellanicum_3_FD_87313 | JGI IMG/M metagenome (GOLD analysis project Ga0116229, IMG submission 87313) | Host-associated microbial communities from peat moss isolated from Minnesota, USA - S1T2_Fc - Sphagnum magellanicum MG | ecosystem: Host-associated > Plants > Peat moss > Unclassified...
AATACACATTCATTTTTTGTTGCTTCTTGTTTGTTTAATGTACATATAGACAAGTTCACAAAGCTTGTGTGGTACAAAGCTTCAAAGCTATGGTTGAATCCTTTACTCTATAATAAATAATACACATCCTTTTCTTTTTTTTGCTTCTCGTTTGATTGATCATGTTGGTGATGAGCCACTTCATGATTGAATTGAATGTTGTAGTACCTTTTAAGATTTGACACTCAAATGTTGAATAATTATTTTATTTTTCAAAAAATTTACTTCAACACACTAAAAATAATAATTTATGAAAATTTGGCAATAAATATAGGCTTTTTTCTTTGGCAAGTTATTTGACCTCTAATAATAGAATGAGACATTTTACAACATTTTTTATTACTTCTTTTTGCAAAAAAAATGGGGAGAAATAACACTCCACCATATTACACAATAGAGAGATACCATTTTTTGTACTTTGCTTTCCTTTGATGTTGTTGTGTGTATATGGCATTGTTATTCCTTTTTAGTTCTTCTTTCAATGTTGTCAATTAAAATTTAAAATTATTTATTCTTTTCACTTTGGCCTCAATAATGGATTTAGTTGTCTTCAATTGAAAACCCACATTTTCAATTTTTTTTGTTTTTTAATTTATTTTAATTTAAATAAATTTAATTAATTTTTAGCTTGCAAAACTTTCTTTTCAAGCTTTGCTTCTATAGCCCCCTTTTGTAACTCCCTTTCAAATATCTTCTTTGTCAACTTTGTCCATATATCTCACATGTAGGACATCACATGTACAATCCCAAAACCATTATCACAATGAAGGGAAAGCAAGCTAGACAATTTGATAAAAAATTTAGGCCACATATCCCCAAATATTTGGCATGGGGATAATAATTTCCCGTAATTTTGGAATTTAAATAAATAAATTATTTATATACCACTAGTCTGAAAAAAGTATTATGATATTGTTTTATGGTTTTCAATGACTTATTTTCCATGGTACAAAAGACAATCCAACGTTTTGTAACAATTTAATTAGGCCTTAAGTTCATATCTAACCTTCAATTCCTTCCTTTGACATATTTATTATTTAATGATGATGTCTCTTAATAAACATGGGCTTTGCAATGATGTGTTATGTAAGATATGGGACGCTTATAAAAAAACAAGGAAAACATCACTATAAAAAACCATAAACAACATCTTTTTAAATTTATATTAAGATTTAGATAAACATACCATGTCAATAATATATGTACAAATGTTTTATGGCATATTTTTACATTTATATGTAATCATCACAATTATTTTATTCAAATTTCATATTGATTTTCGTGTGAATCCATTTCATGTAAAAATATCAATCCATGTTATGTTAAATGTATGTGAAAACTTTTGAAATAATCATTTGTGGAAAGTAAATGCAAATAATTATTGTTACAAATTCAATTTTATGGTCTCATTTTGTGTAGGTACATAAGAGATATAAAATAAGTAAATAGGTAGGTAGACCCAAGTAGAAAGTAAATAAACCTGAATAATCTACTTAGCCTAACTGATAATTAGGTAAGTACATAGGTTCATGGGGCACACTTAGTGCAAAGTTTGGGATTTACATGTTTCAAACGTCCATTTTTAAGGGGGTGTTAGATAATTGTCCAACCTATTTTGTATCACCCTATTATTATCTTTTTTTAAATATATACATATTAAAACCACCCTATATTAATTATAATCCATTATTTCATATTATTACATACCTTATATTATAATTAAATTGATTATTTGAATAAAATGTACCTTATTTTTAAATTAATTAACTTATAATTTTTACCCAACAACCAATATATTGCACACTATATTTTTATTCACATATTTTCTACATTTTTTTTACCAGTGTACCCCCAAGTACATAGGTAGGTAAGTAAATAAACCTAGGCTTCTTACTTGTTTAAGTCTACCTACTTAGCCCATGTAGTAATTAGGTAGGTAGGTTGGTTTAATTTAACTACTTACCTAACACATGTAGTAGGTAGGTAAATAGGTAAACCTAGGTAGTTAAATAACCTTTGATTACCTACTTACCTAAATTTACCTACCTAACCTATGTAGTAATTAGTTAGTTTGACATATTAATGAGCATAGGATGTGTAATTTTATTAGAAAACCATTGGTCATTTTGACCAAACATGTCATTTTGTTTTATTCAACTTTATTAGATTTCCCATTTGACTAAAACCCATTGGCCATTTTGACCAACATAGTCAACTTTTTGTTCAATTTGATAAATAATCAAATATGTCATTATAGTCAAGTTCAATTAGTTAAAAAATACATGTGTGTCGTTTACATCACAAGATTTTAATCAAAATGGACATTTTCATTAGTCAAAATGGACACAACAATCAACATTGGACATCTCAAAAAACCATGAATTGTAATAATGTTGGGTAAACAAAATAGGTTAATCAAATTTTAGAATAATATGTACGTTCCACAATTAATGATCATCAAAATAATCAATTAGACCTTTTGTCCATGGCAAAGTTTGCTTACAACAACATATTACATTCATCAACACAACAAATGTGTTTTCTTGCAAATCATGGTTTGCACCTTATGTTTGATATCTAGAGTGTAAACAAAATTGTGAATCTTACAATTGAAGATCAAATCATGTGGTAATGAACATTCAAACTCAACTTGTATCTAATGGTTAACCTTGAACATGAAAAGGCAATACAAGGACAATGTCAATGAACATCATAAGGAATAACCAAGTTTCAAAATTCCTTGAAAATCCATGATGTGTTTCATGTTTCCTTAATGAAGTCCTCCAATGCATCCACCATTCTAGGAATAATTTTTGAACCACCTTCACCAATTGAAATCAATGATGAGCAAAAATACAAAATGGAATAAACTTTTGATTTGAAACCAACATTTTTCTTTGTGTGAAATTTCACCAAAATACAAAAAATGAAAATAAAAATAAAAATGGAATATTTTGTCACAATTATCATTTTTCCTTTAAAAAAATTCAAATTTCAAGATAAATAAACAATTTAAAAGATTATAATATTGGTTTTTTTAGCCATTATATATATAATTCCATTTAATGTCAAATCCTTCTTGGGATGGTAGCCATTGACACAACATCAAAAAATTGAAATAAATATCAATAGTGTTAACATTTGAAATTTGCATTTATATCACATTTGTTGAATGCCATAATGAAAATGTAAAACAATCCAATATATTGCAATTTCGTTAAAAAAAACTATGTTCAATAGTGAAATTGTCATGTCACTATATATATAAAGAATTTGGCATATAGTTTATGACATTTAACATTATTGTAAAATATTTGAGAATAAAATGCCCATTGTCAATAATATGATGTGTGATAAGTACAATGTCTATTTGGTGTGTGACATGTTATGTTCAATATGTGGGAGGAATAACCTTCGACATCTTAGTCAACAACTTGCATTAAAACTCAATGTTACAACGTTGCTTGAAGTTTTGTATTTTAATTTTAAATATAAACCTTTAGAACAATAAGTGTCATATTGGTTAAAGTGAACTTCTAATGTACTACAAATAAATAAATAACAATTATATATAATTTAGAAAACAAGATGAAAAGCATGGGCTTGATGAGTAAAGGTAAGGTTGCCAAAAAAAGAGTAAAAGGTTTTGTGCATATATCCACTTGAACATTTGATGTGTTCAATTACAAGTCAAGGCTCCTTCCCCCATTATTGTCCACATGTTATTTATTGTATCTCCTTTTTTTGTCTTGCAAGTTAAGTTTAACGTTCATTCCATTCAAACTTATTGATGTTTATTCTTAAGAAGGTATTGTTAAACTGTGAATGGTAGTATGGAATTGTGTTATTACTAGAATGAAAATTTTAAATTTTAAAAAATCTTTGCCATAAAATAAGTTTCTTAAGTTGCAAAAAGGAAAAGAATCATAAGTTTTGGTTTTGATTTGGAAAGAAATTATGTTCAAAAGTTCATTTTCAATTCTAGAAATTCATTTAGATCCTTCATCTATTTTATTGCCTTTCCAATACAAATTCAATCAACTCACATTATCACCTTGTGCATTCATGGGATTTTCAATGTTAGGCCTTGCATTCAACTTTTTTAAATTCACATTATAAACAACATCATTTTATGTCATTCTTTACACGATATCATTTTGACATCAACTTAGCCTTTACAATGTATTTAAACCCATGTTACTTTAGTTTTTGGGACAAGTTCACAAAGATTCATGTTTACTAAGTGATTTTTTATTTCTAATATCAACCATCCAAAATGGACATGAAATTACATTGGCTCAAGCCTAACATCAACCCAACAACATAAGGGATAAGACTAGTAAATTTTCTTACAACTATGTGATGCTAGTTATATAATCACAAATCAAAAAGGTAGCTCACCATATTATCATATTTTGTTGTCCTACCAATCTTTATTAATGGCTCTCTAACCATTAGTTACAAGACCTATTAATGATTCATATTGTAGGTTGCAGAGTTAGAATCACATAGGTAAGTAATATAGAAAATTCAAAATTGATTACATTAGACATGTGTCATTATGCACATTTATGGATTATTTTGGGTTTGTGAACATTGATATGTTATCACATTTAAACTAAATTTGTTGAATTTGAAATGGGTATTAATTAAAGCACATTAAAGCATCCATAAAATCATGTCATAGAATAATTTCTACAAGATTTAGAAATTTATAATTGATCATGGAACAAAATAAAAGTGATTATGAAAAAGGATTGAACTTTACAACATTCCATATGGTATAATCACATTCTGTGAATTTCATGAAAACATGTTGAATTGTCATAACATATTGGACTTTCAAAAAATTACCAAAAAACTTATAACTATCCATAATAAATGAATACATATTCAATTTGTTTGACAAATTGCTCATCTTAATGAGTATTTGGCATGACAGATGATGTGGTAACAATGTTGTTTAAAATGATTCTTTGAAAGGGTAATGAAAATCCTATATATATATATATATATATATATATATATTTTAAAAGCCTTGATTTAGTTCAATAAATCATTTCAACTAATTTAGAACATAATTTTGGTAACTTTTTAGAATAAGTAATTTGTAATAGTTAACCATTCCTAGTAAGCTTTTGTAAAAGATTTTATTTATTTATTTATTTATTTATTCAAATTGCATGATGAGTTGTTTTGATAGCGGTTTAATCAATGGCTAAATAATTAAAAGACCAAAGTTGTGAGAATTGAAGTGTTTCTAAAACCATGTGAAAGATTTGGGCAACAATGATGGTTATAAATTATGATGGTTAGAAATTGCCCACTTTTGGGAAGGAAGTAATATTTCTACCCTAACTAAACTAGTTAGAAAAAACTTCGTCATCTTTGGTTGGCAAATTTGGCATACATATCAAGTTCAATTATGAGCTCTCTCTAATATGAATTCCAACATGTATTGTGTTTTAAGTGTACATAAACACATAGTTGCATTTGAAGCAAAAGAACATGCCTTTGGCCCCATTTCGCCTACTCTCTAGTTAATACAAGAGCTCTACCACACGGTGGAAATTCAAAAGGCTTGAAGCACACATAGTTCACAAAGCAATCAATTTCATTCACATTACGCCACTATCATGTTTCAAACATGTGTCCCCACATGTTTATGTGTTCTTGAAGAGTGAATTGCAAACAAGTCCATGTAAGTCAACTTTTGACACGTACAACTCCAAACTATAGATAGAGATGTTAAAAAGACCCACCAGCCATTATTGGTGTTCGTCTTACTTCTCCTCTTTGAACTCTTTGGTGACACTTCGAGAATCAATCTGTTGAAGAACTTTTGGGGAATGACATTGTTGCTCACGATTGAACAAAATATAGGAGAAATCTTTGCGTTGGAGGTTAAGATGATCAGGAGACATGATGGCATCAAAGTACTTGGTCTTATAGACAAACTCAGATTGATCCATTATTATGTCTTCTACTTGACATTGTTCTCATGCTTCATTACAATTCCAAACTTAGTGAGGTGTGAAGTGACAAGCAACAACTTCAAAGTTGTGGAACACAATGGGTTATTGCAAAACGTCAATCTTGTTTCATCTGAAACTCAAAGTCAGACACACACCATAAGCTCAGATGGCTTGCATAATAATTTGGAGATGGAGCTTGAATCATCACCTCTTGAGAGTGCAGATGACATGAACTTGTTTGAACAATCTGAGCAACATCATCATAGGTGGCAGTTGGGAAGGACCATATATGATGTGCTTGCATATGGTGCTGTTGGTGATGGCAAAACTAATGACACAGAAGTAATTGTTACATACCCAATGTTCCAAATTTACAATTTGTTATATTATAAATTGAAACCTTTGTGCTTGAATTATTAGATTAATATTTTTTTCCATTAATATTGTTGAAACAATGCCATTGTGATGAGTCATGACATATTTCATGAAATTGAGAGTGCAGGCATTCTTCACAGCTTGGAACCTTGCCTGTGGTACTGTGAATGGTGTTGTCTATGCTCCTGTTGCTTACACTTTCCTCGTTTACCCTGCCACATTCAAAGGGAGCAAATGTCAACCTGGATTACAATTCATTGTAAGTTGATTCTTTCACCTTGTCATTTGTTTGTTCCTACATAAATCTTAAGAATCCCATCTCCATTAGCTCACAAGTTGTCAAAGCTAACACCACAAAGTTTTGGTAAAGGGTGGTTCAAAGTTCAAACCAAATAAAATCAAAATTGGCAAAATATCTCTAAATAAATGGACACCAAGTTTTTCTTACCTATGGTTGAAGAATACCCATATTGCACTAGAATCACTTGGAAGTAATTAAAGTTGGCAACCAGTTTTATAATTGGGTGAATTCAAAGGGAAAAAAAAAAACCAGTACCAAGGGAGTTCATTAAATGACAATGTTCATACTATTAATATTGATTCGGGATAAGTGATCAGTGTGTGAGCTCATGATGATCAATGTGGTGAGGTGAAGGTTGAAGGGACTATTGTGGCACCAGATGAGGTGAGTGCATGGGGCAAAGTTAGTAGTCCCACATGGTTGGTGTTTGAGCATGTCACTAATTTCTCCATCAGTGGTACTGGCACCTTCAACGGGCAAGGAAAAAATTGGTGGGCATGTAAGAAAGCCAAAACCTGCAAGCAAGCACCCACAGTATGTTGCCTCACTACCCATCCATGCACCACCAATTTATTTCAATACCCAAATGTGTTGAACACTCATATGCTTGTTGGAAACTGATGATGTAGTTCAAGTTTCAAAACCATTGATATCTTTTTTACACTAAAACTAATTTTTATGCAGTAGTAAAATTGCTGTAGAAATCAATCTATTGGAATATTTTGTGGTAGTGTGCAAGTCTTCACATACCATGGTTTGTTTGGAAATGATTTGCAGGCAGTTGAGATTCACCATGGCACCGATGTTACGGTGGAAAATGTGACTTTCTTGAACAGCCAACAAATACACCTCAACTTGAATTCTGTGGTTCGAGGGCAGGCTAAATTTGTCACCATTGTAGCACCGCCTACCAGCCCCAACACAGATGGGATCCATGTCTCAGCCTGCACAAACACTACAATACAAAATTGCAACATTGCTACAGGTCGATAGATTATGTAATTTTTTGGAGTTCATTATATTTGGAATTGAATTTGGAAGTCATATGCTTGCTTGCTTTGGGTTCTCATCTCATTTGTACAAGACCTTAAGTAAAATTTCCATTTCCAAAAACCCAACCTTTTGACTCAACAATTGCATGTGAACTTCACTTACCCATTTCCATCAACCCAACAAACCCACGTTTCCAAAATTGAGAGTTTTGTTTGCAGGAGATGATTGTATATCGATAGTGTCTGGATCCCACAACATTGAAGTGGAGAATGTCTATTGTGGTCCAGGATGTCATGGGATCAGGTAACAAAAAATCCATTCACAGATCCTGCTGCTGCCCATTGTCCCTGACAAAACAAACAAACAAAAATGGCATTAACATCTGAAACAAAGCAAAAGAAAAATTGCAGTTGTAAATAGTGGATAATGGTTTAGAAAATCTTAATCCACAAAGACAAATTCAACTAATGACACCAAAATTGGTGTAATTGTAAGTTGTGTTTCTTCAAATGCAAAAAAACATATTCAGTTTGATCTTTACTGCATTTTATGCTACTGACTGACTTGACTGGCAGTATTGGAAGCCTTGGAGAAAATGGAGCAACTGCAAACGTATCCCAAGTACAAGTCAAGAATTGTGTAATGGAAGGTACTACAAATGGGTTGCGAATCAAAACATGGCAGGTAAAATGACATACTTTCCATTTGATCAATCTATCTAGCTTTCTCTCTCATCCACAAAAGCTTGGAACTATTTGTAAGGCATCAGTAAGTCAGTCAGTTTCCAACACCACTCTTGTAAAGCATGAGGGACATGAACAATCAACGACCCCTTTTGTCCTTTGTCCTTTATCTTTTGTCTTTTGCATGACCCATTAATTAGCTTTTGAGGTTCACAGGATCAATCTAAGAATTCAAGAGCATGTGGGTGATGTGATGGTGGTGGGTACACACACAGGGAGGCAAAGGCCTTGCATACAACTTTGTGTATCAGAACATCAGCATGATCAATGTCACAAATCCCATTATCATTGATCAATACTACTGCCCATCTTCTCAAAGTGGCCCTTGTTCCAACTCAGTAAGCCATAAGTTCTTACATGACCCATTGTCAAATCTCACCAATGGGGATCTTCCTAGAACATGACACCAAGATCACCATCATAGTGTTGGAGACTTACTCAATGGTTTGTGGATGTTTTTTCGCCTCATGGTTTTTTTTGGGTTTTTTGGGGGGTTGTAGACAGATGCAGTTCAGATTGAGCTAGTGAAATATACCAACATCACCGGGACTTCCTTCTCATCAACTGCTGTCAGCTTCCAGTGCAGCGAATCCGTCGCATGCACATCAATTCAACTCCAAGATATTAGCTTGCGGCAAACTTCTGGAAGCCCCGCCAGATCTTCATGCACAAATGCTAGAGGTGTTGCCATTGGGATTGAGAATCCTCCGAGCTGCCTAATCATTGACAATACTCGATGTGCAACAATCCTGTCATGGCTCAAGTCAACATTGAATAATCTGATTGGCAACAAACAACCACTTCTTGATAAGAACAAGAATAACACAAAGCTCCTGTACTATCTCAGCATTGCCTACACGAGCTGTCTGCTGTTTGCAACATACTGGGTTTCAGTTCTAATCTTTTATATATAGAAGAAATTTTGTATGTGTTACAGAAACACATACAGCAGCAACACACTGGAATTGGCTGTTGATCCTTAAATGATCAAGCTTCAAATCCAATACTGTAACTAATACTACTACTACATCTGAATTTGTATTCTCTGCAAGAATCACTGAACTCATTACTGCTCTATTTGTTTTCTAGAAAATTGGATGATGCTTCAAGATTCAGATCATGAGACACAGACAGACAGACACAGAGACTCAACAGTTTAGAGCTCAACCTTAGACCCTTGACATCAACCATCTCCAAACCGCATTTTGCACCAACATGAAATGCATGTCATACACATTCCCCTCTTGTCAGTCCCATCACGATCCTCCTCGTGCCAGAGCTCCCATGGTCCTGTTCTTGTCAGTTCCATCATGGTCCTGCCGGCACCCTTGACAACCTTATTTGCAGAAGATTCACCCTCTTCAAGCTCCGATCACCAACACAAACATCAGATCGATGGATTTGTGGATGCTTGTCAATAATGAGAGAGAGAAAGAACACGAGGAGCAGAATCCCCAAGTACCCAACAACCAACTGTAGCGAAATTCGCGGTTCGTCCAGATGCTGGAGAAAATTAGGGTTAAGAGACCCAAGCCCTTAACCCACTCTTCTTTTTCTCAGCCGCGAATGTCGCTTGAGCTTGCTGTTTGTCTCTCGTTGGATTCCACAACCGGATACGGCGTAGCAGCAGACATCTTCTGATACTTCTGCAGCAGACATCTTCTAATACTTCTGCAGCAGATATCTTCTTCTGATACTCTTCCGGCTTTTGGGTGAAGCAGAAGATTGTCTGTCTATCTGTCTGTCTGTCGCTCTTCTTCTGCATTAGGGTTTCACTTTGTGATTGTGAGGCTTCTCTTGGAATTGCGAGAGTTTGGAGAGACAGAATTCCACCAATTCTCTTCTATGCTGCCGCTGCTCTAGACACACACACCCACAAATACACAAAAACACCCACACGCTCTACAAAGGTAGGTAAGTCACCAAGCAAGCTCTTATAACAGAGTAGAGAGGCTGGGTGTGTGGGTGGATTTACGGTTGCATCTTTTTCTCTGTGTTGTTGTTATACAAAAAAGCTCGAAAGACAATTTCTCTTGGGATGTTTTTGCAGCTCAATACAGCCCGATTCTCAACTGCAAAATACAGGAATTTTTTTTTTGAACAAGCAAAAATCTTGAAGCAGAGAGAGGGTGCTTGGCACTTGCTTGCTTGATCATCATGGATGGGAATTCTATGGTGATCATAATGCTTGTGACCATGCTTCTGTCCATGGCACTGCTATGTGAGGAAGCCACTGCTGCTGCATACGTACGTCCTCCGGCTCGTCCCAACCTCATGCTCTTCGCGGGTGGGAAGAAGAGCATCCAACCTGATCAGGTATGGAATGAGACAAGGAATGTCCCAAATGGATTCTATATCCGATTCATCATGTGATGATGATGATGATGAGACAATTCTGTCTGAGAGATTGTGTATACCTAGCTTTCAGATCTACATCATGGCACCACCACTTCACTGCTCTTTGTGATGAAGGTGATGATCATGATGATGCTCTGAAGCTCAATTTGCTGTTTCAAAATGGTTACCGGCAGGTTTGCTGTTGAATAGCTGCTGAATCCGGATGTCATGTGCCTCTCTCTCTCTCTCTCTCATGTCAACAAAGCTGTTTCATTGGGAGCATTTTTTTTAGCAATTGTCTGCAGTAGGCTGTATTTAGATTCAAGCTCTTAAGATTGAGGATTTCTTTCTGCACCTTTGCTTGGGGAGATATTGGATAACAGAAAAATGATTTTTTATCCTGGTTTGGCTGTTCTTGCTAATTGTCATTTTTGTCTGGGGTTTTGGGGGGGGGGTGGTGTAACATACAGGTGCATGTATCATTGGCTGGACCGAACAGGATGCGTGTCTCATGGATGACTTCAAGCATGACTGCACCTTCCACTGTGCATTATGGAACTACCTCACGACAGTACAATGCCATTGCAAGTGGTGTGAAGAAGAGTTACAGTTATTTCTTGTACAAGTCAGGCCAAATGCATCATGTTGTTGTGGGTCCATTATTGGACAATACTACCTACTACTATATGTGTGGCGGCAGTGGCCACGAATTCAAGTTCACAACCCCTCCACCAGCGGGACCCGATGTGCCCATCAAATTTGCAGTTGTTGGTAAACTTTTCTGGAATCTTCTTTGATCCTTACAATATTGAACTGCAGTAATAGAAGTGGCACTTGGAATGAGAAGGAAGGATCATCAGGTTTGTTATGAAACCAACCTTGGGTATTGTTGACAGAGAGATTGAGCACTTGTGAAGAATATTGTCATACCAATGTTTATATTTGAGTGCCTGCTGAATATTGTTGGTCAAATTGATGATGGATGCTTTTCATCATTGCTGCTGCTTCATAGGTGATTTGGGTCAAACCGGATGGACAAAATCAACATTGGAGCACATCGAGAAGTCAAACTACAATGTTCTTTTATTTGCTGGTGACTTGTCTTATGCTGACTACTATCAACCATTGTGGGACTCCTTTGGCAAACTAGTTACGCCATATGCTAGTGCAAAGCCTTGGATGGTCACTGAAGGGAACCATGACATTGAAGGTATCCCTTATATTGTGGATCCGTTCAGAGCTTACAATACCCGCTGGCAGATGCCATATGCTGAGAGTGGCTCGGATTCAAATCAGTTCTACTCTTTTGAAACTGCTGGTGTGCATGTTCTTATGTTGGCCTCATATGCTGATTTTGATGAGGATTCCTCCCAGTACAAATGGCTTCACGTGAGGACACCATCTCTCTCTCTCTCTCTCCCTCTCTCTCTCTCGCTCCTGGTCTGTTTTTCTGTGTTTAGAAGTTTGTGCAATTTCATGGTTATCTGCTAGCCCAGCCTCCTTGCTGCTTGGATTTGGGTGGTAGATCCAATTTGGTTTTCTTTGGCATTTGTTTGTGTATCTTCTTGCTGTGGAAGACACCCTCCTTTCCATATACCAACCCATTTCTTTTTTTAAAATTCTTTCCCCATCTTTTCAACTATTTTGTGTTTGCAGGCAGACTTGGCAAGGGTGGACAGGAGTAGAACACCATGGCTAATTGCAGTGCTCCATGCTCCTTGGTACAACTCAAATGCAGCCCATCAACTGAATGGTGACAGGATGATGGCAGCTATGGAATCATTGCTTTATGAGGCACGAGTGGACCTGATATTTGCTGGCCATGTGCATGCATATGAACGCATGGTAATAATAAGCATTGTCCTTGACCCACCCATTGTGTGCAACATTCCAACTAGTCAACTTTGGGACTGACCTCCTCCTATGGCCACTTTCTGTAACTGTTTCCGTGTTGAATTAGTTTGAACGTTTTGCATTTGCATGCTAGGGTTACTTACTGTTTGAGGATTATCGTTCATTGGAATTGAAAGAGAGAGTGCTATGTGTGTCTTCGGTGGATGGCTGCAGACACGTGTATACTCGATGAAGAGGGATCCGTGTGGGATTATACACATAACAATTGGTGATGGTGGCAACCGTGAAGGTCTTGCCCAGAGGTACTGGCTTTTTCAAATTGCAGTCATTTGTTCAATGTACTACAGTGAGCAAAATGATTTGTTTCTGAGAACTTGGGGGGGAAGAACCTGGTGCCTGTAAAGGAGTATGATGGGTCTCTTTTTGACCAACTGTGAATTCAGATAGCTGGATAATTTTCAAGGCTGATTTCCAATTGTGTGTTTCTTTCTTGCCACAAAGTCTCTCTCTATTGTTAAATCCTTTTTCAGTTGTGAAATGAAGAAGTGCTAGTAGGGATGAGCAACTGAAATAGGTTGAAGGTAAATCGATGAAGTATCCAATGTCTTAAACAATCTGTTGTTGTTTGAGCTTCATACATTCCTGCAAGACATCTGAATGTTGATTGGGTTGGTGGTGGCTGCAGTTTCCTTGATGAGCAGCCAGAATGGTCAATGTACAGGGAGGCAAGCTTTGGACATGGGGAACTTGACATGGTGAATGCCACCCACGCCCGTTGGACCTGGCATCGAAATGATGATGATGAAGCTGTAGTGGCTGACGATATCTGGATCACCAGTTTGAGTGCTCCAGAATCACAATGCTCAGTGTCCTCCTCCACTAAGACGAGAGTAAGCAACAGGAGAGTGTTGAGGCCATTGGGTACATAAGCCTTTCAAAGGTACGGCTTTTATGTAAGCTATTTAAGCTTTCATGAAACAAGCATTTGGGATCCAAGTTCAAAGAAAAAGAGATGCGTTGTTGTAAGCTCAAAAATTCTACCTCCCATCTCCACCACAACACTGGTAGATGGTAATACCTACCTATAAACACCAGTAACATGGGTACAATATGTACATTCTCCATTCAGACTCTGATAAGTTACACAAGCATGGGGACATTTACGACAGTGGAAATCCCAACAACAATGAAATCAAACTCAGCGCTACCATTATTAATTTGTTATTGCATTGGACTCTGCATTCCAAGTTTTTTAGATCGATTGCTGGTTCCTGGAAATCTTGCCATGGATTGTAATATCATAAGTTAGCTTCTTATATCTGTGTGAGAGAGATAGGCTACGACAAATGTGTTGTGCTTGAAGGTTTTTCTGAGCCTATAATGAAATATGAAATTGTGTGACATGCTAGCTCTGTTGGGTCCAGAACAAAATCATGCCCATTTTGTCTCACTCTCTTGAGCTTACAGACAACCAACTGCATTTGCCCTTTTGTGTAATTTGTGTTGATGTTTTGTGTGTTTTAGGTTGTGTGGAAGTTTGAAGAGATGGGAACTGTCTTGGTGCACCGTACTCATTGAGGGCTTTCCACCGATAACAAGAAGTCTTAGATTTGGGCGGATAATATTAGAAGTTTTGGAAGCACAAAACACATGCCATCATGAAAAACTATCCATCAATTCCTAATTATCTTTCACTAAGGAGATGGACTTGGTACACAAAATCATCGGTGGTATGATATGAATAAAATTATGATGATGTTGAAATTCAACAAAAATTAGGATTGAATATCCATCAACTAGTAACTAATGATGAATCATCAACACTTGCTTACGTTTCTAGGATCAAGTCTTGCAAATGAACTTTCTAATTTCTTGTTCAATGTAATGTCAAGTGAAAATTTGTGTTCAAAATACTAGAATGATCAAATAATTGAGTTGGCCTAATAATGGTTTAATCACTTTTGTGCAAATTGAAAATTTTATTTGCAAATTATAGCTATGACACTAAAAATATTGATTGGATTTTATGACACATTGTTATAGACTATGTGGACTATATTTTCTCCTAGACACTATAGATTATAGTCCACCCTTGTAATGATTATTGCAACCTTGGGGATTTTGTTAATTGGCACAACAACATGCATTCATTTCAAAAGGTTAATTATTTGAAATTTTTGTTTACATCTACACCTTGAAATTTTGTTACCTAATTTAGAATCTAGATAATTTGTTGCAAATATAAGTTAGTTGAATAAAGTATCCTCCTTAATTACAACCATTTTTACAACATGACATGGAAGTCATAGGTGCATTTTAGTTAAAATGAACCAAAAGTGATCACTTGATTGAATCCTTATAACGAATGGGTAGTTTAATCAAAATGATGTGGCCAAATATGATTGGTAATTTAGGGAGAATCGTTCTAAAATCATGATTCTCATACTAGCTTAATTTTTTTTAATATTTATGATTCAAGAAGATGTTACAATATACGATTATATAATAGTATATATTTAAAAATTCTCATAAATATGTCATTGAAAAAAATTGAAAGATTTCAAAAAGTCCATTAAGCAACAAAAACAAGTGTTACATGCATTTGAATGTGTTTTTGGGTACTCCATACTTATTAAATTCATTTCAAAATTTTGCAAATGTTTTCATAATATAGCGAGCATAACATTGTGAAAGTTCATTCACAAAATTCAACATCAATTCAATTTATGAGTTTAAAAAAAAGGGAATTCGTTACACAAGCCTTAACTAATTTTAACAAAAATGCACTTTCATAAGATTGTTGTCACAAAATATTTATTTGAAAATGTTCGTTGGGAATATTGTTTATCACATGTGATGATCTTTCAGAATGTAATTGAGCAACAATAAATTCAAATTTTAATGTCATATGATGAAGGAACCAAATTTCCAATTTTTAAATAAGTTGAATTTTGAAACAAATCATTTTTATTGTATTCACGAGTTTAATTATATGTGTTCAACTAAAGAATAATAAGGGCATTCACAAGACAAACTACAACATACATGTATGTGTCAAAATAACATTTAAAAGGAACATTTCAATATCGTGATACCTAAACAACTTTGGCATAAATTTTTTAAAAAAAATTTGCCAATTTTTTTTAATTGTTACTAATTGTGTCAAAAAAATTACAAAAATTAAGAATCTACAAGATTTCGACTATCAAGTTTGAACTCCAAACCTTAAATATCAAGAACTTAAAATTAAAATAGTCTAGACACACTAACCTATCCCATAAACTTAAAAAGAATGTGTTTTTTATTTGTTATAACTATTACCTACCAAAATTTTCAAAATTAAAAAACCAAGTGCCAAAATTAATATATATAATTTAATTAATTATTTAACAATTTGTTGTCAAATCCAATTAAGGAGTACAATAACATTCTTTTTATATGTCAATGTAGATAATATTAATGGCAATGGACATGCATGACAAGAGTTGATAAATGGAGAAACACACGATTTGGTGATATTAATTAACAAAGAAAAAAGGTGTTCCTATAATAAAACTACAAAGCTTCTGAATTTAATGATATTAAACAAGGGTAAATAAATACAATTTGCAATCACAATTTTTCAAAATATTAGTTGAAAATAACAATGAAATCTCAACTTCATAAACGGTTACCATTACACAATACATTTGTTGAAAGTATTAAGTTGATTGCCCATTTAAATCACAATTAAATTAATGACAAATTATGTTAGCATAGTTAAATGTATTTTAAATTGGAATCAATTCAAATGTGAATGTGATTAAAGTTATTTAATGTTTGGATATAATCCCAAATTGTGAGTTCTGAAATCACTTTTGGTGATTTGAAATTTCAAAACAAAGTGATTAAACTTTGCAAGTTTTTCTATGTTTTATTCAAGTTTTTTTTGGCACACAATTTTTTTTTGTTTTATTTTTTTGTTTTGGGATTGGAATCCTGCTTGTTACAAGTGAGTTTTATTTTGGATCACCAAAAATGAAGTCTAATTGTGGTGCAAAACTATATGAACCTTAAACTAACAACTTATTAACACCATGTGGTGTGTTTTGTATTATGTTTAACAACTATAACATTCTCTAGGGAGTTGAATCCCAATTGGGCTTAGGTACCCAAAGTGTGGAAGTTCTATTGATGAAAGAAAACAACAAAAGGCAAGGAGGGGGGTAATACCACAAAGGGCCCATCCTCCTCTTCCCATTTTTCATATCTTTCTCTTTCCCTCTTTATCTCTCTTTGTCTTTGTTAAGGAAGGGCATAACAACAACTAATGACGACAATGAGGAGCACTACCATCACCATTGTTAGCCAAAAGAAATGTGATTGGTGGTCAATCCTTTATTAGTAGTAGCACAAGGGTCACAAGGGGGGTATTTTTCCTTTGTCCTCCTAGTGTTCATTGTCCGTGGTCATGCACACTATCAACAAGAGCAACAACAATGATTGCAACAATTGTTGCAACTTTGAAGGAGGAGGGGCAAGCATCGGCATTATAGCAAGCCAAGGCTTGATGCACCATTGTTGTTCAAGCTTATGCTTTCAAAAACTTCCTTGGTTTGGTTGGCTTGGGTGGCCTACAAATTGAAAGTTAAGCCTAGGATGAAAAGGGTCCAAGGGATCCAATATGGACCTTTTTTTCTATTTATGTTTTTATTTCAAATTTTTTACCTAGGGAATAGGTTCAACACCAATTTAAACGTACCATGTGGTTTTTTTTATTAATTATTTTTGGAATTTTGGAATTTTGGAATTTTGGAATTTTCATTTTCCATTTTTGGAATTTTTTGAACATGAGGTTTAGGAGAAGGCTAGGTTTGGCACCAATTCAAGCTTGCCATGTGGATAGGCCAAAAACCAAACTAAACTTGTCACATAATAGTGTTTTTATTTTTATTTTTATAATTTGTGAACCCCAACATTTAGTTGTTCGTTGATGAATAACCAAACATAAAACAAAACCAAAAAAAAAAAGATGGAGTCGTTCATCGCAAATAGTAGAAAAATCATTTTTGGTTTGTGAAAATTGTTGGAAAGTGAGGTTCATTGGCAAACAACTAAGCAAACATGTTGAACTTATGGAAAATTGTTGAAAATCAAAATTATTTATTGGTGGATAGTTAGATGAATGAAAATTGTTGAAAATTAGAATTATTCATTAGTAAACAACTTGGGGGGGGGGGGGGAAGAATTGAACTTTGAAAGTATACATTGGAAAACAACTAAAAGAGCAAAAATGATTAGATTTTGAACTTATTAGCAAACATCCACATGAACTCATTTGGCCCTAAAAAGACTAGTACTTTGGAGTTGTTAATTATTGAACAACTATGGGGGCATGTAAGCAATGTGTGAAAAATTCAAGGATTTCAAAGTTGGCAAATTCTATGAAACTTTTATACATTGGGGGGGGGTGGGCGGGATTTTTGAATTATTCATTACTAAATAGTTGTGCAAAATTTTGTGACAACATCTTATGTTGATTTTGGGACTCTTGAATTGTTCATTGGAGTTCAACAACTCAATTTCTTTTGCAACTATTTGTTGGCAAACAACTTAGTGGCCTTTGGGGGTTTTTTGGAAATTTCACCATGGTGGCATATGGTGTTGGCTTGGCATGAATTTTGTGTTGTTAAGTTTTTAGAAGAATTACTCACATGCAAAATTTCGACTTGTTTGGAAAAAACAATTGGAAATTTTTACAAGACATAGGATGTGGCATGTGCAAGAAGTGTTTTCGTCAAGTTTTTCAACAACTTATTGTTTATACTAGTATGTCCACACAGTTGTGTGCCATAGGTGGTGGAGTGCCACACCATCAATGAACATGAAATTTTTTAAACTTCTATTGTAATTTTTGAATATGAATTACAATAGTGGGTATTGTGTTGCATGAAAAATTCATTCCCACTTTGTGTTGTAGAATTGCACTAATTTCCGATCATTATGTTGGGTTGTGATCAAAGAGCTAGTGGGTTTGATGAATTGTATGCCATTGGCTAACACATTCGTAGGTTGATCTCTCAAAAACATATGCATATTTCACAATGGAAACCCAAGGTGAAAGGCTATGAGTTATCCCACACATACTAATCATTACAATGGTTGCGCACGGGACAATATTAATAGTTAGTTCTAACCAATGTGGAGGTTTTATTTGATTTTTGAGTTGCTCATGCATAGTTATTAGGGTTTTAGTTGGGTTTAAATTGTAAGGGGTTGGTGATATTGTGAATATTTTGAATTTCATCACTAATTTCCTTGTTGTGTGTTTGTGGTGGTGAAACCAAGTTAATGGCTAGTAAACCACATTTATTGTGTTCACAATGTGCTCAAGTTTTATTGGTCATGTGAATTTTTTTGTGGATGCAAGTCCCTTAAATTAGGATTAGGTTAAATCCACATATTCAACATCCCCATTTAGGGTTAAGGTTTGGTTACTTTGAATTTAAAGTTAAAATTCACCATGAAAATGACACACAATTTTGTAATAAAGGAGATGTTAAAGGGTATCAATTGGTTTATCAAGCAAGGGGCAAGGTTCAAATGATCCACATTACCATCATTTTCATTTGGGGAGATTTTTCAAATTTAAAAATCAATTCACCTCCAAATTTGATCATCACATCATTATTGTGGGACATGGAGAACATGTATATGGAGCCATCAAAGGGTGTTCATCCTAGTCATTTTGATTTCCATTAACTAATTTGGTTAGTAAGGTTCTAAAAACCTTTTTTTGTTGATTTAACCTGTCCATTTCCTTGTGGATAATAAACAATGGAACTAATATGTATAAGAATAAAATAATCAATAAGGTATTTGATAACATCATTGATAAAATGGGTAATTTGATCAATCACAATTGTTTATGGACATCCAAATCTCGTAAGAATATGTTCATACAAAAAACTTGGCAGTAATTACAATAGTGTTGGTGTGGAATGCTCGTGATTCCACCCATTTGGTTCCATGTCAATGGCCACCAAAATGTACCAATTGTTTAATAGTATGCTTGCAGGTTTAATAAGTCCAATAAATCCAATCCCCATTTTTAAAATTGTTCTTTACGTAAAGTTGTCACGACCTTAGTTTTAGGCTCGTGACCAAAGTAAGGGCATGGAAAGGTGTGGGCTGGGAATGTAACCTCGGAATCACATTCATAATCTTGGAATTGTAGGAAAATGTGAAGGAATGAACCCACACACTCCCAAACAAACTCCCACTTTGAGAATTGGAATCCCAATCAAATATTTTAAAAGCCATTTGAAGGGTCAAAACTCATTGAATTGAAGAATTCTTTATACCATTGGAAATCTCTTAAAACATAGATGTTTTAAATGGGGTCACATTATCCATTTGAGTACTTATAACACAATATATGGCCGAAAGAAGGGCCAGGAATCAAAATGTCAACTTAACTCCTAACCAGTAAAAGTCAAAAATCACCCTGATTTACTTACGTGTAGGCATTGTGCCACATATTATTGAAAAGCTCTTAACAAAAGCTATAACTTTTCTTTAGACCTCGCCTTGATCAAAGGTTTACACAAGAAGTTATGGGCGTTGACGCATTTTTAATTCCTTAAAGGACTCAAATGTGAGTCCAATTAGAAGACATCGGAAGAGGGAGGAGTTGGGGCACGCTCCCTAGCTCACAACACTTTGAGGGGTAGAAGGGCGTGTTGGAGCTCCAAGATGGGACTAAAAAGAGTTGACAAGCTTCACTCATTCACACGGGCCTGCACACAACCCACACGAAGTGATTAATGCATAGTTGGAACACCTTTGGTGCTAAGACGAACCACGGGCAACACGGACACATTAGATTCACCATGGCCCGGACTAGGGGGAAACCACCACCTTCCCCCTTATAGTATACTCTGTGGCTGGCCGCGGAGCCTACATCCAAATGTTTTTCTCTCTCGAGACTCCCGAGTGGGAGTCTCGAAATCGTGCCAATTGAGATTCTCGTGACTATGGAGCCCCATAACTTTGCGAACAGACCTTGAATCAAGATGTAATCTAAAGAAAAGTTGTAGCTCTCGTCAAAAGCTTTCCAACGATATGTCGTATGCCCTCTGCAACCAAGTAAATCGGGTCGATTCCCGATTTTTTCTGGTCAGGAGTCAAACTAACAATTTGACTCCAGACCCTTCTTTTGGCCATAACTTGTGTTTTAAATGTCCAAATGAGCAATATGAACCCATTTTAGATATCTACGTTCCAAGAGCTTTCCAATGATATAAATAATGCCACAAGCCATTGAATTTTGACCCCTGAAATTACTCTCTGAAATTTCAAAAGTCCATTAGGACCCCATTTCCCAAAGTGGGAGTTGTTTTGGGAGTGTGAAAGTTCACTCCCTCACACTTTCTTACATTTTTGGGAGTATGTGATGTGACTCCCAAGCTTCTTCTTGGCCCGCACCCTTACAACCTCTTTGCCTTGACTCTTGGGCTTCCTTTTGGCCCGTAACCTTGTAACCCCTTTGCCTTGGTTACGAGCCCAAAGCTAGGGTTGCAACAGGCATCCAAAGTGGCAAGAGTCTTAATTTTGGGAATTTTGGGACTCCTAACTTGGGAATCCCGAAAAAAATGCCATTTAGGTGTAACCCCTATGGTGAATCACATAAAATATTATAAAAAGGAAGGTGGTGGTTTCCCTCAAGTCCGGGCTATGGTGGATTTTATGAGTTTATGTATGCTCATGATTCGCCTGTGCTCCAAAAGTGCTCCAATTATGCACTGACCAACTTGTTGTTTGGTTTGTGCAAATCAATATGAATAATTAACATGCTTGTCATTTGTCTTAATCCCCATTCTGAAGCTTCAACACACCCCTCTTAACTCCCCCCCCTTGAAGTGTTACGAGCGAAAGAATGCACCCAAACTCCTTCTTCCATTGTTTTCACTTTAATACTTGCATTTGAGTTTTTCAAGGAATTTGGGTGTGCGTAAAAAATGGTAACTAATTTCGTTAGATTTTACGTTAATAAGTTACCTATTCTTTGACATTGATCACAAGTTCAATAATATTTGTGAAGATTTCGATTCATCATTGGCCACCAACTACCAACATCCAAGGTTTTTTTCACAATGATGTCAGAAAATAAATGCCTTCATACAACTCCTCCATGCAATTATCACAAGACTGTGGGTACATGTTCTAGTTGTAAGACTCAACAAAACCTATTGTCTTATCCAAATATGTATA
>Ga0116229_10004923_pt1 | contig 21859 bp, 10 predicted proteins | sample S1TSphgellanicum_3_FD_87313 | JGI IMG/M metagenome (GOLD analysis project Ga0116229, IMG submission 87313) | Host-associated microbial communities from peat moss isolated from Minnesota, USA - S1T2_Fc - Sphagnum magellanicum MG | ecosystem: Host-associated > Plants > Peat moss > Unclassified...
AAGAACCTACAGTCAGATGTGTGTTAAGGTTGTATATGTTTTTTTGTCAGGGGGAGGGGGGGGGGGGGGGTTTTTTTTTTTTTTTTTTTTTTTTTCTTTCCAATTTTGTGGCAATCATTCACAAGAGGAATTAGCCAAAGTCAGACAGGAAAGTAGAAAATTTTAAGAATATGGCTATATTATTTTGGTGACCTCTGAAAATAATCAAACCATTGCCATAATGAATTTCTATGTTCTGTGTTCATCCTTGCTTAAAGTCGCTTGGGAGATTAGATTTGGTTCTATTGCTTCCAAGTTCCAACCTTCAAATTTCATGGATGAATCATATCTCCTCCCCCACATTTTTATAATGAACATTTTCTTGCTTGAGGAGATGCCTATATTTAACATTCACATTTACCCCTATTCTGTTTACCACATGAGTTTATTGAGGGACACTTTCAAGTTCCATGATGCAACCCAAAGTTGCCCCTCCAATTATTGGCCTTTGACCCCATTACATATTGTGCTCAAATAAACAAGATGTCTCCAACTAGTGTACCTGTAGCACCAAATTTAGTTGCTTGAGGTAGACACTATAAATAAGATTGATTCTTATCTAGGGTAGAAATATGAGTATATATGATACATAGATAATAAACCTTATAGGCCCTAGTACTGTTTTTCTAAAGCCTTCAGTTCTGATCATTTTCATAAAGAACTTCGAGTCGATTCTCTTTAAGACAAGGTTCTGTTCTATTTCCATTGCACACAACTAAAGCCCTCCCAAAAAAAGTAAAAATTAGTTTGTTCAACTAATACACATACTCCAAATTTTTTTAAAGTGATATTAATTATGTACAACCAATTAAATGCAATAACTTGTTTAAAATGTAAGGTCAAGTTTATATATTTTAAAATAAAATTATACTTATGTACATAGAGAACCTAAACTTTAAAAAAATATGGCAAAACCCTTGGTTCCTGTTATAATTCAATTTTTAAAATAGGGTTAGGTTCCAATGGTGGTTCCAACTGAACCTTAGAACTTTCAATCCAAAGACCCTCTCACCTTACTTGAACCTGCTAAAATCCAAGAACCAACCAACACTACTTTGAACCTCTTTGACATAATGAATTTTTTTTCAACATTTTATATTGCATCTTTTTGCAAAGATGGGGAGACGTAATGTTCCACCAAATTATATCACAAAAAAAAGTCTATTATTGAATTTTTTTTTTACAAATGGATTGGCCTAAAGCAATAGGCTCTTAGGCTTCCACCAATCTTTGTATTTTGCCTTCCCTTATAATTTGATTAAATTTCAGCATTTCAAACATATAATTTCTAGAAAATTCAGCATTAAAAAATAATTAATTATTGCCGAATGTGAAAAGGCATTACAGTAATATATAAAAGGACTTGAATAGGCTGGCATGCAAGAGTGAAAAATATATGTTATGGCCAATGAAATTGTTGGATTTGATAATTTGAAATTTTTCCCTTATTTATCTTGAATGAATTGAAATTTGCATGTGTAATAAAGTTGTGTAGGTTTGTGAGAATATCAAAAGGCCAATTGAAATGGTAGAAAGGGATCATTATTTTAAATGTTGAAAAAAATAAAATTTGTGTGTAGGTTGGAAGATTCTATTTCAAGCCAACAAGATTGTTGGATTTGGTGGTTTGAATTTGTTTTCTTAGTTAACTTGAGTAAACTAACAATTCAATGTGTAATAACTATTTACAAACATGATTTTTGCAGATTACTTGTGCACTTTGTTTCAATTTTGGGATATTGCCAAATTGATGATCATTGACAAGGTTTAACTATAGAGTAGATTTAACAGTATTTTTTTTTAAAAAACTTTTATGTTGTGGCTATGTGTCCAGCCCATGGTAAAAATCTAACATTTTTTTGAATTAAAAAACATTCTAGTGAATTTAGGCCCTTTTTGGGAAAGAAAAAACTTTTTCAATGCTGGTGGGCCTTTTTTCACAAAATGGCAAAAAATTCACCACATAAAAAAACATTGGGCCCTAGCTACTTGGATTTTTTGGGATTCGTATGTGGGTCAGTTAACAATTTTGGGTTAGTCATAAATAAAAGTCAATTATTTTGACCTTACATGACACAAAACATTAAAGATATCGAATAATATAAAATTTGATCCATGAAAAAGATAAATATTTTAAAAGACTATTTCATGGCATAATATTATTGATCTAAAAAATAATGAATGATAATATTTATCAAACCTAAATGGAAAATGCAGATGATTCATCCAATATTCTCCCTTCATGTATTTAAGGTGTTATGGGTGTAGCTTTGGGTTCGTTCTCCATTTTCATTACCATTTTTTCATGTTGTGATTAAAAACATTGTGTTGGGACTTTTATGTAATCAACCTATGATACAAAAAACCAACATATTGTTTTGATTTGAAATCAATTCACAAGGGAAAGCTTATGTGTATTTGGTCTTGATAAGGCAAGGTCTTTAAAGATATGTGGTGTGCTCCTCTTTGGATGTAGCCCACATAAAGACTAATATCTAAACCTCTGAGCGATCCTAATCAATGTTGGGCAATTTTTGTTTATATATATATATATATATATATATATATAATGGATTCCAATTTTCAAACAAGCTTTTAAGAATCAACTTGGTTTTTTTTTTAAATTAAGAAAAATGACTAAAATATCAAAATTTTTAAAAAAAAAAGATTTTTTTCAAAATGTCCATTTTCACAAATTTAATAACAATTAGTTCTCAAAGGCAATTATAACAAGTTGGTTGCTAAAGGTAAAAAATATGGCAAAAAACACACAAATAGTTTTCTAAATGATGAAAACAAAAAGAAAATTATAATTATAAAATCTTATATCATTTTGTTTGAATGAACCTTCAAATTCTTTTCAATTTGCATCCATTTCAATTAATTCCATGAAATCAGATGGTGATTTGCAACCAACCTTAAGGTTCATTAGGCCATTTTTTTTTCACAAGTATCAACTTTTCTAAATTATATGATTATAAACGACATCTCCTTAGATTATTGAATATGTGTGTGTATATATATTTTTATTTTATTTTTTAAAATTTGTGATCCCCACGACTTTTAATATTTGGCAAACAAGAAAACCAATAGTAGAAAACATGTACTCATGTTTCTTTCACCATTGAGAATGACATTTGATATCCTTGACATCTACTATGTATTGTCTAAAATCATAAGTTTTTTGTTGGTTTTTTTTCAGTATTTCATTTATGTTGGCAATCTATTTGAATATATCCATGTTGTAATCCTCATCAATTCCTTGGTCTACAAAATCATTTCATAAATTTTTTATGGATATAATGGTGATGACATTTCAATAGTATAGTATATAAAGTTTTCCTATCATATTTTTCAACAATAGTCACAACTTGCTTACTCATGGCCAATAAAATAAGTTACTAAACAAAGGTTTTTTAAACTAGGGTCAATATCAAAGAGAACATGTTATTTGCAATTCTTCCTTCATATTTATTTTTAAATGAACAGAAAGAATTTAAAACAACACAAACTTCCTTCTTGATGTTAAAAATAAGGAGAATTCAAGAACAATTCCAACATCACCATCCATCATATTATCCAAGGCTAGTGGGATTTCATTTTTCTCATTAAGTTTCAAGCTCATTGTTAAGGCAAAATGCAATGCATTGCTAAAAAACCAATGAATGTGATATCTAGTTCAAACATGAACAAAAACAACAATGAAAAGGCAACCAACAATTATTTGAAAAATGTGCCATGTAAAATGAAGTGGCACTTGATATGTCATTTTCATATCAATCCAATTGTTGTAACAAAGGATAATAACATTTTGAAATTGAAAAGCTTTTTGAAACATAATAATTTTCTTAGTAGACATGCATATAAATTCGAACTATAGTTCAAAAAAATCCAATTATAAAAATGTCTTCAAGTCTTGGATTAAAATGCACCTTGTTTTAATTGAAGTGCTCAATTTTCTTGGGTGGAGAGTATAATCAATGCATTATTTATTCCATTCTTGTTTGCCTTTTCCTTAAAAAAAATGGTGAAGTTATGCACTTTTACAAATCTGATTATGTAGAAATTAGTTGAAACATACTTGAAATGTTTGTAAACTTTTTCATTATTGTAACATATTTACATCCCTTAAAGAAAACATGGCCAAAACAAGTCCTTTCGAAGCTTTTCTCCAAACCCAAATTTTCACAATTCATAACCCATATTGATCCAACAATTGAGTTGAATTCCTTGCCAAAGCTTGATTTCTTGTTTTTGTTGTAGGCCTCAAATAAATTGATGGTGATGTGTTTTGGTTATAATTAACTTTTAAAAAAGTAATAACAAGAACAAACACATCATAGATTCACTTAAACATCCATAAGTCAAAACTTGTTACAAAATTACATTCTAGTAAGGTTGATAATAAATATAGTTGTTTGCATGTTTACACCAATTTAGACAACACTTCTTATGAAACAACTTTCTAAAAGGGAACACTACTCAAGGACATAACATAACAAGATGCTTCAACATTTTGCAAATTACATAAGTAAATGATTTTTCATAATCAACAAGCCAAGATCTTCCAAATATTCCTTTTGTTGCACATCATTTTCTTTAAAATGTTCTTTTGCACCAAAACAAATTTGAAGTTGAACTGCTAGAAAGATTAGGCCTTTATTTTCCAAATGCATTTCTAGTGCATAGCAAGGAGGCAATCAAAAGCACAACAAGGAAGTGACAAAGAACACCAAATAGGGTCAAAATGGTACATGAGATGGAGTTGTCAAAGAGTTCCACAAGTGCACAACAAGAGGTGATGCACATCAATGAAACAACACATAATTCACCAAAAGCTCATAGCAAGGAGGCAAGGCACGACAAGGGAACAACAAAGCTCACTAAGAGTGCATAGCAAGGAAGTGATAAAGCTCACAAGAGGTGATGCATAACATGGAGGCAATGAAACTCACCATGAACACATAACAAAGACGCAACAAAACTCATCAAAAGGGCACACCAAAAAAATGATGCATAGCAAAGAGGTGACAAAGTTCACTAGGAGCGCACAATAAAAAAATCAAGATGTGACAAAGTTCAGGAAACTAAATCAAATAACTAATCAAAACACTAATCCTCATTAAGAAATAAAAAAATAAGCACAAAAACTAAACAATAAACATCTTTTTAATTCTTGAAGGAGGAAGCCATCCAACAACTTTGCAACACCTCTTTCAATAACCTTTTTTTCTAAACCCTACCAACCACCCTAAACCTCCTTCTCACTAATTTTGGAATTGGGTTCATCACCAATTTTGGCCTTGGCTAATGTCTAGGGCATACAAAGTGGAGGACTAGAAACCAAAAAGCCTGATACGAGGAGCCCATAACCGACAGAATGGAATATTCCTATTCTATCTATATCCAAAGGACAAAAGCCCTGGACCCTTGGTTACTAAGAATATTCTTAAATAATCCCATGCTCCTTATCAGTGGACATAACAACATTTAGAAATTCCTAGGTAGGATTTCTTTTGTGGATTTTGTGATATAGGTAGCCAAAAGTGCCAATCATCCAGAAAATATTTTAGCCAAATTTGGCTACATACTAGATATTAAAGTGGAAAAAAACAGAATCCTTCTTTATTCTTGGCTACCTACTGGAACTTATCATTAAAATCTGGTGATTTGAAGAAAAAAAAATGTCTTCAAAATCTGGCAAATTTGGGTCATTTTCTCCATGAGAAAGCCTTTATTTGTATAGGATGAAATCATAGTTTTCAGGTCGAAATTCGGCTAAATTTTCCAGTAAATGAATCACTGCCCCTAGGCTCTTTGGACCTGGCCATGAGTCCAGTCACCTGGCCAGGGGTCATATAGCCCAGGCTTTTGAAAAGAAATTCTTCATAACTAGGACCCCTGGTTGTGAAGAATATTTCCAAATGTCCAAGCTAGCTGACCAATGGTCATGAATAATATTTCCAAAAGCCCAAGCTACCTGAAAGACCCTTGGTGATGGAAGATAAGAATATACCCCCCCCCCCATTCACAGGGTCCAACACCCAAGGGTCTTTAAGGATACCCTGATTTGTGGGCAGTGGTAAAAGCCTTCTTTCCTATTTCCATAGGGACACACAATCAACATGGTTGACAACAAAAACTATTTCATACATTCATGGAGCCTCAAACCAGGGCTTCTTTTCTTTTTTTTCTTTTGGCAATTTTAGGATATAAAAAATTTGGCAATTTTTTTCCCCCGATATGGCGAAATTAGGGGAAATTACACTTGAACAAAAATTTCCCTTTCTTTTTGGCAAGAGGGAAAAAAAAAAAAAACTCTTCTCAAGGCCTTTTGTGTCCTAGAAAGCAAGCAGAGTTTGGTTAAGTCTGGCTCCTCAGAGACCAACTAGTTAGCTAGGAGCCAACATTGGCCAAACCCTGCACACTCCCCTGTGGTTAACAGCTATTAGGTCTTATAACACATTTGAAAGGTCGGTGTTTGTATGTTTGTTTGTAAAATGTGACCATGTTGTAACCCTTGCAACAAACCATGGGGCCCCCCATTCCACTTTCAGTACCATCAGAAATGCCCTTTATAAGACCGTGCATGTTTGTAGTTTCACAAGTTTGAAAACACTGGAGCAAAGCTTATTGAATTTAGAATCACTTTTGTTGTTGGAAAAGGTTCCATATAAGAACTTTGAAGTTAAACCCACATCAACCATAATACTATTGGGATCGGTGACTTAACGTGAGATTTAATATACTTGGGCCAATGACAAAAAGGCCCACTAGTAGCAATGGAAATGACTCCATAGGTGGAGAGAAGATTAAACATTTCATGATCTGATATCAACATTTATTTTGATATTAACTGATGTCCTGTAATTTTAATGCTTCATTAGTAGTAAAGTCCAAAGAATTCATTTTGTTTGATGGGTCTGAGAAAAAAAATCCATGTTGTAATAGACTTTGTGTAATCCTTAGAAAAACAATGGTCATATTACATATATCTATTCGTATACAATCATATATGTAATATAAATCATATATAATGCCATGGAAACAAAATTGAATGGGTGATTGAAGACTCTTCCTTCTATGTAATTTAACCCACTCGTCAAAGTAGGTAAAATAAAACCTATTGCAACCAATGACCTTTTGAACCAAACAATGGAAATATATATACAATTTCATTCCAATATTTCATGTGTGCACTTGCCTTCAATTTTTATATTCAATTTACACCACACAATTTGGTTCATTTATTAAAACCTAATTTAACCACTTTTTTCCCTTGTGCTTATTTGTTTGGATTTTTAGTCTTTTCCCCCTTTCCATGTTAATGGGTAATTTTTTACATGATAAACAAATTGATTATTCAGTTGGTTCTTTGCAAAGTTGTGAAAATTGTGTTTAGAAACATGATTACATGATTGTTGCAACACCACATGGAAGCTATGATTGGTGTAGCTTACCAACTATGCATGAAACAATAGTCAATATGCAAATTCAAAATCCAACATTCCTTGCTCATAGCATTATTATTGTCATGTAAAATAGGACTTGTTCGCAATAAGGGGATTTTCAATATGGATAATGATAATAAGAAATTTTCTTTTGACTACCTTCTTGGTGACAAAAAATTACCATTATTTATTTCAATAATGACACTTTGCAAATAAAGAAAACAACATTTTATTCTTGAACCATTATACCAAAAAAACACAAACATGGCCATTCAGTTGTAGAAAATGCATTTTGAATTTTAAAGAAGAGCTTTAAGGAGATATTGTAATGCAAGTCATACTTTATTGTCACCTTGATTTCAAATGTTTTCACATGTTTTCTTCACAACCTCATTATTGGTTGAAAATATGTAAACACTTAAAATGTTTTTTCATTTTTTAAAGTTGGAATCAATAGAAGACATGTGTAAAGGTGGAATATCTATGCATTATTTATTAATTCAAAGGTGCATGTGTGGATGGAAGGATAAAAACATTAACGTGAAAAACATCAAATAAATTTGAAATTCATCATGTAGCACAACATAATATGGTCTAATATGTGCACCATATGAATTTTATAGGTATGAATAATGAATTTTCAATTTGCTATGAAAACAAAAATATTTTGTCTTGTGTTTGGGCATATTCACAATCAGGGCACTATGTTTTTGCCACAGGATTCAAGGACTTTGTTTTTGCTATCTTCCAAATACAAAATCTAAATGGAATAAATTTAAATGAGAGATATTGAATAATTCAAATTATGATAATTTTCATGGTAGTGGTGGTTTTTCACATCCATATGTAATTATGCATAAATATTTTGTTAAAAAATCATAAATGCAAAAAATGAATACATATTTTTTATATATAACTTAACATGTTTCCTTGCATGAAAATTTCTTGCACATTTTTTCGGCATTTGGGGCCACAAATTCTAAGCTTAATGAATAGAAAAAATCAACCAAATGGGAAAAAGAAGGAATCATTTTACTTGTAGCCCTTTTAGAATGGATTCTGTAACCTTCAAAATTCTTATATCCTACACTATTTAATCAAATGCATTATGAACATTGTTAAACATAGATGCATGCATTACTTATCCATGAAAGAAAATTGAAGTCAATTGCATCGTTTAACACATTCCTTTTGATTCCATTAAGACGAAAATTATAATGAAAACAAATACTCAATTTGTTTAAAATGACTCAAAAAGACATCAATATTCCAATCTATTATTGAATTTTTTTATTAGATTAACATGACATCATTATAGTTATAGTCATATACCAATCCACTATAACCATGAAATAGTAAATATAATAAAAATCCAAAATAGTCCTTTGCAATCTTTTTTCCATTAGACCATCCTTTTGGGTACCCTAATTGTGAAGATGCCCATTTGTCAATGTATTCTTGGGAATGTTCACAATTTTTGGCTTTCAAATGTTTTTGACTAATTAGTAAATGAATTTACCCAAAATGTTTTCCTATGCTTTCAATAGTCTAATATTATCACAAAGGCAAAAATGCAATTTTCTAATATATGGAGAGGATGAAATTGCAATGCACCCCTTTGCTACCTTCAAATTTTTTTACCATTTATGTGCAACCAAACCATGGTCATAAGTTTCAAATAGCTTATCTTTTCACTTTACCACATTTTGGTGAATCCAACTTCCAATCCATGCATGTTAACTTCATACACAATATCATATTGTTTTCTTGTTCTACCACACAATTATGAGTTTGACTTCATGTCTTCAAAATTAGTAATTTAGAAATTTTTCATAGTGAAATCACATGCTCAAGTACATTAATCAATTCAATGACAAGAACAAAAAAATATAAATTGAGAAACAAACTTCACTATTTTTATTCCCACCCTTTCATATGTCCTTTTTAGTGTAATTGTCTAACTCCTTCGCTATTTTTCATATTTGAATGAACAATCACATTGTAGTTCAATCTTAAATTCTTAAAAGTCATGAAAGAAAATACCTACTTGGATTGATTAGATGTCATATTTGTGTCTAGGGTCAATCAAATATCAAATCATTAATTCGAAATAGATGATTATGTCCTAGCTCCCCAAGTGAAATCAACTCCTTTAGTTGATACACAAGAATTCTATTTGAACCACTCAAGAATGCAAAAGACAAACAACTACAAACAAAGATGTTTGGAAGCTTACATACATGAAGCCAAAATAATGTTTTACACACATGTGCTGAAAAGGAAGTTGTGCATACTAAAACCTTTGGTTGCCACACCATCTTTCCTTATAACAACTCTACCTCCTCAACCTAAACCAAAATGAAAATTTCAAGTTGAATCCCTAAGCATACAAGGCTAAACAAAATCTATATATAAGTGAACACTAACACACCAAACATGTACATAGGAATGTTCATGACATGAATACATTTTAATATTAGTCTTGTGCTATAGACACACGCATGAGATGATTGCAAGGGATTATTGCATTCACCCATAGGATATTTTTATTTTTGTAAATTTTGATTTGTAGCCACAACCATTTTTTCCACTTTTCACATGGGAAAAAGTATAACAATTGATTATAGTGATTATTTTAGAAATTTTTTAATGTAGCCGAAGTGGCTATCATACATAACCAAATGGAGGTGATTATTCTAAGAAAATTTAACCAATTCTAACTATAAACAAGATATGATACAAAAAATCTTTAATTATCCCTCTTTTTCTAATATATACACTCAAAACCAAATCTAAAATTATATAATGATATTTACATTTTATTTCAACCTTTTTGACAACTAGAACCTTAAAAAATCGCTTCATTTTTAGTTATATTTTTTTCTCATAGAGCAATAAGGTTATAGTAAAAAAACATTAATTGATTATTAACAATAAAGAAGATTGAAATGATTTACACAATAAAATTGATAGAAATTTCAAAAATCAACAAAATTTGGGCAAAAGATATTTGGATGTAGCCTAATTAATAATCATTTGTCCATGTGAGTAAATGATGCTCACAAATAATGTAGGCCCACTTGGATTTGAATGGTTATAATCACCATGACAACAAACTTTAGACACCAAAAGCCCTAAACCAATCATATGTTCCCACTTGCATGAATAGTTATATAGTTTACCTTACCATATGACCATGCAAACTTTAACCCCTAATATACATACCAAAACCTTAAACATGCTCCAAAATCCAAAACACTATACCTTAAACCTAAAGAAAAGTTACAAGAGAAGAACATTTATTTTTGTACTTGTGAAATGAAAGTTGGTTATAGAAATTAAGTGGTCATTGCTCAAGTACTATAATGTAAGACCACATTGATGAAAAGTTATAATCCACGAAATTACCATATGACCATGAAAACCTTAACCTTATACACATCAAAAACCTTAATATTATACATTCCAAAAACCCTAAACCCTAAACCATGGACACTCAAAACCCATAAACATTAAACCCTAAACCCTTATATTCATTTTTTTTACAATGTACAAATCAAAAGTAATTATAAAATCTTTGACTTGACATTATGTAACCTTGGATTAATCCAAAGCCTTTTTCCACAACCATAAGGTTCTAGTTATATTCATCAATTATTATTATAAGCCTTAATTATTTCATTCTCTCCCTTCATGGATAAGAAAAAACACAATAAAACCTTTTTCCATGACTGCCACGTCATTCCAATATATGGATGTGAAACAAAAGTTGTAGGAATTTATGATTTTTCAAAGCTAATTTTTCACCAAATAATGTGAAATTTTTGTATTTTAAATGGATGGAAGTAGTTGATTATTCAACATGGTTTATCAAGTATGCGGGCCCACTTGGATCAATGTTGGATTTATTATTACTTTTGTACTTCCAACATGAATGTTTATAATTTTATGGATACCATACGACCAAAAACCTTAAAAAATCCAAAAACTTTGACCTTTAACCATAAACCATGGACACACTGAAAAACCTTAATCCTTAAACACACCAAAACCCTAAATCCTAATAACAAGTTGTTGGGGAAGAGCATTTGCTTTTGTGTTTGTGGGATGAAGGCCAGTGATGTAAAGTGGTTAATTTACAAATATTGTGGTACCACAAGTTGGATGAAAGTCCACCAAGCTAACACATGTCCATGAAAACCTTAAACCTTAAGGACTCCAAAATATTAAACATTAAACCTTAGACACACCAAAACCCACAACCCTATGAAAAAGTTATGAATTTTTTTTATGCTTGTGCTATGAAGGTCGGTGATGAATAATGGTTGTTCAAGTAATGAAACCACAAGTTGGATGAATGTTTATATTCCACCATGCTACCATATGACCATGAAAACTTTAAACCCTATGCACACCAACTTTAAATGTTAGACTCCAAAACACTAAACCATATTACATGGTCATGTACTTTGGCTTAAACCAAAGTAATTCATTTCAAGGTGTACAATTTATTTTTTATATACATTTGCTCTATAGCTAAGCCTTACACAATTATAAAGACCTTAGATATATATGAATAGTTAGGAGGAAACAAAAATCACATGGGGTACATGGAGGATTCTTGACCAAGAGCAATGCATAATCAATACCCATTTTGATGGAATTGACACTTGAAAAAGAAATTTCCATAAAAATATGTCAAATTTCTTTACTTGGTGTCTTGTTGTTCAATTTGGGATTACTTTGTCAGTAGATGTTACTCCACACACCAACATAGTGAATCCTCTTTGTAATGCCATCTTCCTTGAATCTTGGGACATGTCTAGTACATATGACAATTACTTGCTAAGGACATTTCTCCCATATTTGGAATATCTAGATTCCTCCAAATTGAATGATTTTAATTTTGTAAATCTATTTCTTTCAATACCATTAGATCTCCTAATTGTTACAAACCTTTCTACATAAGACTATATCATAATTGCACCCCAACATGTGATATGTCTTTATGTAGATGGGCTTTTTATTCACAAAGGTGCAAAAACAAACTAAATACTTGTAATGTAATTTTTTAATGATATATTCGATTTTTATTGCATGGTTCTTCAATCTTGAAAATTGATAATGTCAATGTCTATGGAGTCCTTTTGTTGTCATAAGAAATGTGAGTTTCCACATGAAAAGTTCATAGTAAATATGCTTCCAAAAATGATTCACTTTTTGTTATGCAAAAAATTTGTACTATTTTTTTATTAGTTTTCTTCTAAGTATTTATTGGCCATCATCAGTTTGTTTAATGTCACCTAGTTTTTGTATGTTGTATCCTCATTAGAGAGGAAAGATATCTCCAACACACAAATTTTTCTTGATGCACCTATAGTTAGTGCACATGAAATGTCTATTGGAATATGCATCTTGTGCCTTCAATTGAAATCAAAGAGAATGCCATGATATTTTTCCATCATACATCATGTTTAAGTGTGGTCAAGAAGGCAACAACTTCTAGTATTGGACATTCATCCAAGGTGAGCTTGCATCTGATTTTGGACTTGAATGGTGTTCTTCTCAAAATGAAATTCAACATACAACATAGTTGTGTTTCTCAAAATCAAAGGTTCCACCTCATTTTGTCTAGTTGAAGCCCAATTTTAAAAAATTCCTCACATGGTGTAAAGGTCATTTTGTTGTTTATATTTGGTCATCAGCTGAATGTCATAATATTGTACACTAATTAGAAAGGATAATAAATGAAATTCATATTGAGTTTAATGTTGAAAATGTCCTTGACTAATATTTTGCATTTAAAAAAACCATATTCTAGATGGCAATTAACTCATGTTCCAAAAAATCTTGGGAAATTTCTTTTCACAATATTAGGATGGCAATCTTGATAGTTACACTATCATCATAGATGATTCCTTCCAAAACATTATTCATAACTTTCCTCATAATGACATTTTCCTCAAGAAACATCCAAACCTTTTAAGATGATAATTATTTGTTAGTTAATGTTACCCCTACATGTAAATGTTTCATTTCTTTAGAAAGACAACTCTAGATTTTGTGAAATTTGTTTATTTTGGTAACATTAAGAAAATTGATTTTGTTGATCCCTATTATGGCAGGTTACTTTAACTTGCACCAATGAGTGTGTTGTAAATTTGTGAAAGACAAATCATTAACAAAAAGGAGATGATAACATTATTTTGGATTAAGTATGTTTTATTCTTTTATTACTTTGTAACATTTCTTTTTTCTACCATGGTTTTGCATTTCAATGAATATCAAGTCAATTTTGTTGCTTTCAAGATGCTATATAATGGTTTGCCAATTCCTTAACTTCTAGTGGTTTTTGTAGGTTATTATTTATGCCAACCTTCGTGTTCAAAGGTTATTGCTTGAGTTTTTTTAAAGCCTTTTAGTTGATCCAAAAAATTAATTATTTTCCATTTTAATGGTGTTTTATATTATTTATCCATATGTTTTGTTTTGCAAAGGTGTTTATATTTAGTAGGTTGGAACATAGGCACCAAAAAGGTTGAAAAGAGACACGGGTTTTTACATTTCCTTGCATTAGTTTTTAGCAAATTCCATGTTATAATTTGGTTGTGCATTTTGTTGAAGGACGTTTTGAAACTTTTTCATTTGCTCCGTGGCCAATGCCTCATATGCACATTCATTATTATTTGGGGGAAAGATAAATGTTGTCAAATGTTGGGTAAAATCACACCAACTTTAAGTTAAATACTATAGTTAAAGGTAGTTAAAGGCAATGTTGTCCTTATTAAACAAACTAAACAAAAGTTAGTATCAAATGTTTAACATGGTGGATAGAGGAGTAACAAAACAAAGTAGGTTTGAATTGATTAAGATTCATGAGGAGTTTGAATTGAGGCTTATGAAAAGAACTTGAAAAGGAGTTTTAGAGGAGTTCTGAAGATGGCAAACATTATTATCATGATGAGAACATTGAGTAATTTTGACGGAGGATAGAGTTGAGGAGCAGTTTTGATTAAGAACATTGATATTACAATGTATTTTTATTTCATGTTTTTCATGTTTTCAATACAATGTGGTTTGATTCTGTTTTCAAATCACTATAGAGGTAATAATTGTATAAATATGAACTTTGGAATGTATTATGTGTTGGGTTTTACTTTTGATTTCTGTGGTTGTTGTTATACAAACTTTTTTATGTTTGAAAATAATATGTTAAGTATAGAATTTTAGTGTCAAAGCATTAATATTACCATTTGGTGACCATCCTTGATAATGAATGCGGGTTAAAAAATTCAAGAATCTATGAATTGTTTTTGTTTTGGTTTTTTAAATGATAAACATTAAAAGGTTATCATGAGAAAAAAAAATTCTCTAGTTTTATAGATTCAAAATTGGTTAAGAAGTTGTCAAGATTCACATATGAGCAAAACAATTGTTGTAAGGATTTCAATTTGTAGCAATTTTTTTCCCAAACAAGAGTGGTAGAACGAGGACAAACATGGTGACCCGAAATCTACAAAGACAACTAAATCAAGTTGCAATTCGATAGAATGAAAAATAATATGTTGAAAAAAAAAATGGAGTAGAAAAATAATTGCAATTATTGAATGATGTAGCATAGTTTCACACTCCATAAAAAGTATAATATACCACGTCAAAAATTCCTAGGATAGAAGAGCAACTTGTAGGGTACAAGACACTATCTACAATAATTATAAAGTTTTGGGAAACATTTATCGGTAGAGTGATGAGGTGACCCAATATTTTAAAAAGGCTATCGATGAAAGTAGCACCTCCAAAGGTTGAACTATCTATGGGGAGACAATGTAAACAAGGTTACCCCTGCAAATATGCAACGAAAGGTATATAAAAAAATGGAAATGAATTTGTCATCTCAAAAATGTATGGTAATTTGTACAAATATGAAAAGATACTACATGTCCATGAAAAAATGCAATAAGGGTTGGAAATAAGATTCACAAACAAAGGTTTTATTTGGTAACCTACTTCACCTCAATATTATTACTCATGAGGAGTGGGACAAAGACGTGGACAATGATGAAGTTGAACATGTAATATTATAATATGCCAAAATTGTATTTTAAGCATAATATCTAGAGGAGTAGGTTTTGGCAACTAAAGCAATATATCAATCAAAGATGGAAAATAGAGCTTAGCATAACACTCCACTAATAACAATAATTAATACAAATGAAAATAACAATTAATGCCAATGTCTTGCAAACCAGTGAATCCAAGGTTAGGTAAAGTTAACAAAAAATACTTCATGAACCTACACCTACACCTAATCATTTTAGTTTTTGTAAACATGAAGGCCATGCTCTTACATACTATCCTTTTATTGAAAAACATGTATGAGATACAATGATCAATCATTTCCAAACCAAAGTGTAAACTGAATTGAACTTAGAGGAATAACATAGTATGATGATCATGCAACAAAATGATGTGAACCAGATACAACCACATAATTACAAAGAAACATATCACTTTATAACGAGGTGTGAAGTATGGAGGATTCCCTTTGATGTTAGGGCAGCTTCACCCATCAAACAATCACATTCTATTTCAAAAATAATTAGGATGATTACAACCCGTCCTGTTCTAAGTGGTCAAATAGCTACAACTTTTAGATATAATTGATATGTGCTTAAAATGTGGAACAAATGTGTGGTAAACATTGCAACTAAATAGTACAATAATGTATCATTTCATGGAGTAGTTGATATAATTCCATATTTTTTCACAACAACTAACAACATGGTGCATGGTACAACTACAACAACTAAATATTAGAACATGTATGAATGAAAAAAGGTGTCAAGTATCCATAGGGAATCAGGGAATTTTTGCAATATTGATGGAGAATTATCTTTTGCATAATTTGGGATATACTGAACCTATTGTGACCACACAAGGGAATTATTCACATGGTCCTAAAGTAGGATAGGGGTTGTTTGATGAACATAGAGTAGATGAAGCAAGTTATAGAAGGAAGCTAGAGGCATAAACAAAATCTTACTAAACATTTGTATATGTATCACCTTCTATAACTCCAAAAAATAGCTTTGCAACAAAGACATAGACCAATTTGAAATAGGTACAAGAGGAAAAACACCTCAAGTGCTATCAATAGTACATGAAGAAATGAAAGGAGGAGCTACCAAGGAGGAGGTTCTTATTGAGCAAGAAGATGTTCACCTAATAGAACAAACAAGGGTAATATCTACAAACATACATGAACAATCATAGCAACAAATATCTATAACTACAAAGTCAACTAAATATATGATAACACCCATTGTATTTCAATCAATAATGTTTGGTAATGTTGTTTACATTGTGCATGTTGTAATATAGGAAATTAGAGTAGTGAATCAAGAACATTTAATCCATCTAGAATAGTAAAATGAGTTTGTGATTGTTTTTGTTAGTACAACATTATGTTTTACTATTCAAAGTATTTGAAAGATGGAATTTAAAGTAAGGGGGGTTAATGTTAAGGGTAGAACTTTGTAATCCTTATTAGACAAAACACTAGTATAGACAAAATTGTAATGTCAATGTTTGACAAGGTGGATAGAAGAGTAGCAAAACAAAGTAGGTTGAATTGATTAAGACTTATGAGGAGTTTGAATTGAAGCTTATGGCAAGAAATTGAAAAGAATTTTTAGAGGAGATTTGAAGATGGTGGACATTATTATCATGATGAAAACACATAGTAATTTTGAGAGAAATAGAAAAAAGTTCATATAGAGTTAAGGAATAGTTTTAATGAAAAAAAACTTTGATATTAAAGTGTATTTTTGTTTCATGTTTTTTTTTTTTCAACATGATATGGTTTGATTCTATTTTTTGATCATTACATAAGTAATAATTCTGCATATATTAGTTATGGAATGTATTTTGTGTTGGGTTTTATTTTTGATTTTTGTAATTGTTTTTTTACAAACTTTGTATGTTTGAAAATAATATGTTAAGTATAGAATTATAGAATTAAAAATGTCAAAACATTAACATTTACCAACTATTTTAAGTATTTGAAGACAATTTATTATATTTTGCATCAAGGGTTTGTCACCAAATGGAAACCATACATTGTTCATTGATGATAAACCTAGTAAGGCTATTTGCAATTCCTATTACAATTGTGTCTTCTTTTAATCCTTTGAAGGATGAATGTTGAAAGTTAATATACATCATGGACCTTCACCTCCATCTATTACCACTCCTTAGAGGTCTACCTTGTGCTTTGATTGTGAAGGAACATTGTCCATACATTCAAAAAATATTTTGCCTTCCCTTGCATATTTTGGGAGCCAAATTATTATTGGTTCATTTAATACAAAAGGATCAACAATGGAGATCCTCTAGTTGTGTATACATTGTTTGTTGAGTCTCCTTTATTTTTGGATTTAATTGTTTTTGGTGTTTGCGTTCTTTGTGTTGTTTTTCATCTACTAATCTTTTATAGTTTTGGTTGCAATGTTTCAAGCAAGTTTGTTTGGGTGACAAACAAAGCACAAATCTATTCATGTCAAATAACATTCCATTTTTGGGTTCTATTTGTTCTAAATTTAAGGATCCTTAGCGAATTTTAGCTTGATGTTCATGCATTTTCAACTCTTTTTTATATTCTCGTATATTAAATTTGTTACTATTTTTTAGTTAAATGACATAATAGTGGTACATATTTCAAATTATTTTACTTCAATAATTTTGATTTCAATAATTTTAGGATTAAATTTGTTCATAATCCTTCTTATTAAAGTGATATTAGTGGCCATTAGGTACCAATGGTGGTGTTGTGATTAGGATTGTTGTTATGATTATTGTTATGAAATGTAACAATGACAAAAAATTTCCATGCAAAAATAATGTAAAAGCATCCTTTGCATTATGGTTAGTGGGGTGGCCATTACTTTAAGGGGAGACAATTATGGTGTTAAATTATGACCAAGTTATTTGGAGATTTTTTTCAAATGTTAGTTAACATTGTTGTTTCATCATGAATATACACTTTAATTGAATTACATGGTTACATGGGGGGGGGCGGGGGTGAAGGTTTAAGTCTTTGTGAAATTATTATTTATGTCCTACACTTTGAAATGTTTTGAGACCTATGTACCTATTATATATCAATTTTCTTGTTGAAGCAATAACACCTTCAATTACCCATTTTCATGGTATATATATATATATCCACTTGTTATTTCAATTGATGCATCGCCTAATAACCACCTAATATAATGTTAATGCATGTTTTTGTAAGTAAAACTTATCCACCCAAAAAAATTGGATTCCATGTGCACTTTTCGCAATTACCATTTCATTTTTGTTGAATTCAATTAAAATGAAAGTTAAAAATGAACCTAAAATTGGAGAAATGTAGCCAAATGAAAAGTGACAATTCAAAATATTTGATGTTTAAGAGTTTAGGAACCTATTGAAACAAAACATGGAAGGGTATAAGTTGGTTTTTGGATCTCATCAAAGTAATACTTGACATATAAAACACTACAACACATTTTGTCCTTTTAAATTGGACCAAAAAATGATTGTTGTTTCTTCCAACTACATCTATAATTACTTGGTTACATAATCACTAAGTAGTGGCAAAAATGTCAAATGTTATGTGACATCATGGTTTTGTGACTATAGTCAATATGGTAACTTCTTATTATTTGGGGTAAAATAGCCCCTTATTTTTCAATTTATGTTAATATATATTTGTGATGTGTTAGTAAAAAATACCATTCACCTTTGCAACTAACAACTCAACCTCCCATGATGATGACATAACATGCTAGATGGAAATGAGGTGTTGTGATTATAATAAACATCATGATTCATGATATTATATTTTATGAAATTCTATTTATTAGTTGATAAAAAATACCATTGATCTTTTTGATTTACAACTTAAATATTTCATTATGATGACATGGCATGCCATGTGACAACAAGGTGTTGTGATTATAATCAATTTCATGATTCATGGGTGCATCAAAACATAATACATGGAATTGTTAAATGAATGTTGCAACTTTAAGTTTGTAGTTATCAAATAATAGATTGACACATGACATCACTAGAAAAATTACAAAACCAAAAAATGTGTTGTTGTGTCCAATATAATTGGGACAAAGGGCAACAAAGACTAGTCCCCATTACATGATTAATAGGGAATGTATTGCATGTCCAAGTGAAGCAATATCAAATATAAATTTGGCACATAGGTGGAACATAATATAATACATATGACTATTAGAAAATGTTGCAATTACAAGTCCCTAATTATCAAATAATAGATTAACACATGGCATCACAATATAAGTCACAAAAACCAGAGATGTATTGTTGTGACCAATATAATCATGACAAATGCCAATAACAACTAGTTGGCATTGTGCAACTAACAATGAATGTTTGCATCTCCAAATGAAAAAATATTAAATAAAACTTTGAACCATGGCTGCAATAGAACACAATACATGCAACCAATATATGAACATTGAATTGTATGTCACTAGTTGTTTAATTGTAGACTCACACATGGCATCATAAATATTGCAAATGGAAGTGCAACCTAGACAACTCCTAGATAGGCTTCTAGGTAAGCCAAACAATTTCTAGGCAACTTAGCCTAGCCTAAATAACCCATAGTAGCCTAGGTAGTTTAGGTAGTCCCTAAGTAGACTTTTAAAATAAGTCCTTACATAGATTAGGTAGCTCCTTGTTAGACTTTTAGGTAGGTCCTTATGTAGCATAAGTAACCCCTAAGTAAACCCCTCTAGATAAGCCCTTATGTAGTTTACATCTAAGCAACCTCTCAGTAGGTGCTTAAATAGCTTAAGTAACCTGTGACAAATTGAGTGAACCTCTTAGGTACGTTAAAAAGAAGTTTATTAAAATGTGATTACATTTTATGTTAGATAAAAAAAAGTTAATGTAATGATAAGGACTTTGTTCATGAATGTGAAAATGAGAGCTTCAAATCTTTATTCTTACAACTTATCTACCTTTGTTGATACGAAACTATTTTCTCAATAGCCAGCCAATCCTACTATTCACATAGTAGATAATGGTGCCAAATGCTACATGTGTGAGCTTTGGGTTAATTTTAATCTTTACTAGGGTCAAGTTACATTCAATTTAGCTTTTAAGCTTAATGCTTGCAAGGCTTTAGATTGCTGGCTAAAAACAAAACCCTTGCAAAAGACTCAACTCTTGTATATTGGATAGGAAAATCATCAATAGGTGGTGTGGCCCAGGTGGTGGATGCACATGATGTCACATGCACTCTCAAAATTTTAAAAAACACCCTGGGCTGAAAATTGGCTAGTACCAGGTTGCATGATCCCCAGCGACTAGCACACATGGTGAAGTCATAGAATTTACATAGAGCCCACCCACCTCAAAATCCTAGAGATGTACTTGGGAGGCAGATTGTGGAGGCAAAATGTGTGGTATGGGGCACATTCCCCAGTGTGAATGTCTGTAGGTAAGTCATAAAGTAACATTACACAAGTCATCATACTACAATAAGTAAGTGGGAAATTGTGATTTAATGAAAGGGTGTGAAAAGGGTCCTACAGGGTGGGGAGGAGTTTTTGGTCATCATCCATCCCATTGGGGCTAATTTCAAATTTAAGTGTAGGGTAAAGCCATATGGTGTGGAGGCATCCCCAGAATAAAGGGCATGGGATGAGGCGGTAGCCAAGTCCCACCCTTGCAATTTGGGAATGCCCACCACCCATTGGCTTTGTCAATCATAAAGCACAAGGAGTATATTATCATCAACCTGAACATTTGAAGGTCACAAGGAATAGAAGGGGAGAGTTCTTATATGACATTATGCCTACTCCTTAAGAGTGAGATGGATCTTACACCTCATAAGTAGACCTAAGATTATTAGGCATAAGATCCCTTCAACTCTCAAGGAGTGAGCAACATATCCCTCTTCTTTTTCTAGTAGGGATATTCGTGGATATATCATGCCTTCATATATGCACTACAAAATATCTTGGCTAGGGCTTTTAAAAAAGAAAGAAAGAAGCAAAGGTACATCTATCTATGAAGGAAGGTAGTTTGTTTTGTTTTGTAGTTATGAGATCCACCAAACTGGGATGCTTCAGATTGTGTTCTTGGTGTCTTTGGAAAGCTTTCAACGAGGAGGGGTGCATTGGCTTGGTTCCATGATGTTTAGACTTGTGGTGCAAAAGTTCTTGAATATTGAATGATTTCTTCACTGAAAATTAAATTAAATTGTAGCTGAAAATTTCGGAGGAATTGGAATGTGCCTTTGGTGTTGTTGGAAAGATCTTGATGAGCAGGATTTAATGGAA
>Ga0116229_10004926_pt1 | contig 21855 bp, 19 predicted proteins | sample S1TSphgellanicum_3_FD_87313 | JGI IMG/M metagenome (GOLD analysis project Ga0116229, IMG submission 87313) | Host-associated microbial communities from peat moss isolated from Minnesota, USA - S1T2_Fc - Sphagnum magellanicum MG | ecosystem: Host-associated > Plants > Peat moss > Unclassified...
AAGTCGAGCAGCAGCTCGGTCAGCTCGGCCAGCTTCTTCGGGAAATCAGGCGTGGGCATATCCGACAGGTCGTCGTCTTCCGACGTGACTTTGCCATTCTCCCCGGCAGGCGGAAAGTAGGTGGCCATGTCGATGAAATTCAGCTCGGTGATAATCCGGCCGCAATGCTTGAGCGGCGTATCGGCGCCCTTGGCGTGACGATCTCCCAGCGTGGCCGTCAGCGCGCGCTTCATACCTTCCAGACAGAACAGCGCCGAGCGGGGAAATTCCGGGTCCTGCAGCAGGAGTCGCGACACCCGGGCCGCGACCGGCCGCGCATGGTAGAGACTGCGATAGGCGTATTGGCCGGCCAGCATCTGCAAAAGCAGGTCGAGATTGGTGCTGCTCACCGGCCCGATCATCGAAACGCCTCCCACCTCCGGCGCCAGCACCTGCTTCAACGTGTGGATGGTCATGAGACTGCGCTCGGCATAGACCCCGAGTTGCCAGAAATGCCATGCGTCGTTGTGCAGCATGTGTTTTTCCAACGCGCCGGTCAGCTCGTCCAACTGCGTCAGGATATCCTGGTGCAGGGTCCGGTCTTCCATCACCAGCTTCACCCGCTCCGTCATGGTCTGGTCGGCGTGAAGCGCGACTTCGAGATAAAGATGGTTGAGCACCGACCAGACTTCCGGCGGAAAATGCTCGCGGATATTCTCGGCGTTTTGGCGGCACGATTGCAAATAGGAGAGCACCGACCCGCCGTTGCGTCGATCAAGCAGGAAGTAGAACGGCACCTCCCTCGGCTTCACCGCATCGCGGCCCGGCTTGACGAAGAAATCGGCCACATGCCCGCTGATCGAAGCCATGGCCGCCCAAAGGGGACGGCGCTGAATGGCCGTGGCGCTTTCCGCCAGGGGCCACGCCTGCATCTGCACGATCCGCAGGGCCCGGGTGGTCACCTCCGCCCGTTCCGCATATCGGCCCATCCAGAAAAGCGATTCCGCCACGCGGCTGGTCAGGCGCAACCGTTTCGGCGCTTCCTCGGCCTGGGCGTGCGCCACGACCGGGATGGCCGGGACCGTGCGCAGAATCCACACGTCCTTGATCCGATCGGTGGTGTGGATCGACGACGCCAGCGAGGCCGACGGTCCCGTCCACGCCAGCGCGCACGGCGAAATCCGGTCATGACCGAGGGCGTAGGCGCGCAGGCTGACCGGTTGCGAACGCGAGCCATTCGGCGTCCAGCACGGATGCACGGCCTGGGTCGGCAACTTGTGCGCGACGTACTCGCTCGGGGTCGCCTCGATCTCCTGCCAGAAGCGGTTCCATTCATGGGCCGGCATGTGGCGCGCGATCCATTCGTGGCTGGGCGTGCGCTTCCACGCGTGGCGGATAATATAGGCGTCGCGGTTATCGGCCACCTCTTCGCGGACATCCACGTCGCGCATTTCGAGCACGTGCGGAGAGTTGAGGAGCGGCTTGGAACCCGTATAGTATTCCGTGATGACCGAAATATAAGCGGCCAGCGCGCGATTGTTGGCCAGGTCGGACCCCAGCCCGTTGGCCACCGCGAGCGAGCCCTTGCGCACGCACGAAAGCAGCCCGGGAACGCCATAGCGGCTCGATGCGTCGAAGACCACCGGATCAAGCAGCGCCGTCGTCATCCGTCGGAGCACCACGTCAACCGGCTCGATGCCCGCGATGGTCTTGAGATACAACCGGCTGTCGAGCACGACGAGATCGTTTCCCTGCACGATGGGCACACCCATCTGCCGCGCGAGCGCCGCGTCATCGAGATAATATTCGTCGCTGCTGCCCTGCGCCAGAAGCACGCCGCGCGCGGCGCCATCGGGAATCCGCACCAGCTCCTGCAGCACGTCGAGCACCTGCGCGGCGAAATCCTCGATCGGCAAAATCTCCAGCCCGTCGAACAGGCGCGGCGCAATCTGGCGCAAAATCTGGCGTTTCTTCAGCGCGTAGCTGGCGCCATCCGCGACGCCGAGATGATCCTCCACCACCAGCCATTGCCCGCGCACGTCCTGCTGGAGATCGAAAGCCGTCAGTTGAAGGTAACTCGCCGTCACGCCGGGCAGCCGCGCGCAACCGCGATGGAAGTTGGGATCGGAATAGACGATTTCGTACGGAATGATGCCCGCCTTCAAAATCTCCTGGCCGCTGTAGATATCGCGCAGGAAAAGGTTCCAGGCCCGCACGCGCTGGCAAAGCCCCGCCTCGATCCGCGCCCATTCCTCGCCCGACACAACCAGCGGCATCAGGTCGAACCCGCCGCCGGAGCGCTCCTGCTGCGTCATTTCTCGCGGCGTGATGTAAGCGCCTTCCTCCTCGCGCAATTCTTCCGCCATGGAGAAAATGCGGTCGAGCTGCTCAAGCGAAAGGGAGCCGAGCGTCTTTTGAATCTGCCGCGCGATGGCTCCCGACGCCGATTCGGGCCCAAATCCTTGGGACTGTGCCTGGCCGGTCGTAACCGGACTACCCGAAGAAGAAAATGCCGCAGGAGACATGAAGCTATGAGGTTGCCTGACCCCTCTTTTTCAAGCAAGGCGATATGCGTTGCCAACATTCGATAGGTAGCCGGCGCAGGCCCTGCCGTCCGCAGGACCGCCGGTGCCTTTCCCATCCGTCATCCTTTGCATCACTTGGCCAGGTTGTTGAAGTCCTTATCCACTTTCTCCTTCGCCTTTTCCGCATCGGCGGACGCCTTGTCCATTCCCACCTTCGCCTCTTGCTGGACTTTTTCCGCCGTGGGCAGCAGGAAAGTCCGGCCCACGTAACCGAAAAGCGTCACGACCTCGCGCCCGATTTTCAGCGCGTCTTCTTTCTGCGCCCGCCCGACGTGAACCTTCAGCACATCCATCACGCCCTTGTGTTTCAAGGCCAGGGTCAGGCGCGTCATGGCCATATAGTCGGCGACGAGCAGGACCGAGCCGAACTGATGCTCCCTCGTGATCTCCGCCACGCGGCGGGAGAGCGACTCCGTCGTATCCCCGTGATTATCGGCGATGATCGCGCGGGAAGGAAGCCCGTGGTCCTCGAGATATCTAACCATCGACACGGCATCCTCATTACTCGCATCCGCCCATCGGGGCCCGATGACGATCACGGAAGGGAATTTACCTTCGTTATAAGTCTCGACGACCTTATCCAAGACGGGGTCGTCCGCCCCCGGCGCGGGCTGCGTATGGCCGGTGACCAAGCCTACATCAGCCTTGTCCTCCTTGTCATTGAGCCCATCGAAAACGACCCATGCCGCCGTCAGGAGAAAGCAAAGAATCACCGCCACAACAAGTTGAAAAACAACGCCAATAAGTCTGCGCATACTCCTCAATTTGCCCCAAAGGCCGCCCAAGCGCTAGTGGAGATTGCCTGATGACCACAGTGTCACGAATTCGATTTGCGATCTTTGCGCAGGAATCCTGAAATCGAAACAGCAACCTCGGGTGCGGCCGCTTGCAATTTTCGGTCGAAAGTCACCAAGGGCACGTTTAAATGCTGAGCGAGCGCAACGTACTCCGCATCGTAAGCTGTCAGCCGTTGCCGCGCCACTAGACGCAGAATGGCTGAAGGATCCACCGCATACTCGTGATGCCTCGCCAGCGATGCCGCACTGTCCCAGATCAGGCTTGCGGCGCTTAACCTCATCGCGCGATGCTGAAAGTGCATGGCGAGGATATTGCGAAATTCCGAACGCCACAGATACGGCAGCGCCCACACGGAATCTTTTCGCAGGACGCCGCTCGCTGCCTCGGTGTGTTCGCCTGAGATCAACAGGTAGGCGACCAAATTTACCTCCGCCACGATCATGCGCGGCCTTGGCTGACCGCCCATTCCAGGAAATCGTCGGTCAGAGGAGGCATCTTCACCGCCTGGCGGACTTTCTGAAACCGTTCCTCCCAGACATGGCCCGTCACCGGTTGGCTCGTTTGCAGTGTTTCCTCCAGACAAGCGATGGCTTCCTGATTAAGTGAACGCTTATGAATGGCCACGCTTCGTTAACTTACCGTGCAGAGCCTTCGGTACATTTTTCAAAGTGATCGTGGCCACGAAGGAAGCATTGCGGATGCGAAATGGATGTCAATTCTCAGCCCCCTCACGCCCGGTAAACTCTACGGCGCGCTTTCCCCGCGACCGGGTATTGGCGGAATGTTCGATTCGTAATGCGCCCGGAAAAAGCAGCGATAGACACCGCCCCCGACGAGACCGCCTAATACCGGCGCGATGATATACACCGTCAGCCACCCCATCCCGTTCGCCGCGAAAGGCACCGAGTTCCAGCCCGCCATGCTGGAAAAGAGGCGTGGGCCGAAATCGCGCGCAGGATTGAAGCACGCCATCGTCAGCGGACCCAAAAGTGAAATCAACATCGTGATTGTAAGCCCGATCGTCGCCGCGGTAAGAATCCGCGGGCGGTTTTGATTGTTCGCGTCCGTCGTGCAAAAAATCACCAGTAGCAAAATCGCCGTTCCCACGATCTCCGCAAAGAATGCCCGCGTCGCCGACATCCGACCGGGATCGCCTTCGCTGAGCGGCCGGCCGAGCGGATTGGGGTAATATTCGCCGAAGACCATCGCGCTGGCCTCGCTCCCCGGCTGACCGCGTGTGATTCCGTTTTTCACCTCGAATTCGTGGATCGCTCCTCCGTAAATCACAAAAAGCACCGCCGAAGCCGCAAAAGCGCCCGCGACCTGCGTGGCGATATAGCCCGGAACACGCGCCTTCGGAAAATCTCCCCACGCCGCCAGGCTGATGGTTACGGCGGGATTCAAATGCGCGCCGCTCAGGGAAGCCGTTAGGTAAATCGCCGTCGCGATCCCCAGCCCCCAAATGATCGCCACCTGAAAGACACCGACCTCGGCTCCCGTCGTTACTGCGGAACAAACGCTGCCGCAGCCGAAGAAGACGAGGATAAACGTCCCGACAAATTCACCGATCACCCACGCGGGGATTCCATTTCTTGGCGTCACAAATCACCGCTTTTGCTTTCCCGATAGCCCGCCGCATAAGCCCCAAAGACCAGCCTGATCTGGTCCCGCACGCGACGAAAAACCGCCAGCATTTCCTCCTCGGTGCCAGTAGCGTGCGCCGGATCGTCAAAGCCCCAGTGATACCGGTTCACCTGGCCGGGAAACATCGGACAAGCCTGGTCCGCCTTGCCGCAGACCGTGATCACCGTGTCGATTTTGCGATTCAGAAATTCGTTCATGTGCTTCGACGTGTGACCGGAAATATCGATCCCGATCTCCTTCATCACCGCAATCGCCTTGGGATGCACATACCCCGCCGGATTCGAGCCCGCGCTCTGTACCTCGAACAAATCACCCGCGATGTGGCGAAGAATCCCCTCGGCCAGATGGCTGCGGCAGGAGTTACCGGTGCAAAGAATGAGAACGCTCGGCTTATTCATCGCGCGCCTTTCGCGTTCTTTGCCTTCAGAAAAAATTGCGCAAGTTCGTCCAGCGTCGTCTCGGCCACCCAGCACTCCGTGCTCTGCCCGCATTTGCAGGTGCGAATCAATCCCGCGCGGGTCAGCTCCTTGAGGTGATGCGACACGGTCGGCTGACCGATGCCCAGTCCCTTCCCTAGTTCGCTCACGCAAAGCCGCGAGCACTCCTCCGGGTCACAACCATGCCGCTGGCAGCAGCCCGATAGCCGAAGAAAAATGGCGAGCCGGTGCGGATGCGCCAGCGCCTTGAAAGCCCCGGCCGCTTTTCGAATGTTCATTGATCGATAGTTATCGATATATCAATTCACGTCAAGGCCCGTTTCCCTTCTTCTCACCCCTTCGGCAGCGACCACAGCGCCGACTTCGCGCGGTTGAACCAGACCTTCTCGCGCTTGCGCTCGAACTTGGTCGCGTAGGGCGCATCGTGAATGACCTCCTCCAGGACTTTCCGCGCCTCGGCATATTCCTTCCGCTGGATCAGCAGCTCCGCGAACTGCACCCGCGCCCGCGGATAGCCGTACATCGCCAGCACCTGCCGCCACGTCGCCAGCGCGGCGTCCACGTTCTTCGTCGCGGCCTGCGTCTCGGCCAGGGTCATCAGCGTGTAGCCGTAATCGTGCTTCGGATTTTTCGAGCAGACCGCCTCCAGCAACGGCAGCGCTTCCTGCGCCTTGTCCTGGCGCACCAGGCAAGTGCCGAAATGGGCGCGGATATCCTCGTCGTTCGGATCGCGCGCGTAGGCCGCGCGATAACTCTCCTCCGCCTGGTCGAGCTTCCCCTGGCTGAAATAAATATCGGCCAATTGCAGATGCATATGCGGCTTATCCAAATGATGAATATCGGCCTGGAGCTTCTTGATCTGTCGCCGATCGGCCGCACCGGGCAGCTCGAATCCGGCCAGGGGATTTCCCCCGCCCGAGGCCCGGTAGACCATGAAGAAATAAAGCAGCGCGCTAAACCCCGAGAAGAAGAAGATGAATGCCGCCCAGATAAATTCACCGTTGCGGATCGCGTGGACAAACATCCACGCCGTGAAGGCGAAAATCAGCAACGCGCCAATCGTCCCCACCAATCCCAGCCCACCGTTGAGCACCTCGAAAAAATAACGCAGCACAACTTACAACTCCCAGACTCTCCCTCGCGCGTCAACCGCGATCCCGCGTCGCCCGTTTAGTAGATCGACTAATGCCGCGGACATGGGCATCCTCAACCTGTTCGACTGGAATGGTCTAGCCTTTTCAGAGGAATATCTCCACCGGCCTCAACAACCCAAAAAGTTCAACCGACTCTTGACACCCTGACCGTTTCCACTAGGGTCATCAGTTTAACTAATCCAAAACTATGGTTCCTATCTCTCAAGCGTGGACGGTTGCCTCGTATGTCATCACCCAGAAGCTGAAGGGTCGCAAGCGCTATCCGCTGGTGTTGATGCTCGAGCCCCTCTTCCGTTGCAACCTCGCCTGCGCCGGTTGCGGCAAGATCCAGTATCCCGACCACGTCCTGAACAAGCGCCTCACGCCCCAGCAATGCTTCGATGCGGTCGAGGAATGCGGCGCGCCCATGGTCAGCATCCCCGGCGGCGAACCGCTCATCCATAACGAAATCGACCAGATCGTCGCGGGTCTCGTGGAGCGCAAAAAATACATCTACCTTTGCACCAACGCGCTCCTCCTCAAGAAGAAGCTCGATCTCTTCAAGCCCTCGACCTACCTCACCTTTTCCGTGCATATGGACGGCCTGAAGGAAGAGCACGACACTGCCGTCTGCCGCGATGGCACCTACGACATCGCCGTCGAGGCGATCAAGGAAGCAGTCAAGCGCGGGTTCCGCGTCACGACCAACACCACCCTCTTCAACGGCACCAACCCGGCCCACGTCCGCGAGTTCTTCGACAAAATGATGGACCTCGCCGTTGAAGGCATGATGCTCTCGCCCGGCTACACCTATGAGAAAGCGCCCGACCAGGCCAACTTCCTCCATCGCGACCAAACCACCGCGCTCTTCAAGCAGATCCTCCAGAATCCCAAGAAGAGCTGGAAGTTCAACCTCTCCCCGCTGTTCCTGAAATTCCTCCAAGGCGACCTCGATTTCTCCTGCACTCCCTGGGGCAGCCCCGCCTACAACGTCTTCGGCTGGCAGAAGCCCTGCTATCTGTTGCAGGACGGATACGTGAAGACCTTCAAGGAATATCTTGAACTCACCGATTGGGATAACTACGGCAACAAGAGCGACAACCCCAAGTGCCAGGATTGCATGGTCCATTGCGGCTTCGAGCCCTCCGCCGTCGACGCCACGTTTGGCTCCATGGCCGGATTCCTCCAGACCGCCAAGGCCACGATGGGAGTCTAGGAAAGGTGCTCTGCGTATCCCATCAGCAGCCTATGAAATACTATTTCTTAGGTGCTCTATTCATAGCCGTAGGATTTGTTCTTTCGTGTGTCAGACTGCCTTTCTTGGTAGATCCGAAAGAGACTATAAGTTTTGGCAAAGCCATGATTTTGTGCGTACCTACTGCAGTCGTTTTACTCACGTTCCGTGGATTGGCTTCGGGCTTTTTGTATGCACAGTACTTTTATATTTCTAGGGAAAGACAACCACGCGTCTTCTACGTAGGTGCCTCCTTTTATTTGCTAATGTGCCTTTCGATGTATCTTTCCATGCGCCTGCTTCCTGCTTTTAAATAATATATACAAGCTTATGCCCGCCGAAGTTAAGACCCACCCCGCATCGCATCGCCCCGATTCCCTCGAAGGCGCCGTTTTCACCTTCCAATCCGAAGCCGACCGCATCGAGGCCATCGACAAGGCCTTCGACTACCGCGGCGACGTCAGCATCACCCTTCATAACGAAGTCATCGAGGGCTACATGTTCAACCGCGACGCCTCCGCGCGCCCTCCCCGCGTCGAAGTTTTCATCAAAGGCAGCGACGAACCCCGCATCATCCCCTACGCCGACATCGTGGCCATCGCCTTCACCGGCAAGGACACCGCCAACGGCAAATCATGGGACGCATGGGTCAGCAAAAAAGAATCCGAGCGCAAAGCCGAAGCCGACCGCATCCGCGCCGAAGCCGAAGCCCAGGGGCATCTCTAAGATAGTTGGTGGCCCGGCAGCGACAGGCGTGCCTGTGTTGCCCGGGTGCGCGAGCGCGGCATCGTGAGCGCACAGGAGGTCACCCGGATCTGCCTCAATGCACCTCGTTCCCAAGTTCCACTTGGGAACGCCCTCCTGCTCCCCGCGAAACTCCGTTTCGCGCTAATATTTCTCCAAAACAAAATCCCGCGACTTAACCTCCAATCTCTGCTAAGATTCAGGTCATGCAGAGCGACACTCCACAAGGTGATCCTCGGTTGAAGAGGACGAATCCTGGCCCCAAGGTTGCCACTGGTTACGTCGATCCGTGCATCGTCTACCTCGAAACCACTGCACCCGGTGAGATACCCCTTCTTGGAATTGGCTGGGCCAGTTCATCCCGCGAGGTCAAGGAGACCGCAGATGGCTCATATTGGGAGCTAACAGATGTCGGACTTGTCAAAGGCATCTACGAAAAGCGCGCGAACTCACAAGAATCCAAATGGCACTTTTCAATCCGCAATACCGATCAGCTCATATTGAAACATGAAAGTGGCGATAAGCTATCGATCGACCAGCCTTTCTTCACATGCCGTTTCAAGAGTTCCAATGTTTTGATCCGACAGTGGAAAATTCAATTTCTCTCGCCGCAAACCCTTGACTCGTTACAAAAAATTCTGACTGAAAAATCAAACCATCCAGACTCAATCGCTAGGATTCTATTGGAACGATCCAAACTCGATTGGCCGTCCATCGCAGAAGCGCTCCTCTCGTTACAGCCGATCAAACCTCGTCCTTACCGTCCATCGTTCGTTCGTCGACTGATCTCCTCCGTTTTCAAAAAGAAAAAGCGGAAGCCTGTCGCCGCTTAGGTTTTGATCAACGGCTAACAACCCCGTCGCACGGATTGCGACGGCTACCACTGCACCGGCGCAAGGGCCTGCGCCGGCTACCTTCTGAGGTCCGACGGCTACCTTCGGAGCCTTTTGGCAAGATGTTTGAGGCCAAAGGGAACTGCTCCAAGTATGTCCGTTTTTGGTATCAGTGACACCAGATTTGACACTGCGGGTATTGGCTTGGGCCAACTGGCGAAAATTCGGACTAACTGTCCGAACGCTCGTTAACGGGCGGTGTAGAAGACATTCTATCCTCTGAAGCGTGGAGATAGACCATGCATAATCGTTATCGGATGTACCGCCGTGGCCGGGGTATGTACTACGCTAAAGACCGGATCACGGGCAAAGCAGAAAGCCTGGGCACAGCAAACCGTGAGCAAGCTCAGCATCTTCTCGCGGCCAAGAATCAAGCCGCCGTCCAGCCGCAGTTGAATCGGGCCATGGCGCGCACTTATCTCTTGGCGAAGTCGCCTGAGTTGGTAACACGCACTTGGGCAGAGGTGATGGAGCATTACACGGCGTCGGGTGTTGAATCGACCCGCAGGCGCAAAAATACAGCTTTTCGCAGCCAGCCTTTTCTTATCCTGCGAGCCCTTGCTTTGATGGATACGGAGGCCGGGCATTTGCTGACCGTGCTACAGCATCGACGGGCGGGAAACTCGACCCATCATTATCTGCGACGGCTGCACAACTACGCCCTGCACCTGGGTTGGCTGCTAACTCCGGTGATGGCGGAAGCGGCGTGGCCGGAGACTCGGAGCAAGAAGTTCACGGCCATCACTGAGGAGGAACATCGCCGGATTGTGGAAAGAGAGCCGAATTTCGAGAGAAAGTTTTACTACGAAATGTTATGGGAAACGGGTGGTTCACAAGGCGACATCGCCAGCTTGCATTGGGATCAGATTGATCTCCCAAACGAGACGATCCGTTTTCGCCGGCGCAAGCTGGCGGGAAAGGAATCTGCGGGAGAAAGCCTCCTGCGGATCGGGCCTAGCTTGAAAAGGCTGCTGAGCCAGCTTCCACAGAGCGGCTATCTTTTCCCGAAAATGAATGCGTGGGCTTCGGAGAATCGATCCAGTGAGTTCAGCCGCCGCTGCAAGAGCCTGGGCATCGAGGGCCGCAGCCTTCACTCCTACCGCTATGCGTGGGCGCAGCGTGCTCGGGCGGCGGGGATGCCGGAACGCGAAGCCATGAACCATCTGGGGCATGAATCCCGCGCAATTCATGCGGCCTATGCGGGTGGAGCGCAGGTAGCCGTTTTGCCCCTGGAGTATTACGAGGAGCAACGCGCAAGGAAGATCATTGAGTTTGCTGCGGGGCAGCGAAGTCTGGAATCCCATTCAAGCGAAACCACGGCTTCTTTGGCTCATCAATAGTCGCCGCCGAAGCCACTCCGCCGACTCGGGCGACCAACGGGAGCCATCATCCCTCGCGTTTTGTTTCCCGGCCCCCGCTTCCCTCGGGCCGGGAACAAGACGCGACATGCCAGCCTCAGCCGCAGCCAAGCAGCCGTCCGTGACAGGGCAGGTGCCCTGGCGCGGTCGGGTGCACTCGGCGCAGCGAGCTTGCGCGTTATAACTAACGCGATGGGTTTACCAAGCCTGATAGGCTTAACCCGCTTGCGACGCGCAGCTAGCGCGAAAGGTTGGCCCGGTGCACTTGGTGCGAAATTCCTATCGCGCTTACTGCGCTTCCAAGACCTTGGAGGTGGCGTGTCCTGTCTTTATTACAGTGATCCTAATGAATTTTGCTCCTCATGGCTGTGATTTGGCATCTCTTCTTCGCTACCCCGTGTCTTGGAACGAATCGTGTTTCTCCTGCGGCCGTTGGATTGGATTCGCAAAGCCCAGACATAGGAGATAGAAAGAAACCTAAGAATATTCGAATACTCTTGGTAACTCTTGTAACGTCAGAACTAAGTAATGAATCAAACCTCCCTTCGTGTCTGTCTTGTGGACCCTGTACCGGCGATCTTTGAGGCCGCACGCTTATTGGATAAGGCTGTGAGCGCACATCTTGAAAATCGAAGCGACCAGGCTAAACAGTTCTTCCGGGATGCCGACATACCAGCGGTCCGAGATTGGACAGAGTCTCTTTGGGGCAAGAACAACGAGCGCTTTCGCGTGAGTCCCAGAAGTGAAAAATCCAACTTTAATCCAGAAGATTTCGATAAGAATCGAATGCTGCCGAAGAACCTTTGTGGCGAGTTAATCCAACGCGATGGTTTCCATTGCCGATTCTGTGGCATTCCCGTTATCCGCGTCGAGGTGCGGGAAAAAATTCGTAGACATGAATGCTATCGGGACGTTGTAAAGTGGGGGAAGACCAACACATCTCAGCATGCCGCCTTTCAGGCGATGTGGTTGCAGTACGATCACATTGTGCCTCAATCTTGCGGAGGACGATCGACATTGGAAAACATGGTGGTCACCTGTGCTCCCTGCAACTTTGGCCGCATGGAGAACACGCTCGTAGAATTTGGCCTTTTGGACCCGCGCAACCGACAGCCAGTGAAATCCGAGTGGGATGGGCTAGAACGCTTTTGTTAGCCCTCCGCGCACCAGAGAATCGTGCATCTAGCTTTGGATACGCAGCCAGCTTCTCTAAATGACAACAATTTGCTGGCCATAGATGCCTCGGCACTCAGTTGTTCCGATTACGGTCAAAGAATTGGCGTGCTGATGGCCATGAAGAAATAGCCGAGGCCGAGCGCGAGTGATGTAGTCGTTAAAAGCCTCAAAGCCGTGATGTACTTGATCTTCGCGATCATGGACTCCTCGGGGTGAATTGTGGGCCACAAACACATCAACCCGCGGGAAGCAGGATAGATCTACTTCCCATTGGTCATAAAGAAAATGGCCGACAGGCTTATACTTCCAACATCCTTGGAACCCTCCCACGGTTAGTAATCCGATTTGGAACACTCTTGAATGAAGATCGACAATTTCAGGAGGAAAACCGGGTAGATCGTGGTTGCCTTTCACCGCGAAGACGGGACATCGATAGTAATTTCTTGCCGTCTCAAGAGTAGCATTAGGTACATCGCCCAGCGAAATGACAGCGTCGATCGCTTCCTGCGGACGCCAATAAGGGCCATGCAGATCGGCAAGAACTTCAATGCGCACAGCACGTTTCAGTTAAATCTAACAGTTCGTTAAGGTAGGAGACTGACACCAAAATTGACACCGAAAAGTTAGATTTTGGAGTCGCCAGTTAGACTCAATTTTCTTGAGTTTCAGAGGTAAATCGAGCAGCCTAAAAATAGCTTCAGAGGTAGGATTCGTTCGACGGCTACCTTACGATTAGAGCGTCTGCAGGAACCGCACGAGCTGCTCGCGATTCGGGCTGACGGCATGGCGCACATAGAAGCCCGACGCCGCCACCGCCAACTGCAGCGAATGCGCAACGCCAAGACCGAGCAGGCGTCCCACCACGAAACCGGCGTTGAAATGATCGCCCGCGCCCGTGCTGATCTTCGGCTTGGCCGTGAACGGTCCGTTGACGAAAGTCTCGCCCTGGGCATCCGCGCCCGCGGCATACTGCACCGGATGAATGACAACCGTGTGCAGCTCGAGCTTCTCGCGAATCGCCGCCGCCAAAGAAGCCGCGCCCTTCGGATTATTCGGCGTCTTCTTCAGGCGCAGAACCTTCGCCACGTGCTGGCTCTCCGCTTCGTTTAAGCCGAGAATGACATCGTTGTGCTGCTGGAATTCGCCGATGATCTTCAGCGCCGCGTGCAGGTCCGCATCGAGCCGCTTCGACGGATCGCACAGGTCGAAGAACATCAGCTTGCGCGTCGTCGGCTTGGCCGGCATGTAATCGCTCAACAGCCGTTTCCAGATCGCGGAGAGATGCGGCAGCATCGTCCAGTTCACCATGCCAATGAAATGCGCCTGGTTCCACAGCTTTTGGAACGTCACGTCACCGAGACGCTTCTTGACCGTCTCCCACGAGACTTCATGCACCGTGCCGTGCTGGCCAAACATCAGCTTGCCATCGGAAAACTCGAACGCCTGCGTCAGGCCGGGATCGGCGATGGAATAAACTTTCGTACGCTTGGCGAATTCCGAAAACACCGGATGCAGTTCGGGATAACCGAGCATGCCAACGTAGTGGACCGGCGCGCCGAGCGTGCTCAACGCAAACGACATGATCGGGCCGTTGCCGCCGAGCTTCTTCGCCTGGGGAACGATTTCGAAATTCGCGCTCTTGCCCGCAGCCGCCGTCACCTTCGCGCCAAAGCCCTTGATGCTGGCGAAAGGCGTGTACTTGGTCGGCGACTGGCGCTGCTCAACAACATGGAAAATTTCATCCACGAAGCCATCAAAACCCAGCAAACACTGGAACTTAAGGAGTTGCGCACGCGAGCCAATAAGGCGTTCTGCCGTCTGACGGGCCAGCCGAGAATCCGTAATCATTTTGTCTTTTTATCAGAAAAAGACTGGCGTGACAAGCTTCGTCGGCTAACTTAGTGACCTTACGTCGCTGGTCGGGACCCTTAAGCTCTCTGAAGAAACCTGGCGTTTTCCCTCGCATGGCACCCATTTCCGACCGCCTCGCCCTGCGCCTGGGAGCCCTCTTTGGCCTGTTCGGCGTCATCCTCGGCGCGCTCGCCGCGCACGGCCCGGTCCATGATTATCTGGACGCGCGGGGTCATCTCGATTTCTGGCGCACGGCCCTTTTTTACCAGTGGTTCCATGCCCTGGCCCTCCTCGCCATCGGGCAGGGATTGACCGCCCGGCGCGGCACCGTGATTTGCTGGCTGATCGGCGTCGTGCTCTTCTCCGGCAGCCTCTATATTCTCGCGCTCGACTCCAATCAAAGGTGGGCCGGGCCGCTGACCCCGCTCGGCGGTCTCTTCCTCATCGCGGGCTGGGCCTGGCTTTGGCTCAACCTGATTAAAAAGCAGTCTGCTTAAACTAAACGCGATGTCATAAATGAATTCGTAGTGAGCCCAAACGGGAGACCTCTGCGAAACTCGAACGCTACCGCTTCCGGTATCCCGAAGGAATGCATTAGACGCTGATCAAGAGACTTCCGCAGAGGTCTGCTTTGGGGCTACTGTCATGTTCATTTTCTTATGACGCTTTATTTGAGACCAATGCCAATCCCTTCGCGCCTAAGGACACTGCTGTTTTTTACGGTATGGATTCTGGTTGTGAGTTCGACCAGCCCCCTCGCCGCCGTCGAAATCACTCCTGCCAACTTTGCCAACGCGGCCCAATATTCCCGCAGCCACGGCGGCCTTGCCCTTTACGTGGAACAGGGCGGTCGCCTGGTCGCCGAAAGTTATGCGCCGGGCTATTCCGCCTCCACGCCGCACAAGATTTATAGCGGCACGAAAAGTTTCGTCGCGGTGGGCGCCATGATCGCGGTGCAGGAAGGCCTCCTCACCCTCGACGAAAAAGCCAGCGACACGCTCACCGAATGGCAGGGCGATCGCCGCCGCTCGATCACGATCAACCAGCTTCTTTCCCACACCAGCGGCCTCGATCCCGACAGCGAGCTCATCGATCCCTATCGCGACCAGATGGCCGCCGCCGTCAACGTCCACCTCATCGATCCACCCGGAACGCGCTTCCATTATGGGGCCGTCAACTACCAGGCCTTCGGCGAACTCTTGACGCGCAAGCTCCAGGCCAAAGGCGCAGGAAGTGTCGAGGATTTCCTCAAGGACAAAGTCTTCGACCCGCTCGACATCGACATGGACGGTTGGGTGCGTGACCGGGCCGGCAACGTCCTCATCCATAGCGGCATTTCGCTCACCCCCGTGCAATGGGCCAAGTTCGGCGACTTCATCAATCGCGTCCGCAACGGCCAGCCGAACCAGATCATCACGCCGCAAGCGCTGGGCCTGCTGCTCACCGGCCACCACGCGAATCCCGCCTACGGCCTCGGCTTTTGGCTCAACCGCCCCCCGCCCGTGCCACGCCTGCAATCCATCACCAAGCTGCAAATAGCCATCGACGGCGATCAGCTTTACCCCGACGGCCCGCGCGATCTCATCGCCTGTATCGGCTCCGAAAAGCAGCGCCTCTACATGATTCCCTCGCTTGACCTCGTCGTCGTCCGCTTCGGCTACGAAACCGCCTTCTCCGACGGCGATTTTCTCTCCCGCCTCCTCACCGGCCACGCGCATCCGGATGCGCATACGCATTGATATCAATGCCAAATTGGGCAGCCCTTGTAACCGGCCTCACGGTTTGGAGATTGTTTACAAATTAATGCACGGTTCTCCGTGATATGAAGATTATTATCTCGACAAAGCTCAACGTGATTTTGTTTACAATTTGGCTCATCTGGATTTACGTCGGCAAGTTGTAAGAAGTGGCTACCTGGGTGGCCCGGACAACTCGCTGTCCGGGTGGCCGAAGGTCACGGGAGGTCACCGTCGCGCTTTCGGTCACCTCCTGTGCGCTCGAAATGTCTTCTCGCGCACCCGGGCAACAAGTAGCCCGGGCCACCAAAGAGAGCACGTCTTTCTCGTTCTCAAACTTTATTTGGGAACGTGGGACGTGACCGGCGCTGGCTTTTCGGACAGCCTCTTGCGAGATGCTCACACCCCGCGCACCGCTCTTTTCGGTCAGCCTCGCTTTTGCGATCGGCTGCGTTCTGGGGTTGGATGGCGGGATCGCGCTCGGATTCGCTCTGGTACTAGCTTATCTCACGGGCATGCTGTGGTCCATATTAGCCCGGTACGAGAAAGCCTCGCTCGGCGCGTTCTACGCATTCACGGCCTGCGTCGGTCTCGTGCACACCCTTCTCGTCGGCATCTCGATTCCATCCGACGACCTGCGCCGTCTGCCCGATGAGAAGCTGCTCGATACGACGCAATGGCGCGGGATCATCATCGCGGAGCCGCAGGAGCTGCTTTCCGCCCACGCGACGCGGCGCACGCTTGACCGCACTTCGTTTGTCCTGCGCATGGAAGCGTGGCGGCCGACCGGGGGCCGTCTTTTTGGCGCCGACATCGACTCTCCCTGGCAACCGGCGCAAGGCGATGTCCAATGCACGCTGGTCGGACCCGCCAAGGAACTGCTGTGCGGCGACCGGCTCGAATTCGCCACCGCGCTCGTCCCGGTCGCGCCTCCGCTCTGTCCCGGCGAACTCGACTTCCGCGCCTATCAGGCAGAACAGGGCATCTCCTATAATGTGACGATTCCTGCGCTGAACTGGCAGCGCATAGATACCGGCGGCGGCGACTTCTGGCAAAACCTTTCCTTCCGCGCGCGGGACTGGGCTTATGACCGCCTCCAGATCGGCCTGGAGGATGATCCGCGCATGGCCGATTTTCTCGCAGGGATGCTCATTGGGTATCGGCAGGAAATCCCCGCCGACATCGAGCAGGATTTCCGCCGCACCGGGACGCTCCACGTCTTTGCGGTGAGCGGGCAGAACATCGCCGAGATGGTCGTCGTCGCGCTCATCCTGCTGCAACTCTGCGGCTTGGTCCGCTGGCGCTGGGCGTGGATGATCGCGCCGATTGTGCTGCTCTACTGCCTGCTCACCGGGTCGCCCGCCAGCGCGGTCCGCGCAACGGTGATGGCGCTCGCCATTCTGCTCGCGTGGCGGTTGGGTCGTCCGCTGAACGCGCTCGGCTGCTGGTCGCTCGCGTTTCTGGCCATGCTGATCTGGAACCCCTCCGTGCTGCTCGATCCCGGCGCGCAACTTTCCTTCGGCATTGTGCTCGGCTTGATCCTGATCGCTCCGCCGCTGATGCGGCTTTTCGCGCGGCCCTTCGCGACTGATCCGTTTTTGCCTTGGGAATTGCTGACCCCGGCGCAAAAATTTGAAGAACGATTCTGGCTTGCTACGGCCTTGCTGCTGGCTTCGGGCATCGCCGCCACGATCACCACGGAGCCGATCACCGCGATTGATTTTCACCAAGTCACGCCGATTTCCATCGTCGCCAATCTCGTGGTTGTACCGACGGCTGGACTCATCACCATGGTCGGCACGATGAGCGTAGCCATCTCGCTGGTGAGCACGACGCCGGCGGCGTTGCTCAATAATGCGAATTGGCTTTTCGCCCGCCTGCTCATTCTCTTCGTGGGATTTCTCGCCCACAAACCGGGCGCATCGATCAATGTGCCCGATCTGCGCGCGCTTAACTCGCCGACGCCGTCCTTCGTCGTCGCGCCGCTGCAGGACAGCGCATGCCTGCTCGTCCGAACGCGGGAGCAGAACTGGCTTTTCAATACGGGGCGGGAAAGTGCGACGCCATCGACGACGTGGCACCTGCTGCAGTTCTACGGGATCAACCGGCTCGAAGGCCTTGTCCTCGCGCAGATGAGCGGCCCGGATAACAGCGGGGCGGCGATGATTGTCCGCGATTTTCAGCCGCAGCATCTCATTGTGCCTGTATTACGCACGCGCTCGCCGATCGAGAAGACGTTGCCGGAGCTGGTCGCGCTGGCGGGCCATGACAGCGAGGCGTGGCAGAGAGGCGGGAGCCTGCAACTCGATTCGGGCCTTCGTGTCGAAGTGCTCCATCCCGCCGCCGACAGCACGGAAGGTCATGCCGAGGATCGGGCGCTGGTGCTTCTCTTTCATGCCGGAAGCCAGACGCTGCTTTGGGCGGGCAGGATTGGAATTGCCACGCAGCAGGAGCTTCTCTCCGCTTATCCGGGACTTCACGCGGACATCCTCGTCATGGGCACCGAGCCGCCGCCGGATGCGGATTGGCTTCGCGCGCTTCAGGTTCGCGAATGGCTGCAAATTCCACCTCACGATCGTGAACTTAATGCCACAGACGTCGCGGATGTGCCCGATTTTTGCCAAGTCTGGCCACTCGATCAGACTGGTGCGGTTGATATTCATTTTCTGTCGGGGACGCCGGGAGGAGTTCTTCTGCGCCCTTGGCTCACGCTGCCTGTGAAACCCTAAGGCAGCGTAATCTTCAGGACATCGCCGGGGAACGCATCCATTTTATCCCCCGGTTGACGTAATTGGAGATAGGCGACGATCGCTTTGCCATCCGGGCTCCAACTTAGGTCGGAAGCAATATTCTCCGACGAACGATATTCCGGCGCGCCGGGTTCATTAAAATAGGTGAGGCGCATTTTATTCGAGCCATCCGCATTCATGATCCAGTAATCGGTTTTGACGACGCCCTTTTTGGCGTTTGAGAGGTCCTGATCGATGCCGGTGCTGGTCATCCAAATGATCCTGGAGCCGTCGGGTGAATATTGGCCATGCTCGTTCCACTGCCCGAGCGCGGGATCGGTCAGCATCTCAGTATGGCCCGTGGCGAGGTCGAGGCAAACGATGTTCATGTGCCGAAAGTCACCGGCTGTTTTGGTGGTGGAAAAAAGAATGGATGTGTCGTCGGGAGAGAAGCAATGGGTCTCATAAAAGGCGTTGCCGAGCGGATCGAGCGTTTGAACGTCGGAGAGCTCGGGGCCATTGTCGCCGACGGCGAATTTGGCTATTTTCATCACCCATTTCTGCGGCGCGACCGATTCCAACTCCGACCAAAGGAGGAGATTTTTATGATGGGCAAAATGGGGATGAAGCACGCCCTGGCGCAGGGCGAGATGGGTCAGTTGGCTGGCCAGCGTGCCGTTGGGCGACATCAACCAAAGGTCATTGTCAAAGCCGACGCCGGGGCTGCTTAATCTTTTGAACTTGGCCGGCGCGTAAGTTGCCATCGGCGGAGCGGCCATGTCGGATGCCTCCACGACCAGATAGTTGCCGGAGGGATGCCAGGCCGGATTGCCGTTATCCAGGCCGTCGAGTTGCTGGTTCTGACTGCTAAGGCAGCGCGCGCCGGAACCATCCGGCTTCATCACCCAGGTTTGGAAATGATTCGAGTCATCCGTGGCATCGTAGGCGATCAAATTATTCGCGCCCCAATCGACTCTTCCGCCCTTTTTCTCCACAAGCGAAACGATTTGCGGACAAACTTTGCCCGGCCCGCTGAAGTGAAAAATATTCGATCCGTCATCGGACTGCGCCTGGGCGGAAAGGGAGGCGCTGCCGGCGAGTCCAAGGAGAACTAACAAGATCCCCTGCGCGATGCCCGGTGATAGTGCGGATTTCATTTGAAACGCGAGGAAGTGAAAACGAAAAGAGGCAGGCCCGTGCCTGCCTCTTCATCGCTGCGGGGAGATTACTCCGCCGTTGTGATCGCCGGAGCGGGAGGCGGTGTAGTCGGCGTGTAGGTCTTGGTCCAAGTTTCGGTGTTACCGATCAGCTTGGTGCCGCCGTTGGGGCCCGTGACTGAACCGGTCGCCGTGCGGGTGATCTCGCCGTTGGCGTCCTTCGTAAAGGTCACGTCCTTGTTATCCGTGGCGGTATTACCATTGGGGCCGGTGACGGTCCCGGTCTTGTCGTAGCCATCGCTCGTCTTGGTGAAGGTCTGGTCGGAGGTGACGGTCTTATTGTCGGGAAGCGTCGCGGTGGTGTCGACCTGCTTCGAGCCGTTGGCATTCGTACTGATGGTCTTGTCCACATCCGTGACCTTGCCGGTGGCCGTGTTGTCGTAGGTCGAGTCAATCGTCTTCACCCCGTCGCTGGTGGTTGTGTCATGGCTAACATCGGTCACATCGCCGTTGGTGCCGGTATGCGTGCCGGTATAAGTGGAGTCGCCCGGAGCCGTCTTAACCCAGGAACCGTCGCTGGAAGACGTCTTGCCATTGGCGTAGGTGGTCGAGGCTTCGTGCGTTCCCGTGGCCGTGCCAGTGCCGGTTTTGGTATAAGTGTTGTCGAAGGTATGGGTGCCCTCACCGCCGTTTTTGTTCGTCCAAGTCGTGGTGCCGGTGGTGCTGCCGGGCTCGCGGGTCACGCTGGAATTAAAAGTGCCGCTGCCATGATGGAGAGAATAATAGCTGCCCGAGCGGTCGGTCGTTCCATTGGCAAGATTGCCGCGCCCGCCGCCAAATCCACCCCCGAATCCCCCACCTCCGTGAAATGCCTGGGCAGGCGTCGTCAAGAGCAAGGTTCCCCCACACAAGATACCGCTTAAGATAAGTAGATAGTTTGATTTCATAACTGGGTAGACGAGGCTGAAAAGAGAAGGTTACAAACTTTTTTAAAACTCACATCAAGCTATCGGTCGAGCCCTACCGAACTTTAATGGGTTATTTTCGACGTTGGAACGAAATCTGCAACTCTGAATGTGGATATCGATCCATCCTTATGACCAATAAACCGAATTTGCGTGAAGAGGTTCCTTCAGATTTTATTCCCCTCACCCCCAAAGAAAGGCGGGCGAAAGAAGCCGAGATGATTCGGCAGGAATTTATCAGGAGCAAGGGTGGCTCGATCTCGCCTCGAGCGACTCAACCACTTCCCACCGAATCGGCACACGATGAGCAATGAACAAGGGCTGGCCGCATTGGCACCCTATTTACAAAAACTTGACGAGGAGCAGTTGAATCGCGTGTTGGATGAGGTTCTAACCGAATGCCGGCGGCGTGAATCCGAACAGATTAAAAAAGATATCCTGACGCACAGTCAGGCTCTTCGCTTAATAAATCCAAAACGATGACGCTGTCGGATTCCTGACGGATTATCTCATTTCAAGAATGATGGCGTCAATTAGGTGACACGAAGACGCCTTGCTTAATGCCCCTTTTCGGGGAGTTTGTTCGTGGCTCTCAACTTGCGCAGCGATTGACTGTTGTTGACGATGTCACCTTTGACGTGGTCGGAGTCCCGACGGCGCATCTCGTGCATGACGCGCGACATTAATCGGTCGAGTTGTTGCGTATTGAGGTTCTTCAAGGTGAATCCGCACTTTTCTGTGTCTTCGTGCATCATAAATTTTGAACGGCGTGACTTTGCAATGAGGTCGTTAATACGGTATCAGCAGGTTCAAGACCAAAGTAAGGTCAGTTCAATATTGGAGAGTGAAGTCTCTTCAATCATGCCCATGGCGGCGATACCCTGTGCCCGAAGTATCCGGCAACAATTTAATGGAAGGGCAAAATCTGCCCGCGCACAAAATGTGTTACGCAGGACGATTCCGCTCCAACTTGCTGAGGATGTGCAGGAGCGGTGCGGCAGCGTGGTCGACGGGAAGTGCTTCACCTCGCTTGGATAGAACTTGACCGGCATTGTCCAGAGCAGGACTTGAAAAAGGCCGTGGGATTAGGAATTAGCCGCCTGCAGGAGAGAATAATGACGAAAGGCTTTCGGGTTCTGGCCGGGAAGCTGACCGATCCGAACGATCTGGATCTGGTCCGAAAGGACAGGATGATTCACTTGGGCGCGTTCATCACGGAATCAAGCGGCCACCTCTCCGAGTATGTCCCTTATTACCGCAAGCGGAAGGAGCTGCTCGAACGCTATGCCCGCCCCCATTACGACGGCGAATCGAGCTTCTATGCCAATAACTGGCCAACGTGGCGCGCCGGCGGAGACCGCGAGCTCATGGACATGCTCAGCGGCAAGGTGCCCATCGATTGGGATCGCAGTTGGGAGTATGCGAGCTGGATCATC
>Ga0116229_10004930_pt1 | contig 21845 bp, 17 predicted proteins | sample S1TSphgellanicum_3_FD_87313 | JGI IMG/M metagenome (GOLD analysis project Ga0116229, IMG submission 87313) | Host-associated microbial communities from peat moss isolated from Minnesota, USA - S1T2_Fc - Sphagnum magellanicum MG | ecosystem: Host-associated > Plants > Peat moss > Unclassified...
CTTTCTTTTTCAACTAGAGCTTTTGCAAATTATTTTGTGCCAAACATCATCAATCGAAGGTGCGATAACATTCTTTCAATGTTTGTACTAGTTATGATACTAAATCTTGATGGGGCAGAGAGCAGAGAGTGGAATGATGACCAGCTAGCTGCTCATGTCCGTTACACTTTGTTCTGATACAGATCACTTCAGTGACCATCTGCCTCAAATTTGGTGCTTTGTACAGACTACAGACCTGTGAGGGAATGGTATTTATCTGTTTCAGTGCCTTACAGATCATGGCACAGTAGCCAGCCAGAGGCCAAAAAAATTGGGGAAATTGAGTTCTTTCAGGAGGGGATGGATACGTGCTCAACATCTTAGGCCAAACTAGTGATGTTGAAAATGAAAAATAGTAAAGCAACAGGCCAAAAAACGGGACTATGCACTTTTACACTAATATAAAACAAAATAACCATCCTTTCCTTTGAATTTGCCTGGAAGCACTTGCTTGCAAACCCAACACATGAAACAGAAATAGTTAGTGAATGAGCTTGGTGCACACTTTGCTTTTTGCTTTGCAGGAAGGTGAAAATGAAGCTTCTTCAGGGCTGCTGCTGCTGCTGTTTTTGTTGTTGTTGCATCATCATGGAAGAAGGGAATGTGTAAGTAGTCCCCTGAGATGTGAGAATTTCTCACGTGACCTTCCAAAGTTTTCCATAATCACACAATACTCATAAGACAACTCCTGACAATGCCAGAATCAAAACACCTTTGGTGTCTGATTATTTTCTAAAGAGATCCGAATACCAGGCTGGTATGAATTCTTTTAGAAGATCCACTATCAGAACAAGCTGGTACGTTCAAAAACAAATACCCACATAACATGGGTCTAACACACATGCTAGTTTAGCTGGGTAATATGAAAACAGAGGCATCACTAGAGGAAAAACTACCAACCTGGATGGACTAATAAAATTTCCAATGGACTTATTCCATCCAGGAACACACCTGCCTTTATGGACATTAACAGAGAACAAATACAACCAATGTACAGAGCTACTAAAGGTGGGTTCACACTTCGTGGTAAGTCATCCATAACTCAATGTTACAATTTCTTAACATTGAGTTATGGATAACTTACCATCAAGTGTGAATCCACCTTAAGACCCACTATCTGTCGACTAGAAGCAATCATGATTGTCAGTGTTTGGCACAAACTCAGAATTGCTGAGACCATCACAAAATCACCAGTTTGACTGTACATTAATCATACATCCCTCTGGAGGGGTCTAAGCCTGAGCTCTTCCAGATGGTGAAATACAAAGTAAATCATACATCCCCATCACCAACGACCACCCAAACCGTGGGTGTGCATTGGAGGTCTAGAAGTTCAAAGTCCATGTGCAAAATACACTTAGATCCAAACCAGTTCTGCCCATTCCTGCCCGACCCCAATAGAAATCTAGGCCTTTCAGAGTGTTGCATCCCAACCTCTAGGTCTAAACCCACCACCCACACCACCTCCCATGCCAGGGAAGATGTCATAGTCCCCACCTATCACACCTGGGAAATGAGGAACATATGGACGTGGTCGAATGCGGACTCCAAATGCAGGCACCCTCATATGTCTATCAGCCTCCCTCCTCTCCTGCTCCCGTCTTCTTCTGTGAGACCACTCACGAGCAAATGCATTCTTCCAGCCTTGTAACCCAGAAGTCCTATCCAAAACTGCTGCACCAAATTCCTCCTTGAATCGGATCTTCCATAAGTCATCACTGCCAGCAAGAAATTTCAGCTCTGAGCACACACACCCGATTCTAGCAAGTGCAATGGCAGGGAGCAACTCCAAGACTTTCACTTTCAATTCTGTGGGAATGATTAGGAGGGACGCCGGAGGTGGAAGTCCAGCTCTCTCACACAGACACATAAGCAATGGTAACGACAGCTTGTCCTTCACCTCCTTCCATAGCTCAAACACACTGTGGAACATGCTTATCCCATTCTTGCTTGTCGCATGCCGCTCTGTTACATTATGTGCCTGAGAAGCTGATGGTGTGCTCTCCTGCTTTCACCACACACTGGCATTAGTCATCACTGGTGTTGTACCAGTGTTGATTGCAAAAAACACTGGTACAATTAACATTAGGATTCCTTGGACTTGGCTGAATATGAACAGTTGAAGACCATAACAAACAGAACTGCACAAATCAATATATGAATCTAGCAATCTGATCATTTGGCATAGGCAGAAAATCAGGTTATGTACCATCAGGGGGGCATTGCCAGCACTGCCAGTGCCATTCAGGACTGATTCTTCATTCAGGAAGCTTGACACAGGCAGGCTCACCCTATGAACTTCATAACCTCTTCCACTTGTGGTGACTCCGTACACAACAAGAACATTCCCTACTATCTGGGAGCGAAGTACCATGTCTCCCACAAATGTATGCGATCCTGCATCTTTGGATTCTCTCTTGATTTCTGGGAGAGTGTAGGTAAGATTCACCTGGCCTCCCTTCCCACTCCACCCAGTTGGCAGAACATATGATCCCTGAGATGAGCTAACCTCACCTGATAATACAAACCCTGTTTCCAACATCACTGCATGGACTGCCAGAACCAAAAGCTCCTGCGGCTCCTTCACATTTCCATACTCTACTGACAGCACACGCTGCAGCAGATCTGGGATGGAAACATGATGTTTTGCAATCTCTACTGGGAACTGCAGGCCCCCTTTCTGTTTGATTTCCACCTCCATTGCATCATCCCCAGAGAATTGCACTGTGGAATCTACATTCTTAACCTCCTGACCAGCAGGAGCTGCTAAAGTTGGCTCCACTGATGTCGTAGTTGTGTTAGACACATGCATAGGCACCACAGTACCCTGATTTTGTGAACTACATGTGCCCTCCTCCAGGGAAGCTGGAGCATTGGACTTTTGTTGCAAGTTTGTAGAATTTGAAATCAAACTCATAGAACTGTCTTCTTCATGCTTCATACTTGTAAAGCCTTCACCTTCTCTACTTGTTGAGTCTCCTTTGAAACCATGATCCTCAACTGTCTTTCCAGTGCTCAGGCTGTGAGATGTAGAAGGTGCAGCAGATGTAGATGCCAGTTCTGTTGCAACTTCCTTATTCAAATGTGCAAACTGAAAACAGCAGCAGCCCAAGGGTGGTGGTGATTCTCAAACTCCACATCAAACAAGATCTTCAATCTCCAAAAGGTAAAATCTTCCTACCATTTGCAGAGAGAAAAAAAACTTTGGGTATATATTTTATGATGTGCAAAGGGCTTAGGGTTTGGGATTTATTAGAGGGTATATAAGAATGGATAAAGAAAGACTTTGCTAAACAAACTGCAAAAAAAGGAGTTTAAAGGCTTTGGGATTGATGGATTCAAACATAATTGAATACAAACATACCAGAACATCAGCAGCAGGCTGAGGAGGAGCAGCAGAAGAAGAAGAATCTCCTCCCTCTCTGGAAATATAGAAAAGAAGATCTCCATTGATGACACCGAAATCAGACAAGGAGGTTGTGCCTGGACCTTCACCAATTGCAGCTTTCTTGTTAAGTGACAGACAAAATGATGAAGTTGGGCGCATTATGAGAGGTGATATCACATCCTTGAGCGCTTGCACTGTAAATGGCCATGGTACCTGCACTCTCATTGTTGGACCTCCACTTGCAGCCCTAACCCTAACCTTCAAAGTTGCCATGCTCACTGCCTCACTGCCTCACTCACTCACCCCAACAAACAAAACCAATCTACTTCTACCCAATTCCCCCCTTGTGTAAGTAGGTATCTTCTCAGCATCAATATGACACAACCCAAGTCCGAATTCAGGATACACAACAAAACAAGACCAAGAAAACACCCTCAGAAAACCAAAGAAAACCTAAGAAAGACAATTAGGGCAAAAGAACCCAATTGGGAAAACCATGGCCTTCTTCTATTCACGCGATTGGTTTCCAGTTTTCTTATCTCCTTTCCACACACCTGCACTTGTAGAAACATTCACACTTCTGCATCAAAGAAACCCGGCGCAAAATTGTTGGGGTTTCGAGTTTTTGAGCTCCTTCGGGTTGATTTCTCGGAACACGACCTTCAAGAGTCTTCTCTGGAGGTTTCATAGATATGCGGCAATGTCAACCATGTCTGAAAGGGCAGCAGGACTACCAGGCGAAATGATGCAGTTTGAAAGCAGGAGCGACCAAAGGACAGGATTCAGTTACAATGTCTTCAAGTGCTTGTTAGACTGAGTCAGGGTGGGAGAGGTGTTCTTCTGTGCATGTTGCCTTCTTTTGGAATTCCTCTTGTGCTAGACTATGACCATTTTGTGACAATCTACAAATTGATCATGAGACATTTTAGGTCTTAATGCAAGACCTAAAATATTCCATTGACCTTTATATTCCATTGGAGGTGACAAAGCAACATAATGTTGCAGAATCCTGAAGAGTGTCTGTGGGGTGGAAAAAACAGCCAGTAAGATGTCCGGTTACAATTTGTGGTGACATACATGGTCAATTTTATGACCTTGCAGAGCTCTTCCAGATAGGAGGGAAGGTTAATGCGCATCTTGTTGACTAGTGTGCATAACTTCGCCTACAAAGATTCTGACCATCGTTGTCCTTGTATGTTGTTAGTCATCTTCATGCCCCTTGTTTTAGTTTTTAGCTCTAACATTGGTGATGTGTGGGTTTGCTTGTTTGGAAGTGCCCGGACACCAACTACTTGTTTATGGGGGATTATGTTGACTGTGGCTACTACTCTGTTGAAACTGCTTCTGTGAGTATCAGTCTACTTCCTGCCTGCTGGGTTGGCCCCAAATTGAAAACCATTTATTGAAATCATCCAGCAAAACAATGGTGTGAAAATCCCAAATGAAAACAAAGGGCTATCAACTTGCTACCCAGATCAGACCAACCCACCTTGAACCCAAAAAGAGCCCTCCATAGTCGATGTGGTAACAAAGGTGTCAGCCATTGTGGTCTTCTTGTCTGCTTGCAACTCAATTTCTGTTGATGATTTGGATGGAAGGTGCCCAACCAGCATTAGGCCAAAAACGTTGCACTGGATGTTTTCTTGTCAAGGCTCTGTGCTAGTGGGACATCAGATCTGGTTGGTTGGATTAAGCTGACCTGAAGTGATGGGAAGGAGCATTGCTTAGCTGACCTGAAGTTGTTCATGATTTGCAGCTTCTGGTGGCTTTAAAGGTGCATTATCCAGACCACATCACGATTTTGCGAGGCAACCATGAGAGCCAGCAGGTGAGATCTCCTTCCTTTCTTGTTCCAGACTTTACAATCTCCACATGCCTCATCTATGTGTCTGTCATAAATACTTTACTGACTGCAGAGGTGTACTCTTCTGGGTCTGCAATTCAGTGCTGTGTCAGAAATTGTCTGTACTGAGTAGTTATCAGTTCCATTGGCTTTGTTGCACACAGAGAGGACTGTTAACAACATGGATCTTGATGTCAGAAATATAAATTCTTGAAAGTTTTGCATTGCCCAATCCAAGGAGCAGTTTAGATTAATATTTCAGTTGCTTGATCTCTGTAGTGAATTGATTTTCACAAGTAATATTAGGGGACTGTAACATTATAAGCACTTAGGAAGAATCTGGAGTACCCAAGATTGCCAATTGGTCTTGGTCCCAGATCGCCAATCTGGTGACTGTGCAGGGGGAACAGGAACCAATGGTGCGGAATGTGATGACTTTCAAATCATGTTCACCTACTGTTGGGGCTACTGTCATGTCTTTTGACTCTGAGCGAGAAGTTCTGCTTGCATGGAGGGTAAGTGCAAGAGAAGTCTTCCCAGCAGTCATCTGCACCTTGCTGCCCTTTTCAGTTTAAAGGATGCCTCAATATCTATGCATCACTCTGGCAACAAAGACTTTGTCCTTAGCCAATTTGTTATAAGGTTATGCAATGGTCATCTTGGAATTGGTTGCAAATGGTATGACGTTTTTTGAATGAGAACTTGATTTATCACTTGTGCAAAAGCAATGAGTCTTGCGTAGAGCAGAGGCGCCTAGTCTGGGTGTCATTAAAGCTACAAACATTAAGTACAAGCATGTGCCCATTCCCTGTACTTGGTCGTATTAGAAACAGCCACTTCCGGATCAGGGATACATTGTTCTCATCAAGGTTCAGGCTAATCCTTTGCAGTTATATTACCATAGTTAGATGTCTGTCTGCTGTTGTTCCAAGTGCATGATTTGGAACTAAGTGTGCACTTTTGTCACATCACTGTTGTTGATCATCATAATGCAATCCTTGGAGCAGGAGGTAAGGAATCAATAATAGATCAGATTTTTCAAATGTATATTGCAAGTACACATTACTTACTGTAGAAATAACACGACATGGAGATGACCTTGTTAATGGTAAATTGTTTCTTTTTCATTCATTATTGAATTTTTATTCGCATCATTCATTGCAATTGTAAGTGAAATTACAATCATATCTTCTCATCTCACTAATATATTCTAATTTTATTTCCTATATGCAAGTCAATATTTGATTCTTATGCAAACTCTGAAAGTTGACGGTGGAGATGTGGAAAACTTGACTAATTGGAAAGCAAAACAACTTTTGAAAAATGTAGTACTTGGAACTCTTGTGCCTTTCCAAATGAACATGTTATATACTTCATGTATGGCATCACAAATCCAAGCCTTTGGTGGGACTTAACATATGAATCAACAAGTAAACTATTGACAAGCATGAAAGACGAAGCTACAAAACAATTAGAAAGTGATGAAAAAATCGTTCAACCTCTTGCAGCTGTTTCTACATCAACAAACCCCAAATTGTCAAAAAATGCAAGGAAAGTAAAAAATCATTTGTAAAAAGAACAAAAGGATTTTTGTGAGTCAAAGTGCAAATCCCCCAAAAAAAGGTTCAAATAACATGCATTAAAACCACCCAAAAAAATGCTTGCTAATTTGACTTAGAGCGAAGGAAACTTGCTATATTGTCTAGAATACTTTCAACCCGTAGTTTTCCTCCATCAAAAGTTTTTTGTAAAATCTATCCAAAATGTAGCAATTCATTTGGATTCATAGACTTTGGAGACATTTCAAAATTAAATAATTATTTGGTAGAGACCCAACCAACTTGCTTGCTATTCACCTACATGGTATTCAACATACTACCCTAATAGCCTAGGGTCGGTTTCCACATTGACAAAACGAATAATTAATTTTTTTTTAAAAATTAATTCGTTTAAAAAAATTAAAATTGTTGAATTTTTCCATGATCTATTATCATGTATGATATTGTCACATGAGTCTAAATGGGATTATTCATAGTTGTAGCCTATGATAGTTATGATGATTTTCAACATTTCAACTTCATATTTTCACAAAAATTCATTTCACTATTTTTGAGGATTATTTAATGACGAAAGAAAGTGACATTAGGGTAAGGTAAATTGATGGTGGTTGGTTAGCTTGGTGAAACCCAAAGTGGATCCTCCACTTAATATGCTGTTGGAAATGATCTTAGAATGCACCTAACTCTTGTTCATTGACCCAATTTCTTGAAATGGGTACACTTGAATTTGGTGTAAATTTTAAAACCCGAACACATGTGTTGCAACTTCGGAGTTCCAATTTCAGCTCCACATTGCTATGCACTACTAGTGATGATCAACTAATTTAAAAGGAAAAAAAAAAAAAAAAAAATTTCCATATGGTTTTCAAAAGTTCATCATTACTTATGTCAATGTTAAATTTAATTTAAATTAATGTAAATATCATGGACATGAAAAGGCGAATGCTAATTTGTTTTTTCATATTCATGTTGCTGGATAGGGAAAAAGAGAGAGAGATAATCATAAGAATAAGAGATAGTTATTAGGAAGTGAGATTCTTATGCTTAGAAATGAGGTGGGTATGAATTGTGTGTTGGAATTCTTGGGAGATGACCATATGAAGGATGGAGTAAAATCAATTATCCAGGAACATCTGGTTATGGAATTTTGCAAGAATTTACTAGTTCCATTCCATGCTTCAGAAATTTGACATTTGAAAAAAACAACAAACTTGCATGAAGGTTTTGGAATTCCTCTTGGAGTGAAGTGAGCCAATAGATGGACATGCAGTTGTTTACATCCAAGTTTCAGTCACTCAATTTATATGAGACTTCATGGTTGCAAGCTTGAAGCAAGATTTGTGTTTTGTGGACTTCTTACAACACTAGGGGCTAAAAGAATTATTTATAGTCAGTCTTCATGGGTGGCATGAAAGGCGAGGGGAATGAGGGGGACTTCGCTCATCATGATTTGTGCAGATTCCAAACTGATGTTCTCAATCTCTGCTGGATCAGGAAGAAGATTGTGGGAAGGTGAAACCCACCCACATGCGGTTTTTCCCATCATGGTCTCTTGAGATGATGAGTGGTTATTATGAAGCATTTGGTCAATGGCTTGTTCGTCTGGAACCAAAAGGGACTGTTTGATGTTGTTAACATTGTCTGTTTCAGAAGCTGATTCATGTGCAGAGAGCTGTTGTTCACCAAAGAACTGACTTGGAGAAACCGAGCGCCATGACCCATCCTTCTGTTGGACTCTGCTCTTGGTAATGGGAAGCCCAGGCTTCACAAATGGATCATTTAAACCTCTCTCCGCTGCAAAACAGCAATGCCAACTCTAGATTGTAAGAAGAGTATAGTTCTGAAAGAGATACACAAAAATCCTACTATAATTTCCAATTCTTAAAGCAACTCCACCAGTACAATGTACAGCAAATTTTGGATGAAGAAAAGTCAAAACATGGTGGTTTGGCTTAGCAAAATGGTTTTGACCCGGCAGTTTTGCACAGGATGCTGAAGCTGGCAAAAGGCACAGCAAAGCTTAACACTTCCTGTTGATGTGCTAGATGGTTTGATTGCTCTAGGTGGGTTGCTATAAGTAGTCTCTCAATTTTTGCAGTCCCAGTTTCACTTTTATGGGCGAGGTTGGGAAAAAGTAAATGACTAATCTTGGATGTGAGAAATATTTTTGCATGACCAGATATTGAGCATGGGTGGAGCTGCTCTTACTATGAGTGTCTGTTGTCTGCAGTACAGTGCTGAGAAATCTGTTTTCATTATCATCCCCGGAGCTTGCCAAAACTACAAATGAAGTGGCAAGAAAGAATTTAAAAACTCACAGGAAGCATGATGAAGGCTGGCAAGCGGAGGCAATTTTTTCCGGGTATCAAGAGATGGAAGTAACTGCTGCTGGTCTGCAATGGAGTCTCCAGTTAATAATATGTTACAGGACTGCAAGTTCCCAGAGCAGCAATGAGATTCTGGTGTTGATTCGTGATCATCAACTTGACACCCACAAGAAGAATCTTGAACTTCTGCTTCCTCCTCTTCCTGCAAATTTGTGTGTTTTTTTTTTCTTTTGTTCACAACCACAACACATTCAAGTGGTTTCCACAACACACCATCCAGTAACACAAAAGTTTAACCCTATAATAATTTTATCTGACCATACACCAATCACAGTTGTCCATCATGAAACCAAATTTCAAGGTTTTTTAAAGCTCAAATAAACTATTTTCAAGCTCTTCAGATCATTCACAAGAAGAGAATTGGGTTTTACATATGAGAAATTTGGGTGATGTAGATCCATTGGGGGCCACAGAAAAAATACAAAAGAAGAAAGTTTGTTAGTGATTTCTTTTCCTTAGAAATTATTGAAATTACCTCGAGGTCTATAATTTCAGCTCGTCGTGCTGGTGTAAAAATTGGCCCTGATAATACTCTTACACCTCCTACCTGCAACAACAGTTTGATGATATTTCTTCTCCTGAGAACAGATGAATCTTCTCAACGTGCAAATATCTTCGAATTGTTCTTTTTCCCCAAAATTCATGCACAAAGTAATCAAATCCACATGCAACTGGAGACTTGAGATTTCATTTCTGTTAGTATGCAGAAGCTGGAGTCACATTAAGTGCACAAAAGAGAGAAGAACTTGATCCAGGTAACTACAAGTATGTAATATTGTGGGAGAAAAATTCAGAACTTCCTTACAATGACTGGAAAATTGGCAGCACCCATGAGGATCTGTTTTGAGATACTACTATTAGCATTTGCAAGTGCATCCAATAGTGAACATCCTGAATTACTCTCTTGGGTCAAGAGTTGGTCTCCAACATCATCATCATCTCCTACATCTTGTTCATCATGTTGAGCTTCTGGGGGATAATTATCAGCAGCAGCAGCAGCATTGGAAATCTGCAATATTAATTCTTCGGTTGCTGGTCCACCAAGATGATACAAGTCCCCACTTTCTTTGCAGGAAGAAGTTGTCGTCTCTTCAAGCCTCTCTTCCACACTGTTAATGATATTATTCATACTTTCCTTCAGGAATGAAATGGACTTTAGCCCATTTGAGCCCACTTCATTATTGAGGGGATGATGATCAGGTTCCAAAGAACATTGAATTAAATCTGAGTCTGATGTCACTTGTGAACTAGCAAGGAGCAATGGAGTCAACTCTGGGGAGAAGCTCGACATTGAAGAAGACATGAGCTTTTTCAATGGTAGTAGGTTCAGTTCACCCAGATCCGAAGGAAGACTTGTTTTGATTTGGGAATCTGATGGTTTCCACATGCTTTGGGAAATGATGACAGAAGGGGGTGTTGGAGGTTTCTGGGTGGTACTACTTGCCGTCATGTTTATGGACAGGACGGTGTGGCTGCCATCACTGATGACTTCAATATCCTGAATTGCAGTCAAGGGAGTTCTGCAGTGTGTGGTGGTGGTGGTGGTGGTCACAGAGGAAGCTGGTCTCAGCCGGGGGCTGCTGCTTTTCCTCTGCAAAGGTCTAGGTTCTGAGATGTCATCTTTCGATACCCCACACCCCATGATTGCCAAGAACTTCTCAATCTTTGCTTCACTGATTCAAGTCTTTCTAGACTCCCTTCCCATGATTGATAATAAGAAAACTAAGCCACCTCCGTCTTGCAGTCTCCATCTCAACGCTATTCAATGTTCTTTCTCATGATCCTGAGCATGTTTATCCCATCAAGAAAAGAATTCAACTCTCCCATTTGCACTTTGGCGGCTGCAAACTTTGGTTTAGAGATTCATCTATGCTCTCAGGAACTTCAATGATCATTACCCGAAGACTTCATCAACATCGGTTATAGGATGAGCAGATTAGGTCAGAAAATGATGAGAAAATTTGAAGCAAGAAAATGATTCTCCTGGATCTATCAGGATCAAATACAGCAGATATGGAATCTGCAAGTCCATCAAAAAGAAAGGGGATGAAATCTTTGTTAAATCTGCAAACATTTAAACTCCCGTCCTGTAAACATCTCAAATTATCAAACAAATGGGAAACACTCTTTGTGACATCTATGACACAAGTTGCAAACTAGCCCCATACACTTCGCATACACTTTGGATTCTTTGCAAAATTATTGTTGTATAAGCAAACCGTATCGACACAAAAATTGCACAAAACTTTGTGATCAAAATGCATTGTGTGCTATATATATCATGCTCATAAGAGAATTGGGGAGATGGGTAGTAGAGGTACAATTTGTTGGAGGAAATGGGTATGAAAATGGGAGGTGGGTGGGGGGAATGAAGCACACAGGGAAGACAATGGAAAAGCCAGTGGCAACCGTTGTAATCCAAATACACACATGAAATTCAGTTAGGCCACCCATTTCATGTGAACTCTGAAAGGCATCAAGGTTTTGATTTGCTAGCCAATATTATGCTTCAAGGTTCTCCTTTTCACCAAAAGACTGCAAATTTGCAATGCAAAATTGGGTGATGCTTTCCAGTGGATCTGATGTCCCAACTTGCTGCAGCTGCTTCAGATCCTCAAGCTTCCATCTATTATTGCATTGGAAAAAAAATCTCCCCTCCCTTCCCTTCTTCCACCCCACCCCATCTATGTAGCAGCCTTGATGATGATGGCTGGTAGGTAGGTAGATAGGTAGGTAGGTAGCAGCCTTGGTGATACTTGGTAGGTTTGGTAAGCTTTTGTGGATGTCTGTTAATGCATGAGAGGTTCTGTTATACAAATGATTAGGTTTTCTGTGACCATATGAAATCAAATTATGGAAAGCATTACATTTCAGATGACCCTTCTTTTTGTTTTGTTTTGTTTTGTTTTGTTGGCCTTGCCTATCAAGGCAAGGATATTGTATTCCCAAAATAACTTGCTAGTTTTTAACATTTTTGAAGGGAATTTGATCTCGATTTGGTCTTGGTTCTGATTTTTTTAATTAGGGGAGCAGTTTTGGTTTTTAAAGTTTTTCAATTTAGACTAATTTTATTTATTTATATTAAATAATCCTTGATTTTGGGAAATCTCTAATTTTCAACATCCAAAATGTCAAAATAAAATTTAAACTTGAACTTTAATTCCAAGAAAAGATAAAGTACAATGTTTAATTTTTTTTGAACTAATACAAAATAGCTTATTTCAAAACTTTAATATACACTAAATGTTTGTAAAAGATTAGAGTTTTATTTTCCTCATTGCAAAGTGGTTCCATGTCTAGTGTTTTCAAAATTATAATTACCACTTTGAATGGCCTTTTGCCACCTTTGAAGACCCCCCCGCCCCCCCCCCCAATTTTACCCTATTTCAAATCCCAAAAGAACCCTATTTCCCCCCACCCCCAAATTTATTCAACGTAAATTTTTAAAACAGGTAGCCCAAGTTACTTAAATCATTTAGGGACCTAATGTTAGATTGATAGAAAATGTAACATTCAATGGTTTTTTTGGGGGAAAGATATGACATTTGGCTATTAGTTTAGGCCTTTTGTTGCTAGGCTAGCGACTAGTTGGAATGAGTTGGAGCCCAACATGTCATAATTTTCTTTCGTAATGGATTTTCTAGCTAGAAATTAAAAGGGAATGGAGTTTCATTAGGCGATTTGATTTTTTTAAAGGTGGCTAGTTTTGGTTATAAATGTTAGATTGTTGTAAGAGTTTTGGCTATTGTCAATTCTTAGAAGGAGAAATTTAAGCTACCTTCTATTAAATCATAAATAATCATATTCTAATTAGTAATCATTTGTGAGGGGATTGAACCCTTAAATTACCCACAATAGCACAAGTGGCTTGCTTACAAAAACAAATAAATTAATTCAATACATCAACTTTCAAGTTTGAATAGAAGAACTTGGAAATGGAAGGTTGGATAAGAAGTGGTATGCATTTGGGATCACCATTACCCAAAAAACTAGAAACTATCCAGATTCTAAATTCCAAAGACTCCAAAGCCTTAAATTTAAACTCTCACACCATGTTGAAGGCATTTTATTCGCCATTCATAATATGTAGTAGCATACAAAAAATTATGCAAATTATAAAACTTTTGTGACCATTAAATCCAAGTTAGTAGTGAATTGGTTGCACAATTTAGATTTGCAAAATGTTAAAAAGTTAAAACATCATTCATCTTCTATGCTACCAAGCACTTGCACCATTGTAATCTTAGCCAACTTGAAATACTCTAAAAAAGAACAAGTAAGCACTTTGGATGTTGAAAGAATGTGCTAGAGCTACATCAAAGGATTCACATCAAGTGGTTTAATCATGGACTACATGCATTTGATTTCATGGTTAGCTTGAACAAAGATTGTTGAATGTCAAGGGATGTTATTGATAGAACCTCAAGCACCTAAGTATCATTACTACCCAGCTTCTTGGGGGGGGCAAAAAATTATTTTGATCACATCCAAGTGCTTTCAAAAATTCTCTTCTGCATCAAACTATAACTAGTACTATGGGTATACCACACCTACACTATCCATGACGCCATGAACAAAAAAATCCCTTACAATTCTACAACAAGGCAATCAATAACCTTTACAACCCCCAATGCCCATAACAAATTTCCAAATCCAATTTAGTTTATGATAATGCAACAAAACAAACTCCAAAATCTAAAGTATTTAATGGAAAAAATTAAGACAAACTTGAAATAAAAGGGCAATTACTTTACCTTTACATTTTGCCTCCACTTGTGTGATGATTATAGCATAAACCTCCCTTGTGACACAAGACATCGCTAGACTTTTGCAAATTCAAATAAGTAGCCCAAATGTGTTGTTAGTTTGCATCAAATGCCATTTGTTCCATGCCTATGTTCAAATATGCCATCTAATGCATGATTATGGAATCATGTTTAGCAGCCAGCAAAACATTATAACCTTCAAATGCATCAGATTTGAGCCTTGTGTTCAAATTTGTGTACAATTCATAGATCTCCCCTTCATATACTTTTGTTGCAACATAGACAAAGACATTTCGTAGTTAAGTAAACTTAATCAAATTATGGAATAGCAATGGGAAAATGGTAACAAGCCCCAACAAAATCTACACATCACAAAGAAGGTCAAAATTTGCTTTTGCTTTATCATTAGTAGGAGCATCAAAGGCCATCTTCATCAACAAAGTTTTGTACTCTGCCATAACACATTGGGCAAGTGACAACATAAAAATTCAACATTATTAACACTTGATCTAGTCACCACATGTTCCAAGGATAAAATAATTAGTATTTTCAACCAATTTTGAACCACATAATCATCAACTAACAATCAACTTTGGTTGTCAATTGTACTTATTTCATTACAATCAAGTGACAAGTATTTGGGTTTTTTTAATAAAATATTTTATTGCCTCCAAAATAATGCCATGGGTATGTTGAACCATAATCCAAGCAAAGTTGTTTGTCCAATGCATTTTGGGATTTTCTTCAAAATTCAAAAAATCAAACAAGTCCTTGTGAACCTCATATTCAAATGTTGGCTTGCCATGCTTCAATGTGTGAAACGATGTAGCAAATTGAACTAATTTCTTATGTCTTTCATGAACTAATCCATTAGTCACTTGATATAGAATAGATTTTCTCCCTTTAGAAGCATAAGCAATTTGATTTTTTCTATGTTCACAATTGTTGTTAATATACCATTCCCCTTTTTTCATCCCTTTCATAGGTTTGTTAGTTTTCCTTTGATTGTTGTGTTTTTGTAATGGATCCCATTTTGTAGCTAGAATTTTGTCTTTTTGTTCAACTTCTAAACAAATTTTTCATTTCACAGTGTGCACAAGACCATTAGACCCCACATGCAACTCACCCAAGGTAACTTGGTTGCCCAAGAAACTTGAAACCTTTGTTTTGATTCATAAGCCCGAGTTTTGTTAATTCTTTGCGGTGACAAGTTTTGATCCAAAGCTTCCACCACTTGTTTTATTGAATCAACATTGGGGAGTGAATGTAAAGTATGGTGGTTCATTTTTGGAGTTACAATAATAATTTTTACAACGTGCTTTATGTTTAAATGCTTATTGTTGCAACCTTAGCCTTGGGTTTGTGATTAAGGCAAGGGCTTGCAAAGGTGTGGGCCAAGAGTGAAACCTAGGAGTCACATTTCATGTTCCTAGGAGTGTAGGAAAGTGTGAGGGAATGAACCAACACACTCCTAAGTGAATTCACACTTTGGGAGTTGGAGTTTCGATGGACTTTTGAATTTTTAGAGGGTGATTGCAGGGGTCAAAATTCATTGGATTGAAGAGTTATTTATATCATTGGAAAACTTTTAGAACTTACATGTCTAAAATGGGTTTGCATGACTCATTTGGGTATTTAATATATAAGTTATGACCAAAAGAAGGGTCGGAAGTCAAATTGCTAATTTGACTCCTGACCACTAAAAGTTAAGAATCGCTTTGATTTACTTATGTGTAAGTGACATGCCACAAATTATTGAAATTTTTTCAATGAGGGTTACAACTTTGATTCAAACCTTGCTTCAATTGGAGGTCTACAAAAGAAGTCATGGGCCTCCAAAATCGTGGGAATCCTAATTTCGAGAATTTTAGGACTCCCAACTTGAGAGTCTCAAAACAAAATGACATTTGAGTGTAGGCCCCGTGTCCAGGCATAAGGAATACTATAAGAGGAAAGGTGGTGGTTTCCCCCACGTCTGGGTTGTGGTGATTCTTATAAGTTTATGTTTGCCCATGGTTCGTTCATGCATCAAAAATATTCCAACTACATACTAACCAACTTGTTGTTTGGTTTGTGTAAGTCCGTGTGAATAATTGACCTATTTGTCATTCATTTTAGTCCCATCCCAGAACTCCAACATGCCTCTTTTCCCCCAAAATGCTCAGAGTCAAAAAACGTACCCTAATTCTTTATCCTTTCGTTGTTTTCACCTTTGGACACGCAATTGAGTCTATCAAGGAGTTTGGGTGTGTGTCACTTATGATGAATAAATTAATTTTAAATACATTAAATGATGATTCATTCTACATTAACAACTTGATTATGAAAACATTTGTACAATTATTTATTAAAAATAATGCATTCATTATGAATAATGAACTTTTGAAGTTAAATACATGGACTAATTAATTGATTAGATTATTAAGAAATTCAAAAATTCATATTAAATTCTACTCCAAATTATTTTTAGTGACTGAACATGGGTTGATATTATGAAGATAAATGTGAATTTTGTTTTTTGAAACCTTAACCAAATGGTAATTATGAAAATTTTAAGGGTCAAAATTGGACCTTGTTTTCAAAAGTTTTTTTTAAATGAATTTTTTTTCATTTGTCAAATTTTTTGTGCCCAATGGGTATATAATTGAAATATTTAAATGGGCTTTTATTTTTATGAACTTTATGGGTTTTTCTTTTAGGATTTAAAAAGTGATTTCATCATACCAACTAATAACAACATTTTCCAATATGGGTTTTGACCTAATTTTAAAAGGTTTCATAAAGGATTGAAACTTTAGTATTCAAAGATTACACTAATGAAATCTTAAAATTTAAAACCATATCCATATGGATCATTTATAAAAACTTGTTTAATATGATTCTTGTGAATGTTATATCTTTTTTAAATGAGCCATTAGATATTGCATACACCTTGAGAAACATTGTAAACTTTGTAGGCAAATATGAAAGAGGTAAAAAATCAAAAGTATTGTAGTGGCAAATTATTTACCTTTCAAGGTGGCAAGGTCATGCATAAATTGAACTTGACTACTAGAAGCCAAGTTAGACACAACAAGTGGAACACCATTGCCATGGCTTTGTGAGTTGTAGAAATATTTAAATTTGACATCAAGGGGTGGTTTAAACGATGGCATCTTCACAAAAAATTGCATTGCAAAGATTCACAACCCTCCACCACAACCATAACATCATGTGAAACTCTGGATACACAAAACAAAAGACAACCAAAGTTGTTTGCAAACTACCACCAAAACCTGCCAACATTTCAAACCCACAAAACCAAAGAAAAAAACATTGAGTGCATCCTGAAGTAGGTTGCAACTTGCAAGACCTTTACACCATATCTAGATTCCAAAGATTAGAGTGATGAAGGATAATTTCACATACCTAGAGGGCTAAGGTTGGAGAATTGAAACTCGAGATTGGGTTGGATTGAAAAACCTTTACACTATGAGTTTGTGATGGAGGTTGAAAGCTTATAGCCATAAGTCATGATCAATCATTGATGATGAGTCACAATGTCAACAATTGGAATTGATCTGATTTGGAGCTCCATCCTCTAAGTTCCAATATGTGCACCTGTCAAATCTCAACTCCCAAGTTCCAATTTGTAGTTTGCAACGTGTAGATCCATCATCCATGATCAATTGTATTTTGCACCCACAACATTTTCCATTCCCCATTATTCAATGGCCAAACAATATCATTGCATTTTGTAAATTCTAGAGTTTGGACTTCAAAGTCTATTTTTTCAATACTACAATGATACAACTTTAGGACTCAAGCCTTAAACATTGAAAGCCTATGTGGCAAAAAAATCACATAGAATCTTGATGAATCACAAATAGGGTTTAATTTGAGTTCTAGCCTCAGTCATAAGTTCTTAACCTCTAAGTTCTCCTATTGTATACTAGAGTTGGTTGAAACATTCTTGCAAATGAAAGGAAGAATGGAAAAAGTTTTTCTGAGGGAGGAGAAGGGTTTGTGAATGGTTTGGATGAAAGGGAAAAAGGTGGTAATGATCAAATGGTTGAAATAAATAAGTAAGAGAATTAAAGTTCATTGAAAACGTAGTTTGGGGACATGTTGGTGTGTTTTTATCATAGGACAAGTGAAAGGCTTCCATTGCAATGAGGTTTTTAAGTGACCTTTTAGGGTGTCATGTTGTATTTAGGCAAAAGTAGCCAAATTTCACCCTTGAAATTTAAGCTTGTAGGTGTTTGGCCTTGATTTTGTTTCATTGATGTGTATGTATTACATATTTGCACAAAATGATGTGGTTGTAGAAAACCTAATTGCCCTCTTTCACATTGAAATACAATTTTACCAAAAATATCATCAATGTACGCAACTTTTACACATAAATAATATAGATATTTGAGTAACATAAAATATACAAATACAATGAAAGAAGATCACACACTTGGTGATCACCAAGTTCTCATTTTATAAATTTTAAATTAGTATAGAAAAATACAATTCACTTGGATATTTGAGTAATGTGATAGAATATCAATAAGAGAAATGGAGGAGATAGCCAAAAACATAGTTGTTTGCCAAAAGGTCGTAAAGTTTTTCAACTTTAATGTAACAAATCATTATATGATTTATATGTAAAATTTATATATGAATACAATGATCTATTGGTGATATAATTGGTGGTCACCAAGTCTTAGGTTTAAAAAACCTTCAATAAATCAAATCATATTGGTAAGAAAACATTGTTTAAAAGATTATGAATTACTTGAAAGTGGGAATTAGTCGAAAAAAAATGTAAATTAGTAAATTGAAATCATTAATGTGACATATTATGGGATCAATATATTGAATCTTAAGATTCATCTGCTTTTTGGCCAACAAAAATAATAATCTCATACAAAAAATAATGCTCAATCAAAGAACCAATTGTGTGCATAAGGCTCACAATGTGTATTTTTTTGCAAAAGCATTTCTCTTGCAATACAATAGTGTTGGTCTTGCTTTTGTGAATGGACAAGCTCATGGAGATAACGAAGTGCTTTGAGGAGCATGTGTGAGGAGCATGTATCAGAGTTGTTCCTTCAAATTTTTGGAGTTCAACATGGATGCTATGTAGTTTGGAAACTGACATAATATGCTTGGTGCCTTTAGAATTGACTCCATAGAACCAAAACTGTTTCCAAAATCGATTTGCCTGAAATTTCCAATATTTTGAAACATTTGTGAAATGTTCCTCGTAATGTTCAAAATAAAAGTGCACCAAAAACCCTCTTAGGTTTTCCTCCATTTGAGATGTTTTAAAAAAAAATCCCTAGATGTCCTAAATAAGTCCCTTTAGATGTTCATCTCCAATCCATATGCATGTTTCCACAGTTTTTCTCTCACAAGAGGAGTTGGTGGTGTTTTTGCAAATGGCCAAATGACATGTAAGTGTTTGAATATGCCAAAATAGATCATGAAAATTTGTGGGTCCACTAACTTACCATACAAAATACAATACACTTTTCTTGGGAATTCTATCTGACATCCTAAACCCTAAACCACTTATATTCTACATTGAAATGGATGAAAGCACATAGTTTTCCTGACACAAGGGACATGACCCAAAACCAGATTCTGTTCTCATGGTCCTACCTTGTGGTAGTTTTGAATATATGATGCTAAACAATAAAGGCCACAATGAACCAGCACCCACTAGTGCATCATCCACTGGATGCCTATTATTACTCAGTTGTGGATGAAATCTCAACTGAGTTAGTATGCAGTTTCACCTTGGTAACCAATTCTATAAGAAATAGGTCTCAAATATAGGTAAACAAGTTAGGATAATAGATAATTACTAGATAAGTAGATGGTTTATACATAAGAAAGGGCTGTTTTTACTACCTACCTACCTACTAACAACCTACCTTGTGGGTTGTTAGTAGGTAGGTAGTTAAAAAAAGCAACAGAGCTAACTACCATGGTTAGCTAAAGATCTGAAACCCAACAGAAAACTGTTTCCTGATCACTTATCATTCATCCTTCATGGTACGCTGGTGGGTGCTGGTTCATTGTGGCCTAAACATCCCTCTATGTACTTTGTGGGTGTCAGTGCCAACCCAGCATTCTGCTCACATGGTTGTTTTGCAGGGGTTGCTGCACTGCCGACATGAAGGAACTAAATAAACATAAAACTCAAAGAAGCTTTACCAGAAAAAACTAAATAAACATAAACTAAAAAGAAGCTTTACAGAGGAAAGCATACACATAAACTAGAAGAAGCATTACCAAAAGCAGCTTGAATTAGGCTGCTGTTAGTTTGATTCATACTTTAGCTTATGTGATCATGTGTTCAAAACTGCCTGGAAAGAGCACAACATGCAAATTTTAATAACAATTTGTTTTCGGTCCTGCACATCCTGCACCAACTCCACTACTACAAACTGTGCAAGACTGCCCTTGTAAACTTTTGTAGGGCTGTTGTTGAACATCCTCCAATTTTTGACCTGGTAGACCAAACCATTGAATGCAACAAAAAGACAAAGTGGGTCTGAGAAATATGCAGACAGAACAGAAGTACCTTGAAAGGCTCTCTCTCTCTCTCTCTCTCTCTCTACTGCCATTGAGGGATTTCTACCATATTTAATGGCATAGAATTGGCAGCAATCTATATGATGCAACACTGCAAACAAGTGGGTAAAACTTCTATTGAAAGTTTGAGTGATTGCAGGACTCCCCTCTTGGTGGTTCTACTTGATGGAACTTGTAGTGTTGATATTCATGATGGATGCTTAAGATATTAAACATGGTAGAACACTTAGAGCATCTCCAACGGTGCTCAGTGTGTGACACTGACCAAGAAAATTGGATGAAGAAAATCTAAAATTTGCGGGTTTGGCTCAGGAAAATAGTTTTGGCTCAGTATAATTATACAGTTTGCAGTGGCTGGTAAACTTGGCAACAGCACTGTGCACCGGCAGAAAAGAGTGTCATTAATATGATATAACTGATGCTCAGTGTCTGCAATTGGCCCATCATAATGATTGGTCCAAGTGGTTTGCTATTAGTAGTCCCCGACCTATTTGGTGTCCCTGTTTCAGTTTTATGGGTGGTGTTGCAAGACAATAAATAACCAAACTTGGATTTCGAAACATATTTTTGTAGGGTCACATACTGAGCACCACTGGAGATGCGTGTAGGCTTTGTTATATAGTTCAGAGACAATTAGAAGTGAAAAACTTGTGGTGGGTTTCCCACTTTGCCAACCATTATTTGGGAGCAACAATCTTTTGGTTCATGGAAATTTCTTACAACTACTATGGGTTTGTTGGTGACTCCTTTACCATTGTCAAGGGGGTCAAGAGGGTAAGTACTTACCATTTTTTAAAAACCTTCTAACACATAAAAAGTGCAACACTCCATGTATAACTTTCACAACAACTGAAAATTACAAATTTAAATCCATGTTGATACTTTTGAATGTGAGAAATCCTTTTTTTGGGCATTGTGGTTGAGAAGATTTCTTTTTTATATGCCAATAACATTACAATTATTACAAGGTTTTTGGCATATCATAATTGAGGTACTTTTGTAGGAATTTTATTTACCTATTGTGCTTTTTAACTTTGTCCCCTCAAGAATGCTAGAGATTTTCCTTTTGGAACATTGTATTACGATTATTGTAAAACACCACAATTTGTGGTAGTGTTAGTGGAAGGTGCATTATCGACTAGAATCCATAAGCGAGCATTTTGAAAGCAAAATGTTTGCATAACTTTTTTTTCATTTTTTATTGTTATACCTAAGGGCACCTGTTGTGTATCATGACCAAAAAATTTAAACAAAACTAATCCATGGATAAAATGTGAAATATGGTTCCAC
>Ga0116229_10004935_pt1 | contig 21835 bp, 17 predicted proteins | sample S1TSphgellanicum_3_FD_87313 | JGI IMG/M metagenome (GOLD analysis project Ga0116229, IMG submission 87313) | Host-associated microbial communities from peat moss isolated from Minnesota, USA - S1T2_Fc - Sphagnum magellanicum MG | ecosystem: Host-associated > Plants > Peat moss > Unclassified...
GCCTCAGGTATGAAATGGGGGGGGGGGGGGGGGGTAAACCCCCCCCAAAAAGGGAGAAACGGGGGGGGGGGTGTGCAAAAAGGGAAAAACAACCAAAACTTGGGGTTGGGAAAAATCTTAAAAAAAAATGGGGGGGGGGGTGGGGGGGGGGGGGGGGGGGGGGGATAACCACCCCCAAACTAGGAGCATCAGGCTGGAAGGTATGTCCAAAAGTGATACCAGACCAACACTTGGTATGCAGAAGATCTGTACAAAAAATTGCTGGTGGGTATTGGGTATTTAGCATTGGATCAACAGCTTGTTGATCTGGAATCAGGTTGGGGAATGTTCTGATCTTGGCAAGAATCATGAAGTCCTAGGCTCTGTAGCAGCTGAGGGTTAAGCTGCTAGATTAACCTGGTGATTAGAATCTAAGGCGCCAATTTGTAAAACTTCATCAGGATTCAGGAAGCTGGTCGTTACGAATCACACAACGCGCATACCTGTAACCGGATCAGATTGGAACCAAAAGCTCATATTCTGCAGAGACTGGCTTAACGACTTCGAGATCACCTGCTGGTTCTGCTGCTGCCGAGGCTGTTGTTCTTGAGCTGCAGGATTAGTAGTTCCTTTAAGCCGAGCTAATGCATATTCCGCATTTGTAATCTTAGCTGTGCCGGGGTAATTATTACTGTCCCGGCTAGTAGAGCTAGTCGTGAACTCGACGCCTCGCTTGCTTTCGGAAAACAGATTGGTTGTGCTTGAATTATATCTGGAAGCTGCAGAATCGAAGCTTGCAAGCAGGTCAGCAGGATCGCTGTCCAACTTGGGGACTGATCTAGTTACGTTTGAGTGAGAATTATTATTAGCTAGACTTCCCAGTTCCGCCAGAAATGGCATGGTGCAGAAGTCTTTACGAGCGGGATGATCAGCTGCCGCTGCCGAATCCGTAAACGCGGACACGCTTGCAGCGGGCGAGGAGGTTTTCATGGGTAATTCTCCAGCTGCAGCTGTTGGGGATCTGATGTTACCAGTTGAGCGCGCCCAAGCTCCGTAGAGATTTGCCATGATATCGACCCCGTTGTTGTTGTACCCCAATAAATTATTCCCAGTCGCAGTAGTACGGGTACTGTCGTTCCCTGCGAGCTGGTTGCAGCTTTGGCGGGCGAAATTCGACAGATCCGGAACTCGTGGAGCTTGAGCCTGTTGACTCATCTGAAGAGTACTCTGAGTTGGAGCTTGCTGCACAACTAAGCCGGACTGGTCGCTAGTCTGATCTGAAGACGACGTAACTGTTTCTACGTTGGCGCGCTTTGGCAACGGTCGCACGACGTGAGCATCCGCGAGCAGATCAGGCGCGCCAGCAGCTTTCTGAAGCGCCGAAGCTGGTGCTACAGCGATTCCCGTAAGCTTCTGCACCATACCGCGGAAGTCTGTACAGCTTGCTTCCAGCACCGTGGTTGGCACCCGTCGTGAAGCACGCGGACGACGCTTGGAAATCGCTTTGCTCCTGCCATTCACCGCAAGGCCGGGCTGCTGATCCTGCGCCAATATGTTTGCATATGAGGACGTGCAGTGTGGATCATCCGGGTATAGATTCATGCCGCCGGCGGAATTACCAGCTGGCCGCGCCTGATCATCCGCGGCGGAGGTGATCATGATCGGTGCCGCTGACGAGCTTGGCACCTCCCTGAAGCGCAGTTCTAGTTCTAGGGATTCTTTTAGAAGCTTGCTGTCTGCGAGTCCGAAGATAATTCCAGCTTCCACGGACTCACGTGTCGACCAGCTGCCATTGCCCCGCGATGGTGATCCATGGCGTACTTGGTGACGAGCGCCGGGTTCTGACTGACCCTCCGAGCTGGCCATCCCAGCTTCCTCTTGCAACACACTCGTTGGCGACGGCAGTCTAGAGCTTATTGGTCCTCTCCCTAGCTTCCCTATCATTTGAGCTTCGATCTTTCGCCTCTGTCGACGCCAGGGTCTGCAGTTCCTACACTTTTCCCGCCTTCAGTTGTGGGTTCTCTCCTAGTTCAACTGTATGAGTTTTCCGGGCTGCAATCTCCAATTCGTCACAGTACTAGACCGTTTGCAAACTCGTTGTTTGAAGAATTCGGAGAACTCGCGCCCCTAGTATTTAATCTTCTCCCAAGCAATGAATCAGAAGAGAGGGAAAAAACAAAAGAAACACAGAATTGGATCAAACACCTGCGCCTTGCAAGAGTAGCTGGTTTTTCTCAAAATCCTCTGAACAGCTAATTGCTCAGACATGAAAACCCATTTCCAAAACCTCTTAAAAACCAACTGTGACAAAACAAAATTATACGCAAGATCTACACAACAGCAAGAATGCGATATTCATGTACAAAACCAAACTTCCCACAAGTTCCACAAAATCCGGAAAAACCTCAGGTCTTGACAAAACTGAGAACCTGCACCACTGAGACTTTGATCACAGATCGTTCAGTCGTGCAAATTATGCTTGCAGGAGAGCCAGTTGTGTGTACAAAGATTCTAGTGCACTAGATCTTGACCAATTGATTTTCGGCAAGCAAAATTAAGAATTTCGATCGTAGACAAATCTGAAGAGCTGCACCGGTATATATAGCATCCCACAATGATCCGTGCGAGGAGAGGGGCGAAGAGGAGGTCGATCCCGCACAAGCTGGGTCAAGCTGGGTGGTCAAGTCTAACCCCTAATGATTAGGGCACAGAGAAAGAGTTCATTAATTAGCTTTAAAACAGAGATTAAGTGGCTTAGTCACACACTACAATGCAGGATTAGCAGGTTGTTTGGAGAGCTAAAACAATAGGTTATATCTGAACCAAGATCTAAACCCAAGAGTTTCTGGAATGGTGGAGAATACACACAGAGGAAGAGCTCAGTAAATTAGCTATAACACAGAGATTAAGTGGCTTAATTACACACTGAAAAGCAGGATTAGCAGGTTGTTTGGAGAGCTAAGGCAAGAGGTTGTATCTGAGCTCGGGAAAAGAAACTAAAAAAGATTTTTAAAAAATTTAGGCGGAATTGAAGGTATATTATCTGCCTTCCAAGCAGAGGGTATGGGTTCGATTCCCTACCAATTTAACTTCATATGCTGGACCAAGATCTAAGCCCAAGAGTTTCTGGAATGGTGGAGAATACACACAGAGGAAGAGCACAGTAAATTAGCTCTAACACAGAGTTTAAGTGGCTTAATTATACATTGAAATGCTTGCAAGAGAGCTAAGATGTTTAGAGAGCTAAACCAAGAGTTTAGATCTGAACTAAAAATCTAAACCCTAGAGTTTCGGCATGGTGAAGAATCATGAAGTTGGTCAATCTGACAATCTTTGAACACGCGTCTTCAGTCAACCACCTGCACAGTAGCAGCATTGATATTAAAATATTATAGAATGAAATGAGAATGAAATTACAAATTGTTTTCCCAGAAGTACCTTCCAACTTGTGAATATGTTTTTTTAAGGGTTTGCTTTTGGACTCATGGAATTTTGGGTGTGCATGGTCTCCGTGGGGCTTACTCTTCTGTATTTTCTTGCATTGGTACCTCTTGGGGTCCGAGGGTATTATTTTGATACCCAAATGTGAAGAGGATGAATGCTAATAGTTATCCTTGTTTATTTGTAAATATGGTAACTTTGGTCATTTATATATTTAAATTCATTTCTAAATGAAAATACATTGTTAGTTATACTTTTTAAATGATTTTTTCATGTTATGAAATATTTGCAAGAGTTTTCGGGCATCTAATTTATTTTCTAATATTTAGGTGCCTTATTTGTAAAATTTAGCTCCAAAGGCCCCTCAAAAAAACACACACACATACACCTTAATTTGATCCAGTGTTTTTTTTTTAATGTGTAAGCGATGCTCCCCTGTTCATGGTTTTGGCTTTTGATGACATGGTCTGATGGAATTTGGGGTTCAATTTGATGTCTACAATTAAAGATCTGTAGATGATCAATTTCTCAAATGTCCTGAATTTTTTTTTCTCATAATGATTTGGTGGTGAACCTGCTAAGTTACTATGGTAGTTATGAAATTTAACCACCTAATGGTGCTATAAACATTTGTTGAGGAAACAGTCCAATTTAGGACTTTCCTTGAAACCTTTCATACAGTTTTAAAAGCCTCCTTTTTAGTCTGATCCTGAGAAGCTTGGTGTGAGTATAAAGTCGTTGGGCAGGGCACTACTTGCAACTATGGAAATGTGGGGATGTAGGTCAATTTGTCAGACTAGACGCCGGGCAAGAAACAGGCTAGAAAAAAGTTAAATACTAGTTACAACAAGCACACAAGCCTAGCTCAGTTACTTTATGCCTAACAAAGAACATGTACAAACTTGGGGAGAGGGGTTAAGACCCTATGTGATTGTGGGGAATATAATGAAAACTTTTGGAGAAAGGACCCAATGTGGTTGTAAGGAATATGAGTAAAACTCTTGGGTCTTTGGAGAAAACGCGTCTTGCAAACATGTTGAAGAAGTCAGATCACATGCATTCTGCTCACTTGAGTGGGGACCCCATTTTCAGAACCTTCCTGTACTAAGTGTACGGTGCAAAAACTTCAGCCTGAATTTAGGCTTTTGTGTGCTGCCTTCCTTTCACCCCAGGTTTCCTTTGTATAGAACTAAACCAGGAAATTTGAACAATTGGACAATTGGACCCTTTTTGTTTTTTTGCTTACAGGTAGTTTTGATTAGTACCTTTTCCTAGACTAGGCATGGACTTACCTATGAAAGCAATAAGAGGGACTAAATGTGTCAAAGAGTACCCAAAAAACAAACATCAATGCAAAAAGATTTAAACTATTATGGATTATGAGAGTTGTTTGAGTACCAGTGTTTTTCTTTTTTTCAATTTTCTGATGTTGCATTAATTAAAAGCATCTCAAGAAGAATTTAACATTATTTAGGTGATAGGTTTCTACAACATAGCCAAAATATAAAAAAACTGCCTAAAAGAATGCTCCCAAAATAAAATCCAAATCAACTTGTAACAACCAATTTAAGAAAAAATTTCCTGAAATTTGGTGATCCTTTTCCTAAGAAAACAGGCATATGAAACCTTTTTTTCTTGACATTTGAGCGAAATTTGGCACCAAGAAAAAAGGCGTTGAGTACCAACCAAGTTTTTCTCAAGTTTGGGAAAGCATTTGATCATGCAAAACAAATTCCTTAGGGTGTGATTCACTTTGAGATCACGTTTTACTCTACGTAATCTGAAGTTCTAACACTATATGGTGGAGAGTGCGAAAAGTGGCAGGTTGCAAATTCATCAGTGTTTATCTCCTGCAATAAAGTTACAAGGGCGACAAGTAATGCGTGTCAAGTGATGTTGTGATTGTTATCCACATTGCACAGGCCATTGCACAAGCCAGCAGTCTAGTGTTGAATCCAGTCATTCTTTTTCACTCATAGGGGTATTATTACAGATAATAAAGGACATCGTGAAGCATCATTTCATCCATCTGTCCCCTCATTGCGGGCTTTGGCATGTGTGCCATCTCTTCAAATTGCTTTCTCCGCCACGTCGCATCTGTATTCCACTCTGTATTTGGTCATCCATCCGTCTCGTCATGGTCTATTTACTCCGACGAGGCGGAGAAAGAGTGGAACACACATATATATATAGTAAATTAAAAATCAATAATATTTTTAGCAGATGTCATCAAATTAGAAATAAAATAAAATAAAATTATCCACCCAACCCAAAATCTGACCAATTTGTTTCATGGTGAATTCTCTCAAAATTATGAGTTAGAACTCTCAAAAAAATAAAAGAGGATTTTTCTTCACAAATTCCCTTTTCTCAAAGAAAAAAATTGCAATTTTTTTGAGAAATGCATCTTCTTTTTGGTAGGAAAAAATACTTTGTCACATTTGGACACAAATTTTAGTGTTTGGGACAGTTTTTAAAATTTTTTGCCAATTTTCTATAGTTCAAATATTTTTTTCCAAACATTAGAAAAATTAGTGCTACGTGACTTTTTTGGCATATTCGCATTTAGTGATTTTTTAAAAACAAATTTTGTGATTTGTTCGACCAAAAATATGGGAAAGCATTTTGTGTTGTCCGATAAGCTGCAACATGTTACCTGTGACACTTGACTGTCACTACGTAATATACTTTTTTGGCACATATGTAATGTATCGTCAAATACACACACACTTGTGCATTAAGCACAAGGTTCAAACGGGGTATAATAAAGGACGTTGTGGTCATTTTTCGTGAAGCTTTCCATCCATCCATCCATCCTACCATCCATCCATGGCATGGAAGAAACAATCATGTGGCAATTGATCTCATAGTCCAGCACATCCGTACAAAGTTTAGGCCGCATGATCTCCGCAAAATCTATCCAAACGTTTATGTGATCCAATCCACCTTCCAGGTTTGTTCATACTTTGTTTACACTAAGTGTAACAACAATGTGAACCCAAACTACAAACTAACAAAGCTTTTTTGGGTAGCCTCTATGGAAAAATGGCCACTACAAGCTAGATATTTTGTTGTCTCATCTACACTACAATTACAGATTGTAGAGTGCTAGCTCAGCTATTGTGATTGGGAAGTCCTTCTTAGCATGTCTTTGAGTGCATCTGCAGATCCGAGGAATGCATACTCTCATTTGAAATCAAGAAACTACAACACATGATTTTATATTCTACTCTGACCGTCTCATATGCTTAGTATGTAATTGACGCACCCCAAGTTCCTTAATGGACTCAAATGTGAATCCAAACTAAAAATAGCGAAGTCGGGGCACGCTCCCTGGCTCATAGCACTTTGAAAGGTAGAGGGGCATGCTAGAGCTCCGGGATGGGACTAGGAAGAATGACAAGCATCAACTATTCACACGGACCTGCACAAAACCAACACAAGGTGGTTAGTGCATAATTGGAACACTTTTGGTGCTATGATGAATCACAGGCAAACTTGGATTCACAAGACTCACCACGACCTGGACTTGGGGGAAGCCACCACCTTCCCCCTTATAGTATACTATGTGCCTCTCCACGAAGCCCACATCCAAATGGCTTTTTGTCCCGGGACTCGGACTCTCGCGATTTTGGGGCCCCATAACTTTGTGTGCAGACCTTTGATTGAGATGAGGTCTAAAACAAAATTGTAGCCCTCGTCAAGAGCTTTCCAACGGTATGTCGCACACCACCTACACACAAGGAAATCAGGGTGATTTTTGACTTTTAGTGGTCGAGAGTCAAATTGCCAATTTGACTCTCGGCCCTTTTTTTGGCCATAACTTGTGTTTCAAATGTCCAAATAGGTGATGCAAACCTAGTTTAGACATCTACGTTTCAAGGAAGAACTCCTTGAACCATTGGGTTTTGGCCTTTGCAATCATTCTCTGAACATTCGTGAGTCCACCGAGACTCCAACTCCCAACATGGGAGTTCACTTGGGAGTGTGAGGGTTCTTTCCCTCACACTCTTTTGCACTCTCGGGGGCATGAGAATGCGACTTCCAAGCTTAATCTTGGCCCATACCCTTGCAAGCCCTTTGCCTTGGTTACGAGCCCAAGGCTAGCGTTGTGACAATAATTCACATTAATTTTCATGCAATGTTCAAATGCATCTTATGTTAGCATTGCTTCATGTGTGTTATCAGGGTTTAGGGTTTAAGGTTTAATGATAATTTATTCTAACCTATTAAAGATTGGCAATGTTGATGGATTAGCTTGAATCCACTAAAAGTTGAAAGAGTTATGATGATGACATTGCAATGATATATATTTGCAGGTGGTGGAACATGGCCGTAGTCATTTGCCCTTCACTGAAAAGCAAGTCATTACACCCACATGTACAATCTTTATTATCGGGATAGTTGTGATGATGGCAATGGCAAAGAAATCCCTCCATCTCTCTATGATCTTTTTAGGGTTTAGGGTTTATGGGTGAGTACCCTCATAGATACAGTCTGCAAGCTTTGAAGATTACCTGACTCCTCTACTTTGATTATGGATCCAAGCTCTGTTTATGTTGGGGTGGATTTTTGCAAGTAGCTTTGTGGTGTCTTCATCATATGGAATTAAGAAACAAAGATGCTTTGAGTTAAACATGATAGAAAAAATAGAGCTAGGTCTCCTACCAACTACAAATGGACTACATCTATGGTTAGTGTCCAATTTAAGCTACATGGTGGTGTTGGAATGTGGAAAGGTAATATTAAGATGATGGAACATGATCATTTGTTCTATGTTGCCTAAGTGGTGTGGGTGTGCTGAAATCTTTTGCTCTTTAGAAAATCATGTTCCACATATTAATGCTCCAACAAAAGTTAATTAAAACACGTCAGAATTTGCATGTGAACGTCGCAATCGCTTGCAAAGATAACAATATGCCAAGCAATTTATAAAGTCGGTCAAGCCATCTGAAATGCCACAAGAGCAAAATAATCGTCTACATCGAAAACAACGAACCGTACAATAAGTAGCAATATGTGCACAACCTTTTTTTAGCAATGACGCATTACAATTGTTTGGAAACGAAGACGCATCAACCCTAACACGATGGGATTGTGGAGAAATGGACACAATCTGTGGATTCTGTAACGCGAGAATGTGGATTAAAGAATGATTGGCAAAATCGAGCAACAATAACCCACAATTTTCTCTATGTTGCGAGAATGGCAAAGTTTTATTGCCGAGTCTTCCTACAACACCGCAAGAGCTGGAAATTCTTTTAACCAACAAAGAGAAAAGTGCCATCAAATTTCGAGATTAGATTCACATGTATAATTTAGTGTTGGCATTCACTTCGTTCGGTGCCAAAGTTGATGAGTTGGTAACAAGAGGCACTGGACCGTATTCCTTTCGCATTCAAGGTGAGCTTTATCGCAAAATCGGATCCTTGTGTCCTACTGAAGCATCCACAGTTTGCACATCTATACATTCATGATACGAAGAGCGAACATTAAAATCACCATGTTGCTATGCCATCGCTTGATCCAACAACGTTGGATCAATTGTTGACCATGATGTATAATATCAATCCCTATGTCAAAATGTTCAAAATGGCAAGGGATATGATGGCAACAAAAGGTGTTCCCACAAATCTAAAATTGCGTCTCATTGCCTCTTGAACAAAAGATGCTCGTCGATATAATGTGCCAACAGCCGATGAAGTCGTTACATTGATGGTAGGAGATGGTTCTGAGGCTGTAGATAGGCGTGACATCGTCGTTATTCAACAAGCTGGCCCATTTTAGCGCATTTCCGAGCTACATGTGGGATACATGGCTCTACATTATCTATTATTATTTCCTTGAGGTGAGGATGGATGTTGTCCAAATATTTCGTTCAATGGTGTTGTTGTGTAAAATGCTGATGCGGATTTGGATGAAAACCATGCAAAAGAATCTGAGCATCAAAAGAAGCATCACAATGTGACAATGGCCAAATTTTATGGTTATTAACTTCAACATCAAAACACTAATGGCATTGCGTTACTTTAGGGTGGCCGATTGAAGCAGCAATACATTGTGGATGTTTATGCGACTGTCGAACAAAATCGCTTGAGGTATCTACGCCTAAATCAAAAAAAGCTTTGTGCAAATTTTTATCAAGGCCTTCAAGACGCCATCATTGTAGGTGAATAACGTTGCTACCATTGGACAGAAGATCATTCTGCCATCTTCTTTCACAGGAGGTCCATGTCACATGGTTCAGAATTATCAAGATGCCATGACAATCTATAGATGGGCCCACTACCCAAATGCATTTGTTACATTCACTTACAATCCCCAATGACTTGAAATCAAGAGAGCGTTGCTGCCCGAATAGCAACCTCAAGATCGACCGGATTTGGTAACCCGAGTGTTTAAAATCAAGCTGAAGGAATTTATTAATGACATTCATAAGAAGCATATTATGGGACGCACGATTGCGAGAATCTATGTCATTAAGTGTCAAAAGCATGGGTTGCCGCATGCACACATTCTCATTTTTTTTGTCAAAAACTACAAGCCACACATGGTCGTAGATGTATACCGCATGATCAATGCTGAACTTCCGAATCCAAAGATAAACAAGTTGGCCCATGAAATGGTTGCCATATGCACGATGCATGGTCCATGTGGAACTGCGTTTCCAAATGCCCCATGCATGGAAGATGGCAAATGAAAAAAACAATATCCACACAAGTTCCAATTCGAGACAGTGACAGATGTGAATGGATATCCTATTTATCGACGCAAAAATACGGGGCGCACAATTTTGGTTCATGGCGTTGAATTGGACAATCGTTGGGTGGTACCGCACAATGTCTATTTGTCGACCAAATACGATGTGCACATCAACATTGAGGTTTGCAACAACATTCGTGTAGTCAAGTATCTATTCAAGTATGTTTACAAAGGACATGATCGTGCAAGTGTTGAGATCTCACGCTAGGGCGACAATGCCACCGAAGGGAATGTGATCAAAGCTAATGAAATTAAAAAATATTTTGACTATTGTTATGTATCTGCATCAACAACAACATGGTGCATCTTCAAGTTTGATATGCATGAGTGGTTTCCTACTATTAAGCGTTTGTAATACCATTTGCCCAATCAACAAATGGTGTTGTTCGATGATGACGATGATGTGCAAGAAGTGGTAGCACGGTCAGCCATTTCCAAAATGATGCTAACGAAATGGTTCAAAACAAACCAAGAATCGGAAACTACATAAAGCCTTACGTTCGATCAATTCCCTCAACAATGGGTGTGGAATCAGAAGTTGAAGCGATGGACAATGCACAAAAGAGGCTTTGCCATTGGTCGCATGTATTATGCACATCCGACATCGGGTGAACGTTATTATTTGCGGATGTTGTCAAACTACGTCAAAGGTGCCATATTTTACGAACATTTGCAAACAATGGATGGCACAGAACATGACACATTTAAAGATGCATGCATTATTATGGGTTTACTTGTAGACGACAATGAATGGCATCAAGCCTTGGAAGAAGCCGGTCTTTGGGCCTCAGGACAATAGTTACGTGACATGTTGGCTTCCATGCTGATGTTTTGTGAGGTGACAAATCCCAGACAACTATGGGATGCACATTGGGAGTCTTTGAACAATGACATTGAGGCAATGACACGCCGCGAATGTGATGATCCAACCGTTACCCTTTCTGAGGATGCGCTAAAGGATTGTGCATTGTATGAAATCGATCGGGTTCTCATCCGCAACGAACACTACCTGGAAGATTTTCCAATGTTTCCCAAGTCTAATTACGTCCCTCCTAATCATGGAAGAAACCGATTGGTCCAAGAAGAGTTAGCTTATGATCAGCATTCATTGACCACAAATGTAAACAATGTAGAAGATAGGCTCAATGATGATCAGTGCAGTGCATACGAAACTATTTTAGCTATCGTGACAAACAAAAAGGGCAAACTGTTCTTTGTGTATGGCAATGGTGGAACTGGCAAAACATTTTTTTAAACAATGCTTCTGTCCTATCTACGAGGGCAAAATCGTGCTTATAGTTACCTCATCAAGAATTGCATCTTTGTTGTTTTTAGGCGGCAGAACTGCCCATTCAAGATTCAAGATTCCAATTGATCTGCACGATGAATTGACTTACAACATCACACAAAAGATGAAAGTGGCCGAGTTGGTGCGTAAAGTTAATTTGATCATTTGGGATGAAGCACCAATGATGCATCGCTGAGCTTTCGAAGTTGTTGATCAAACCCTGCGTGATTTGATGCAATTGGATGATGCATAGGCAACTGAAAACATCTTTGGTGGGAAAACCGTGGTCCTTGGTGGGGATTTTTGACAGATCCTGCATGTTGTTCCCAAAGGAGGACTAGAAGACATTGTTAGTGCTTCATTGCCTCGATCGCATCTTTGGCAGCATGTTACGATTCTTTGTCTTCATATCAACATTTGAGTCATGGCAACCAATTCTGAAGAGCAACGAGAGTTTGCCAAATGGGTGTTGAATGTTGGAGATGGTAATCTTCCTGCCATTGTAGAGGAAGAAGGTTCCATCCCATATGAGGTTGCTAGTAGAAGATTGTAGCTTAAAAGGATTAATCTAAACCATCTATCTGGATCACCAATGCCACTCTGGAAATGCCATGTATCTTATGCAACATAACATTTTGGCCCCCAAAAATATTTATATTGATGAAGTCAACAATGCAATTCTTGAATCGCTATCTGAAGAATTACACATGTACCTGAGCGCAAATTCTTTGGTTCCGGCAAAAGAAGGTGCAAGTGCTGCTACAAGAGTTTCAATGGATTCATTGTATCCGGTGGAATTTTTGAACACTTTGTAATTCAGTAGTATCACAAATCATAAGCTAAAACTCAATGTGGGCGTGCCAATCCTTTTGTTGCACAATCTCAATCAATCAATATGATTGTGCAATGGTATGAGGTTGATTGTCAAAAGATTGGGTCAGCGTGTCCTTGAAGCGGAAATCATCACAGGGAACAATGTTGGCAAACGTGTGTTCATACCCCACATCATCATGTCCCCCTCTAGGACTAATTAGCCATTTGTTTTACGTCGTCATCAATTTCCTGTTTGAGTGGCATTTGCGATGACAATCAACAAGAGTCAAGGTCAGACATTGAACAACGTTGGGGTATATTTGCCATCTCTGGTCTTTTACCATGGTCAGCTATATGTTGTTATTTCATGGGTCACAAGCAGTGCAAACATCAAGATTTTCAGTGGCCAGGGTCTCGATGAATACATGTGGAATGTGGCACATAGAAAGATTTTGGAAATGTAATTTGTAGTTGTAATTTTGTAATATGTACCGTAAAATACACACACACACTTGTGCATTAGGCACAGGGTTCAAACTAATGGGTTTAGAATTGTGGACATTGGTGACTGGAGTTGAATGATGAATGTTCAAGTTTGGAATTTTAAGCCTTGATAATGGGTTCTCAATCAAAAGTTTGGACTCTGATGCCATATAGATCTGTACAAGTCTAGAGTCTGGACTATGCGCACTGTGCAATGGGCCCTAAAGCAAAAATCTGAATCCTAATGCCATGATCATCATTCACAATACATATGGCAAGTTGCCACTATCCATGGAGCTCATCAACAACATGATGACAACCATATGTTATAGGGTTAAATTTCTAATTAAATCACAAAACAAGTTTTAACATCATTAAAACTTAAGGATTCAAGGAACAAAATCTTTCAAGGATACAAAAGCTAAACATCATCGTAACACTTGTTCTAATTTTTCCAAGATTCAACCCTTACCTTCTAAGGGAACTAAGATATGTGAAGAACCATTGTCAATACATCCTCACAATGATGGGGAGATGGAGACCGAATCTATTACAAAGGCTAGATTTTCAAGAATTTCAAGTTTGAAAACAATATTCATTCTTCACACTACTCAAAACAAGGTGTAATGAAAAGATTTTGGCATACCAATTAGTTAGAAGAAATGATAGCAAAAAAGAAAAACATGATAAGTCGATTAATTAAGCAAATCAACAGAAATATTGTTACAAGTTGACTCGATAAAATATACAAGATGATTTATGCAACAAGTTGATTTATTGTACAAAGTCGATTTGTAAAGACGATTAGACAATTATAACTACTTATGTACTATGTAAAGCAAAATCAAGAAAGTAAAAAGGTTATTTTGTTGAGCATGGGATGGTGTCTAAAGGTTTTTTTTTTATCTAAGTAGTTGTGAAAGGACTTTGAGAGAATATTAGGAAGGAGTAGAGGATTGTATGGCTGGAAAAATTATAGAATCATGAAAAACAATGAAGATGAATTCAAGGTAGTGTTCTTGGTTTTCCTCGTTATTTTTCTATATGTTGTTAGATATATCGTTGAAATATGTCTTAGTTAGTTAGATGCATGGTATCCACACTAATTGAATAAAACAAGAACCCAATGGCAATATATGGCATTGATAGATTAATTGGTTGTTTCTTAGTTGTAAAAATTATCACTGACACAAGGACATTACCGATCTCAATAAATATTCTAGCAAGTTGTGACACAACAATCTAGAACTTGAAATGGTGCACCATAGCATAATGAGGGGGTTCAAGTCAAGGGGAAGTCTCATGGCAACCTTGGATTGACTTTTCAATGTTACTTTGAAAAAGTTTTGCTACATGTAAGGGCTAATTAAAAGAGGATTTCAAGGATGAAGAGTTGCAAACCACCTAGTTCGCTTGCAAGAGCCATGCCAAAACCTAAATAATGTTGCTTCATAATTTCAAGGTGCTTCAGAAAAGATGTGTCACCTTCCTTTTAAAGTCAATATTATGAGTAAATGATGCCAAATGCATCAAAAACTTCATGAAACAAAAACCTAGTGTCCCATTCAAACAATAGTGATTCAACAATTTCTACACATTAATCCACCCCACATATATGAACAACAAGTTGCAACCCACAAGTTGCAAAACAACAAAAATGCCAAAGAGAAAAAAAATCAAAAAACAACCTGAGATAGTTGTTTCCACACCATTTGCACCATTGTCCTTGACCTCCTTTGCAACAATTTTTGGTCCCTTGTTTTGTCATTATACTAGTAAAAAACCTAAATACCATTTAGATTAAAAATAAAATGTTCCAAAAATTTGTTCAAGCATTTGTTGCCATTACAAGGGGATGGATTCATGAATATAATATTATAAGGAAATGGTAGTCTTTGAATGTGTTTTCTTAAAATTTTGTGGTAGGATCCACAAAAAAGGTGTTGGACACAAGCTAAGGTGGATCACTTTTTGTGTTGCATTGTAGTTTTTTACATGTTGTAATTTATAAAAATGCAATGAGCATTTTGTGAAATCGTTAATATGGCACTTTTTCAAATGGTTTTAGATTGTCAACTTGATACTAAATATTTCCATAATAAATTTATGTCACAAAGGTACACCAAAAATATACAAAAATGACTTTTGAAATAATTGCAAATGGACAGTTATGACATTTCAAAAAACCTTGTGAAAAAAGCCTTACCCAACAATTAGTTATGAACTTTTAAGTCAACATATTTGAACCATTTTTTCAAAAGTCCATAATGAAGCTTTTTTTGTTGGATTTTTGTTTTTTTAAGTTTAAAATGTATGTGAAAGAATGTTTTAGGTGAGGGACTTTTTAAATCGATGAGATTCATAAAATTTGGATGACTTCATCACATAAAATGACATCAAGAACAAATTTCATGAAATTACAAGAGTTAGGGTTTGGCATGCATTGAAACCCATTACCAAGATTCATGTGACTACAATATACCCCTTCTTGACATGATTGTTTTCTTTTGTTTGACACATGTTTCTTGAAATGAATCTCTCTGCACTGTTTCAATTTTGCAAGGATAATATCCAACGTTGTTGCTTTAATGTTATGGGCATTCAAATGTGGTAATGGGATATAGTAAAAAGTGACATAGCTGCCCTTGTCCAAAGGAAAGAGCAAGGGATGTGGAGATCATGGAATGAAAAAACTTGAAGACTACAATGTGGTAACATTAGTATCATGAATGGCAAAAAAAAAAGCAAGAAACGCATTATTGTAAAAAAATAAGATTGTAGAAAGTGGTCTAAAATGTGTTGTGTGAAAAAGATTAAAAAGGCTAAAAATAACATTTGTACAATTATTTCAACACAACTAGATTTTTCCTTGCTAAAGAAGCAATCATGGAAATAATGCTTTCAAATCCAATTGTTTCTTTTACTACTTCTAAGAAATTCAAGTTTTCAAAACAAGCTATTACTAAACAAAAACTTCTCTCAAGGTTAATTTAGTCTTTGACTAAGGTACCACAACACCAAAACATGGCATTTATGATTAGGAAAATTTGCAACTAACATCCAAATGTAGTCATATAATGAAATATGATATCTAATTGTTGTCATTTAAATATGACTATGTGATTATAAATATGATTACAAATATGACTTTAATTGATTATGATTACAACTACAACTATAATTACACCTACAAATATTGGGCTTAATTGATGTGAACGTGGTCAAACTTATGTTGTTTTATTTTTTTGAACAAGTTATGACAACCCTAAATAAATGGATAGTCTATGCTTATTTAATAAGATGGATTTATTGAAAAATGGGTCAAGGAATAAAAATATGTAAGTGGAATGGGATTTGCACATATTCTAACACATCCCACCAACATTTATTAAAATTTTCTAACATGCAACATGTGCCTAATGTAACTTAGTGTAGCCTAATTTAACTTAAGTAGTTTAATTTAGTTTAATTTAACCTAAAAATCTTAGTTTAATTTAATTTAAAGTAATTTTTTCTAGTTTAATTGAATTTTTTTAAATTGCTATTATAGCCTAATTAAAATTTTTAAAACCTTATTTACCTAAATTTAATCAAGTTTAGTTTAGTTTAATTTAATTTAATTCAATCTTAGCTTAACCTAGATTAACTAGTTTGCCCTAAGTATCATAATTTAGGTTAAATGATTTTATTTTAACATATTTTAATTTATTTTGGCAAAACTTAACCCTTGTAGTTGAATTTGGCTTAAGTTAACCAAGTTTAGCCATACTTAGTTTAATTTACACAAATTTAATCAAATTTGGTCAAATTTAACCTAGCTTCATTTAATTACCTTAATTTAGCCTAATTTATATTAATTTAACCAAGATTAACCAAGTTTAACATATTTTCATTAAAATTTAAAATTTTTATGAAAGGTTAATGTAGTTTAGCTTATTTTACTAAAATTTAACATTGTTTAATCATGTTCAACCTAACTTAGCCAAATGTAGACAAATTTATGTTTGTTTAGCCAAGTTCAACCAATTTTAGTGAATTTTAGGCTAAATGGCCTAATTTAGTTTAATTAATGTAACTTGATTTAGCCATAATTAACCAAGTTTAGTGAATTTTAACAAAGTTTAGGCTAAATGGATCAATTTAATTCAATTTATGTAAGTTGATTTAGCCAAAATTCACCAAGTTTAATGAATTTTAACAAAATTTAAGCTAAATGGCTTAATTTCACTTAATGTAAGTTGATTTAGAAAAAATTAACCCAAGTTTAGTGAAATTTAACTTAACTTAGCCTAATATATTAATTTAGCCTAATTTATATTAATTTGACCAATTTTAGCCAAGTTTAATAAAATTTAACCAAATTTAGGCCAAATTGTTTTGTTTGAGTTAATTGATGTTATTTTAATCAAATTTAGTCAAGTTTAATGAAATTTAGCCAATTTTATTGAAATTTAGCCAAATTTAGGTTGAATGGTTTAATTTATGTTAGTTTAGTCAAGTTTTGCCAAGTTTAACTATATTTAGTGAATGTCAAATTTTAATTAATATTTTAATTAACCTTAATTTATACATGTAAGTTTGGGTGAAAGCACACTAGGATGAGCAAAATGTTATCACCAATATTGTTTTTCTGAATTGTTCAACTTTCAACTTCCACCAAGCCAATATTAAAAGAGGTTTTCATAAATTATACTCAAAATAAGGTAGTTCAATTGCCAAATAATGCAATTTTCAAAGGAAACTACATTTTATGATTAATAATAAATGATTAAATAATATATTTGTGAGAAAATAGATATTGTCAAAATATATTGCAAAATGCAAATGTAATTTTAAAATGATTCAAATAATTACAAAACTTGATGAAGTACTTTGTTATATATTGAATACAAATTCATTGTACCATTTCAATTATAATTGTAAAATTTGACTCATGTGATTTCACAAAAGTCATTTAGACAAGATTTTCATTAACATGAACATAAATGTGTGGAAAAAGAAAATTTATATTCACTTGAAAAATAACAAGAATTATGTTGGAGGAATTTGTATCAAAATCCATTTTATATGTTTGTCAAAATGCTAAATGAAAACTTGCCCCCAAAAAAATACATTTTCTTGCTTGAAGCAACCCCCCCCCTTAGTGTGATTTCACCCATTTAGCTAATTTTAGTCAATTTTATTGATGTTAGCCAAATTTAAGCTAAATGGCTTAGTTTAATGTAATTTATTTTAGTTTAGCCAAGTTTAGCAAATTTATGTGAAATTTAACCAAATTTAACCTAATATTTTTGTTTAACATGTAATCTATTTTAAGCTAGTTAAGTTTAGCCAACTTTTGTGAAGTTTAACTTAATTTAGCCTAAATGGCCAATTTTAATTTAATTTATATTAATGTAGGCAACTTTAGCCAAATTTATTGAAGTTTGACCAAATTTAACCTTAATGGCATAGTTTAAACAAATATATGATAGGTTAGCAAAGTTTCATGAAATTTGACCAAATTTAGCTTTAATGACCTAGTTTAACCAAATATATGTTAGTTTAGTTAAGTTTAGTGAAAGTTAACCAAAGTTAGCCTAAATGACCTAGTTTAGCCAAATATATGTTAGTTTATTCAATTTTAATGAAATTTAACCAAAGCTAGTGTAAATGATTTAATTTAGCCCAATATATGTTAGTTTAGCCAAATTTAGGTTAAATATTCTAATTTAACCAATGTTAGCTTATTTAAATTTAATTTAGCTTAATTAATGCAGGTCTACTAGCCTATTGAAGCCTAGGTTAAGTCTAGGTTAGCCTAGGTTGGACTCTTGGGTGGGCTAGGTTAGACTAGGTCACCTTAGGTTGAAAACATTTCATGTATATAATTTTATGACAACTAATTGTAATAATAAGAGATGTTGTAGTGCAATGGTTGACGACTTGAACCCCCAAGTGGAGGTGAAAGGTTCAAGTCCACTCACTTACAATCTCATTACAACTAGGGTTTCTAGCAACCTCATCACACTTAGTTATTTTTAATCCTAAATACATGGCCTAGGTTTGTTTTTTAACCTATGTCTCTTGGCATTCAAAATCAGCTCTTTCACCTTCAATCCCTACCTTCTCATGCTTGTATTTCCTAATGCAAACACCAAACTCATGTATATAAGTAATTAACTATGTGTGGTAGCCTATTTGACTTGAAAGAATGAAATGGACTCCATGGTACCACAAGCAAAAAACACAAACCACATGGAGATTTAGATGGCATGCACATGTTCAAACAAGATTAGGGTTTAAGGTTTAGTGCAACATTGAAGTAATTAGAATAGGAAGATAATTCACTATATCCATGGTGACATGATTTTTGTATTTGTGAACACATAGCTATGTGCAAGATCTTGCAAACTTGGGGTGAGCACAACTTTTTTTGTAACACCTTTTAGTACCTCTCTAGCCACTCCCTCCTCTTCTACATCCCAATTTTTTCTAAATACAAATTGAAATTCTTGCAGATACTTAATGACAAACCCCATAATATCATCTAATATATATCCTTCAACCATTGATCCTTCACGATGTGACATGTTATGAACATATCCCTTGAGGACCTTCATCATCCATTCTCACTAGGTACATCTAGCAATTATGGATGGGCCCACATATTTTTAGTTCATTCACAACACACATAGGCCATTAATGATGTTCCAAGAGCTGTAGAGCCTAGAAAGGTGCCATGGACCACATACAAGCTCAAATGCATCTACATAGAAACCATATATGTTGTTCCAAAAGCAACAAAAAAAAGGAAAAAAAAAAAAAGGTTTTATAGTCAAGCAAAAACAATGAGATGTTTACCTTGGAGCTAGGAGTGTTTGCCTCCTTGTGCATTAGGAGTCATCTTCTTGGAGTCCAAGTGCCCTTATGCAATAATCATATTGTATTTGCTTCCTTGTGAACACCAAGCTACCAAGTTGTTGAAGCTTCATTGTTTTTTGTTCCTTGGTGGTGTATTATATTTTGCTCTATAGAGATGCTCCAAAAGCCCTAGCTTGAAAACAAGGGTTTAGGGCTTGAAAAAATGAACCTTAACCTAATGATTGTGCAACTTAAGGAAGTCCTTTGTTGAAGAAATGTAAGCCCATAATTGTACACATAAGAAGGTCAATGTTCAAGCGTGTCCTTGCATCAAAGTGGCAAGTTGCCTCAAGTTACCAACACATTAAATGTTAGGTGTTTAATCATCATGTCAAGTACGCATTATGTTGACAATGCAAACCAAGTACATATTAGAGATGAAGATGGGATAGAAGAAGAACATTGCTTAGATGTCCATGAAGAAGAACTGTCCATAGAGGAGGAAGAAAAGCATAATTTCATCACACTTCAAAATTTGTTATAGAAATGATGATTAAACATCTCTATTTTAAATATGTTCTATAGCCAAATTTGGCTATATGTCTTCCTTGGAAGATAGCCATTTTTTTTTACATGTTCCTATGGGTGATTGCCACATTTGCTACTTCAAATAATCCTTCAGTGAAAAATCTTCAAGCAAGTATTTGAACCCCTTACAGAGGGTGTTGGAGAAGTTTGGCACCTATGAACCTACAAGTACCCAATTGAGCCTCTTTGGGTTCTACAGCTCTTGGAGCATCATTAGCATCTTATGTGTGTGTCACATTTAAGCCTAGGAATACCCCATTGAACATTTCCTTACTTACAATCTTATACTAAGAAAAGAAAAATGACCCAATCTTGGGCTTTTTTAAAGGTAATCATGTGTGGCAAATTGGTCCACCTATCCATGCACATCAACCTTGCACCATTGTAGTTTTTTTGAGTTTATTACTTGTAGTCACTTTGCTTTTAATGCTCAAAAAACATTTGCAACCTTCCACCTAACAATTCCAATGCCATAAAAAATGCTCAATTTGGTTAAGGAATGAGGACAATATGAGTTATTTTGTGTAAAAAAGTTAATGTTCTATGGTAGGGCTATTAAAATTATTTTGGATTTTGAGGTTGAATTCTTTGGTCATTGTTCCATTGCCTTTAATTTGGAATACATATAAGTTTTTTAGATTCCTAATTGGCACACCCATAGGTTTTTATATCACTCAAAATAGACTAAATATGAGGAAAATATGGGGTTTGAAAGTAGAAGTCTAGAGTTTTTTTTCAAAAATTTGAAACAAAATATCACAATCCTCTTCCTTCTCTTCTTGCATTTTCTTCCTTGCTCCTTTGTTTTTGGTGTTTTGAGCATATTTGTATTCTTCCAATTTGAGCTTCCAATGACATAAAAATTATTCAAATTGGTTAAAGGATGAGGAAGAAATGGAGTTTGAAACTAATGAAGGTCTAAAGAGCCTTTTTCTTCAAAAACTTTGAGACAAAAAACTATCATAGTCCTCTTCCTTCTCTTCTTGTGTTTTCTTCTTTATGCCATTGCTTTTGGTGTTCAAAAAACATTTGTTGTCGCAACCCTAGCTTTGGGCTTGTGACCAAGGCAAAGGGGTTACAAGGTTGCGGGCCAAGAGGAAGCCCGGGAGTCAAGGCAAAGAAGTCGCAAGGGTGCGGGCCAAGAAAAAGCTCAAGAGTCACATCACACACTCCCGGGAGTGTAAGAAAGTGTGAGAAAGTATGAGGGAGTGAACCCTCACACTCCCAAGGCAACTCCCACTTTGGGATATGGAGTCCCAGTGGACTTCCAAAACTTCAGGGAGCAATTTCAAGGGTCAAAACTCAATGGCTTGTGGAGTTCTTTATATCATTGGAAAGCTCTTGGAATGTAGATGTCTAAAATGGGCTCGCATTGCTCATTTGGACATCTGAAACACAAGTTATGGCCCCCAAAAAGGCCGGGAGTCAAACTGCCAATTGACTCCCGACCAAACAAAGTCAAGAATCGATTCGATTTACTTGGCTGTAGAGGGTGTGCAACATACCGTTGGAAAGCTCTCAACAAGAGCTACAACTTTGCTTCAAACCACATTTCAATCTGAGGTTTGCTCGCAAAGTTATGGGGCTCCAAAGTCGCGGGAGTCCCATTTGGTGCGATTTCGGGATTCCCATTTGGGA
>Ga0116229_10004936_pt1 | contig 21834 bp, 16 predicted proteins | sample S1TSphgellanicum_3_FD_87313 | JGI IMG/M metagenome (GOLD analysis project Ga0116229, IMG submission 87313) | Host-associated microbial communities from peat moss isolated from Minnesota, USA - S1T2_Fc - Sphagnum magellanicum MG | ecosystem: Host-associated > Plants > Peat moss > Unclassified...
ACAAATCAATCCAAGACAAATGCCCGCCCTTCCCCGCGCCGGTATCGAGAAACACCGCAACCCCCCCGCTGTCGCCGGTGGCGCGCCAGGGGCGGCCGTCGCGGCTGCGCTGGTCGTGGCCGCAATAGACGGTGACGCCGGCGGGGATGTGGTTGACCCAGCGGATCAGGCGCTCGGGGTAGCCGTCGGGCTGCATGCGGCCGGTGGTTTCGCCGAACAGGGCGCGGCTGAGGAGATGTGTTACGGGGCCCAATCCTGGGGGCGGCTCGTTTTCGAGCATGGAGCTGTGGAACGCGGCGTGCACGAAGAATTCGCGGCCACGGCTTAGCCAGGCGGGGGCGCGGCCGATTTCGGCGAGCGCGCGTTCGCGCAACGGCGCATCCAGGGCCGCTAGGGTGGCTTCGAATTCGGGGCCGCCGCGCACGCGTTCGCCGGCGAGGGACCGGCCCAATTTGCGGTCGTGGTTGCCGAGCAGGAAGAGGCCGCGTCCTTCGTCGATCAGGCGGAACATCAAACGCAGGGTACCGGCGTTGTCGGTGCCGCCGTCGGTGAGGTCACCGAGCTGTATCACGAAGCGATCCGTTTCTGTGGCGAATGCAAAAGCCCGCGCATCGCCGTGCACGTCGCCGACCACCCGCAAGGGCCGGCCAGGAGGTATCATCGGTGTCCGCCGGTCATGCGGCAACGCGCACGGTGGATTTCCAGGTGGCCAGCGCGCGCGCCCGTCCGGCCGCCAGATCGACGATGGGCGTGGGGTAGGTTTTTCCAAGCGATATGCCGGCCTCCTGCAGGATCAGCGGCGGCGCGGTCCAGGGGGCATGGATGAATTTGTCGGGCAATCGTGCGAGTTCCGGCACGAAGCGGCGCACGTAGGCGCCGTCGGTGTCGAATTTCTCGCCTTGGCTCACGGGGTTGAACACGCGAAAGAACGGTTGGCTGTCAATTCCGGTTCCTGCGACCCATTGCCAGCCCATGCTGTTGGCGGCGAGGTCGGCGTCCACCAGCGTGTCCATGAACCACTCGGCGCCGGCGCGCCAGTCGATCAGCAGGTGTTTGACCAGGAAGCTTGCCGCGACCATGCGCACGCGGTTGTGCATCCAGCCGGTTTGCCAAAGCTGGCGCATGCCGGCATCCACGATCGGCACGCCGGTGTTACCTTGTTGCCAGGCGCGTAGCCCCGCCGGGTCGTTGCGCCATGGCAGGTTTTCGAACTCGGGGCGCAATGGACGGATGGCGAGGTCAGGGTGGTGCCACAGCAGGTAGGCGGCGAAGTCGCGCCAGATCAGTTCGTTGCCGAAGGTTATTTCACCCGCACTTTGGGTGTGGCGGTGCAGCGCTTTCCATAGGCCGCGGACGGACAATTCGCCCCACCGCAGATGCGGCGAGAGCATGCTGGTAAGGTCGTGGCCGGGCAGGTTGCGGCCGGACTCATAGTGAAGGGCGGCGCCGCGGAGGAAGGTTCGGGCGCGGGCCCGCGCGGCGGCTTCACCTGGTGTCCAGGTCTGGCGCAGGCCGCCGGCCCAGTCGGGGCGGGTGGGCAGCAATTTCCATGTGTCGCGTGCGTCGCCGGGCGGCAGGTTCGGGGGGGATGGGATGCGGTCGGGCTCCGGCAATAGCGGGCCGGGCAGGTCGATGGCGCGCACGGCGTTCGCGTAGGGGGTGTACATGCCGTAGATGCCGCCTGAGCGGGTTTTCGGGGCGTCCAGGTCGAATAGCGTCAGGCTTTGATGAAGCCGCAGGGTGCGGCCGGCGTTCGACAGCGCCGCGGCCGTGGACGTGTCGGCGGCACGCCATCCGGGCTCGGGGCAGATGCCGGCATGGACGCAATCGGCGTTCGTCTGCGCGGCGATTTCCGGCAGCACGTGCGCGGGGTCGCCGCAGCGGAGAATCAATCGGGCACCTTTGGCGGCGATGGCGTTTTGCAGTGCGGCGAGGCTGCCGTGCAGCCACCAGAGGGACGCGCCGCCGAGATCACCGTGCGGTGGGTCGGGCAGCACAAAGACCGGCACGATGGCGGGCGCCGTTTGCAGGGCCGCGTGGAGGGCCGGATTGTCCAACAGCCGCAAGTCCCGTCGGAACCAGACGATGGCGGGGCGGTCACTTGTGGTCATGCGGCACAATTGGCGTGTTTGGCGCGGCAGGCAAGCAGGGGTGGGGTGGGCAAGCTTGCCGAACTGACGGAGGGACTGGTTGTCCGATACGAGTACCAGTTGCATCGGCGGTCAGCCGGCGGCGCCAGCGGTGCGGACAAGGATCACCCTGCTTGCGTCGTGGCCACGTTCCGCCGTCAGGGCCGTTCGGAGGATTTCGCCATCTATCTTCCGATTTCGCGTACACGGCCAACGGGTGATGACGATGGTATCGAGCTACCGGACGATGTGAAACGGAAGGCGGGGCTGGATAGCTTGCGTCAGTGGATTTTGATCTCGGAATATAATCTCGACACATGGCCGACCGACCTCGGACAGATTCCGCATCGGCCGGGCGTTTCCCACTACGGTCATCTAGCGCCTTCGATGTTCCGGACCGTCATCGGCATGTTTTTTAATTGCTACGAAGAAAAGCGGCTCACGCAAGTCAATCGCGCCGAGCCGATAGGATGAAAGTTTTTTGGTTCTTTTTTTCAAGAAAGAACTGCTTCCTTGCTAAACCGGAAAGCTAAAAAGCCGCTGCGCGCCGAGCAAAAACACCCGCCCGCCGCGCGGAAAATGCGACGCGATCGGCGCCGCCCGCACATCGAGGCCGCCGGTGTAGGCGCCGAACGCCGGCAGCATGATTTTTCGCCCGTCGGTCATGAAGCAAGGCCGCACCACCTCGCCGGCGCGCGTCGTGACCCGCGCCTTGGGGTGGAAGTGCCCCGAGATTTCGCCCGCGGCGCCGGCCGTAGCCTGGTGGCGAAAGCACAGCCGCGCGGCGGTCCATTCGGCCACCGCGGTTCCGCCCACGCCTTGCGGCGGACCGGGATCGTGATTGCCCTTCACCCAGACGAAATCCACGGCGCTGGTCATGCGTCGCAGCGTCGCGGCGTCGGCCGGCGCCAGGCGGGCAGCGCCCTGATCATCGTGAAACGAATCGCCCAGGGCGACGACCGTTCGCGGCGTATAACGGCGGAGCAATAGCGCCAGCCGCTCGAGCGTTAGCCGGCTGTCCCAGGGCGGCACGAGTTGGCCGCCGCGTGCTGCCGCCGAGCCTTTTTCGAGATGCAGGTCGGCGACGACGAGCACGCGCGCGGCGGGCCAGATCAGGGCGCCCGCCTGGTCGAGCTGCAACATCTCTTCACCGAAATGAAAGACCGCGGTCATCGCACGCCGGCCATGGGTGCGCCGGCGCGGCGGGGCGAACGTGCCGGGGCGACGGTTCCCAACGCTTCGGCGACCAGTTGTTCCGTCTCCATGAGCAACGAATCCTCGTCGGCAGGGGTGCGCACGCTTTCGCGGCCGATGTCCAGCAGCACGGGGACCGCGAGCGGCGATACGCGGTCGAGCCTTTGCACGCGAATACGGCCTTGCGCGCGATCCAGCATCTGGTTCAGCCGCGCGAGATCGGTCAATCCGCCGCGGGCGTCCGCCCAGGTGGCGCGCAACAGAACATGGTCGGGTTGATGCTTGCGCAACACGTTGTAGATCAGGTCGGTATTGACGGTGACTTGGCGGCGGTTCTTTTCGGCGCCAGGGTGATGCCGCTCGACCAGGCCGGAAATTACTGCTACGTTACGGAACGTTCTGCGCAGCATCGAGGTTTCCGCCATCCACACATCGAGATCCTCGCCGAGCAGGTCATGGTTGAACAGGCCATCAATATCTTGCGGCTGGTTGGCGCTCCATACGCCGATGACATATTCGGTGGCGACGAAGCCCAGCGGCGTGTAGCCGAAACGTTCCATGCGGCGGGTCAGCAGCATGCCTAACGTTTGGTGCGCGTTGCGGCCCTCGAAGCCGTAGGCCACCAGATACCATCTTTGCTCGCGGGGGAAAATTTCGACGAGCAGGCCGTCGGGCCCCGGCAGCTCGGATCGTTCCGCCTGCATGTGCAGCCATTCGCGCACCTGATCGGGCAGGGTTCTCCAGCGCGCCGGATCGTGCAGCATGGCGCGCACGCGGGCGGCCAGGTTGGTGGTGAGTGACATGCGCGTGCCGCCATAGGCGGGCACGGCGGGTGTGCCGGTGCCGCCCTCGGCACATTCCAAGGTGATTTCGCGAATGCGCAGGAATACCAGCAGCCGGCCGGCGAACATGAATGTGTCGCCTTCGCGGAGGGTGTTGGCGAAACTTTCCTCCACCTCGCCGAGCGGCATTCCGCCACGGCCGGCGATGCGCACTTTCAGCAACGGCAGTTCCACGATGGTGCCGATATTCATCCGCGCCTGGCGTGCGATCCGCGCGTTGGCGACGTGGATCCTGCCTTGCGCGTCGCGAAACAATTTGCGCCAGCGCTCGTAATGCGACAGGGCGTAGCCGCCATCCTCGACGAACCGCAGCGTGTCGTCGAAATCCTGCCGGGCCAGGCCGGCGTAGGGGGCGGTGCGGCGAACCTCGTCGAACATGTCATCGGGAAAATACGGGCGGCACGCCGCCATCAGCAGAAGATGTTGCGCGAGCACATCAAGGCCGCCGGGCCCCGGCGCGTCACCGTCGAGTTCGCGCGCGGCGACGCCGGATATGGCGGCCTCGCACTCCAGCACCTCGAAACGATTGGCCGGCACCAGCACGGCGAGGCTCGGCTCGTCCATGCGATGGTTGGCGCGGCCGACACGTTGCAGAAGGCGCGCGGTGCCTTTCGGCGCGCCGACCTGGATCACCTGGTCCACGCCGCCCCAATCGATGCCGAGATCGAGCGATGATGTCGCCACCACCGCGCGCAACGCGCCTGCCGCCATGGCCGCCTCGACGCGGCGGCGCTGCGCGATATCGAGGCTGCCGTGGTGCAGGGCGATCGGCAAATTTTCCTCGTTCAGGCGCCATAATTCCTGGAACAGCAATTCCGCCTGGGCACGGGTGTTGACGAACACGATGGTCATGCCGGCGGTGCGAATGCGTTTCATCACCGCGCTGGCCGAGGCGAGGCCCATGCGGCCGGACCAGGCGATTTTCTGTTCCGGCAGCATCATGGAGATTTCCGGCGGCGCGCTTTCCGCCACTTCGATCAGCCGCGCCCCGGCGCCGCAGCCGATATAGGCCAGCAGCGGCGCGCGATGGGCGATGGTGGCGGACAGCCCGACGCGCCGGGCACCGGGCGCCAATGTCGCGAGGCGGGCCAGGCACAAAGCGAGCTGGTCGCCGCGCTTGGTGCCGGCCAGCGCATGCACCTCGTCCACGATGACGCACGCGAGCGCGGCGAACAGGGCGGGCGCATCCTCCAGCGACAGCAGCAGGGCGAGGCTTTCGGGTGTGGTCAGCAACAGGTCGGGCGGATTTTCGCGCTGCCGTTTGCGGCGGTCCGCCGGCGTGTCGCCGGTGCGCGTCTCGATGCGAATCGGCAACCCCATCTGCGTCACGGGCGCGGTGAGGTTGCGCGCGATATCGGTCGCCAGCGCCTTGAGCGGGCTGACATAAAGTGTGTGCAGCTTCGGCTTTTGTCTTGCCGTTGCCAGCGCGACCAGGGAGGGCAGGAAGCCGGCGAGCGTCTTGCCGCCGCCGGTGGGCGCGATCAGCAGCACGTTCTCTGCAGCCTCGGCGGCGGCCAGCATGGCGAGCTGGTGCGGCCGGGGGGTCCACCCCCTTGCGGCGAACCATTGGGCAAAAAGTTCTGGGAATGTTCCCGGCATGGGGGGACTATGGGGGGCGTTTAGGAAGGAAGGAAGTATTTCTTTCCTTACTTAACCCAGGGCGTTCCCAGAAAGCCGACAATCCGCTCCGCTTCCGTCACGATCGGTTCCGCCACGGCGCGGGCGCGGGCGGCGCCGGCGGCCAGCAGGCGATCCAGCTCCGCCACGTCACCCAGCAGCCGCGCGGTTTCGGCGGCGATCGGGGCCAGGGCGGCGACCGTCAGATCGGCGAGCCTGGTCTTGAAGGTGCCGAAGCCGGCGCCGCCCCATTCGGCCAGCACTTGGGCCGGTTCCACGTCGGCCAAAGCTGCGTAGATCCCTACCAGGTTGCGGGCTTCGGGCCGGTCGGCCAGGGCGGCGATGGTGTCGGGAAGCGGATGCGGATCGGTCTTTGCGCGCTTGATTTTCTGCGCGATCTCGTCGGCCGAATCGGTCAGATTGATGCGGCTCTGGTCGGAGGGGTCGGATTTCGACATTTTTCGGGTGCCGTCGCGCAGGCTCATGACGCGGGCGGCGGGGCCCATGATCAGCGGCTCGATGCGGGGGAAAAAATCGACGCGGTAATCGTGGTTGAATTTCTCGCCGATGTCGTTGGCGAGTTCGAGGTGCTGGCGCTGGTCGTCGCCGACCGGTACGCGCGTTGCGTGATAGGTGTGGATGTCGGCGGCCATCAGGTTCGGATAGACGTAGAGCCCGACGGACGCGGCCTCGCGATCCTTGCCGGCTTTGTCCTTGAACTGGGTCATCCGGTTCAGCCAGCCGAGCCGCGCGACGCAGTTGAAAATCCAGGCGAGACGGGCGTGGGCGGAGACAGCCGACTGGCAGAACAGCGCCGATCGCGCCGGATCGATGCCGCAAGCGAGCAGGGTCGCGGTCATTTCCCGCGTCTGCCGCCGCAGTGCCTGCGGCTCCTGCCAGGCGGTGATGGCGTGCAGGTCCACGACGCAAAACAGACACTCATGATCGGCTTGCAGCGCCACCCAATTCCGGATCGCGCCCAGGTAGTTGCCGAGAGTGGGAACCCCTGTGGGCTGTATGCCGGATAGGATGCGATGCATGCGGGCAGGCCATGCGTTTTCGGCGCGGCGGGGTCAAGACCGCCGCGCATTCGCGACTGGCCGCTAGCGCGCATTCGCGACTGGCCCCTAGCGCGCATTCGCGCGACTGGCCGCTAGCGCGACTTTCTCACAGGCTGCCGGGGAGGCTGCCGGGTTTGCCGAAGAGCCAGCCTTGGCCGAGGTCGACGCCGAGGGACGCCATGGTGGCGGCGTGCGCTTCGGTTTCCACCATCTCGGCGATGGCTTTGGCGCCGACGCCGCGGGCCAGTTCCACCATGGCGCCGACGAACCCCGATTCGCGCGCGCCGCTTTGCGCCTTGCGCACGTAGGAACCGTCGATCTTGACGTAATCGACCTTGAATTCCTTGAGGTAGTGGAAGGCCGAAGAGCCGGCGCCGAAATCATCGAGGCACACGGGGACGCCCAACGCGATGAGGCGGTTTATGGTGTCTGCTGCCGCCGGCACGTCGTCGATGTCGGCCGTTTCGGTCAGCTCGATCATCAGGCGGTCGCGCAAATCCGCCCGCGTTTCGATCATGCCGAACAGCGTGCCGCGGAACGCTGTGCTCTGCATGGAGATGCCGCTGACGTTCACCGCCACCCGGGCGGGCGCACGCGATAATGTTTGCAGGGCGCGCCGCAGCACCGCCTCATCGAGCGCCTCGGCAAGCCCGGTCGCTTCGGCAAGGCCGACGAATTCCTGGGTATTGGCGAATTCGTGCCCGGCAATCGGAAACGGGCGCAGCAACGCTTCATAGTGGTGTGGCGTCCGGTCGGACAGCGACACGACCGGCTGGAACACAAGACGAAATCGCCCGCGCTGCAAGGCTGCGAGTACCGCCGCCGTGCGAGACTCGGTGCGGTCGAGAAAGCTGCGCAGGCCCTGATCGAAGCCGCCGGCCCGCACCGAGGGGATGCCGCCGCTGGCGAAGCACGAGAACGCGAACCGCACGACGCGCATGGCGTCGTGCGCGCCGATACCCGCCAACGCCATCGGAACGCTGGTTGCAGACACCGTCCGGCCGGTGCCGGCCGCGCGCAGAATTCGACCCACCCTCTCCTGTAGTTCCGGCATGTCGATGGCGCTGCCGCCCAGCACGCCGAAGCGCCCCTCGGCCATTTCCGCCGCCATCGCCCCGTCGCCGCCGGCTTCGCGCATCACGGCCGCGATGTCGCGCTGAAGGTCGTGGCGGGCGGCGCCCGGCAGGCGGGACCAGCCGCCCACTTCAACCAGTCCGACGCCACACGGCTCGCCACCTAGCAGCCGGGCCTGCATCGCATTGCGCAATTGCGGCACCCCCGGCAGCGATTGCACTTCGGCCGGCGCGGCCGGCGGGCGCGACAAGGTGAGCCAGGTGACACCCGTGCGATGCGGCAGCTGAAGGCCGGCCATGGCGACCAACGTGTGGTCCGTATTGGCGAGCCGGAGTGTGACGGGGGCGAGACGGCCGCGGCTGCCGAGCAGGCCCAGCGCGATTTCGAGGCTGCCAAAATCCTCCGGCGCAATCAGGCAGGCGAGCGGCTTGCCCTCAAAATACGCGGCATCCCGACCGAAACGCTCGCGAAACACGCCGGCGGCAAATACAATGCTTCGGCTGGCATTTACCTCAACAAGCAGATCCGCCGCGGCGAACGCGAAACCAACGAATCGGTCGCGCGTATCGGATGCGGTATGTGCGGTGGTTTCGAAGCGTGGAAACGAGGCCATGAACCCGCCAAGGTTATGGCCCTATGTCTAGCGGTATGAGGTTACCAGGGTATCAACGCACCCAGCCGCCCGCCCGAATGGGGGTAAGGGCAGGCCGGCTGGGCGCAGGCGGCCTTGGGCGGGCCACCATTCCGACGCACTTGCTGTCACGCGCGGATGTCAATGCGGAGGCGTTCTGACCGTCCGGCATCGGCGCGCCGGTTCTTCTCGCGCCATTGTATCCATGGGGTCCAATGAATAATTCTGCTCCGAATGATCGACTGAACCGATGAACTACCTGCCCGCCCCGCAACAGCTCCGCTATCTGGTCACCCTCGCCGAAACCCAGCATTTCGGGCGGGCGGCGGCCGCCTGCGCGGTGACACAGAGCACGCTGTCCGCCGGGCTCATTGCGCTGGAACGGCAGTTGGACGCGCCGATCCTGGACCGCTCGCTGGGCAAGCGGGTCGCCTTTACACCGCTCGGGCTGGAGATCGTTGCCCGCGCCCGCGCCGCGCTGGCGTCGCTGGAGGCGCTGGCCGAAGCGGCGTCGGTGGCGCGCACCCCGATGAGCGGGCCGCTGCGCATGGGGGTCATTCCCACCATCGGCGCGTTCCTGCTGCCGCGCCTGATGCCGGCGTTGCGGCGGTCGTTCCCCAATCTGCGGCTGTATCTGCATGAGGACACGACGGCGCGGTGCCTGGACCGGCTGACCGCCAACCGTCTCGATCTCGTGCTGCTCGCCTTGCCGTGCGATTGCGGCGCCGTTGTCACCTTGAAGGTGGCGCGCGACGAATTCATCGCCGCGTTGCCGCCCGGGTCACCGCTGGCTGTGCTGGACCGGGTGACACCGCGCCAGCTGTCGCAGGAACGCATGTTGCTGCTGGAGGACGGCCACTGCCTGCGCGATCAGGCGCTGGCGATTTGCCCGCCGACCCGGAACGACGCGCCGGACGGCTATGCGGCCACCAGCCTGCACACGCTGGTGCAGATGGTGGCGAGCGGCCTGGGGACCACGCTATTGCCGCGGCTGGCGGTGGAGGCGGGCGTGACCCTGGGGGCCGACGTGACCTTGCGTCCGTTGGCGGGGCGCGGCGCATGGCGAACGCTGGGGCTGGCCTGGCGGCCGGATAGCCCACGGGAACAGGATTATCGGGCTTTGGGGCGGGCGTTGGGGGAGGTTTGTGGAGGCGAGGAATTCGCCAAGGGATCAGGCGAAACGGGCAGTTAAGATAATCCGTGCCCTGCCCGGAAGGTGGACTGCCGTGCACTCCCGCGGGACTGCACGCCGTCGCAGGGACGCTCCGCGCGCCCATGCCGCGGCGGGATGAGCAGGGGTAGCGGGGCCCCTGCGAACGCCGAGCCCCTGGCCTTCTGCGTTAACAAACATTACCTCCCAGGCATGGACGATCCCGCCTTCGACCAAGCGCTCATCACCGCCGCCTTCGCCCTCGCCGCCGCCAACGGGTGGGCCGCTGTCAGCGCCGCGGCCGCCGCACGCGCCGCCAACCTTCCGCTCGAACAAGCGCGCGCCCGCTTCCCCTGCCGCGAGGCCATCCTGCTCCGCTTCGGCAGCCTCGCCGACCAAAGCGCGCTGACCGCCGCCCTCGCCGACGGCACCCCCCGCGACAAACTGTTCGATGTCCTGATGCGCCGCTTCGACGCGCTACAGCTTCACCGCGACGGCATCCGGGCCCTGCTGCGCGCCCTGCCGGCGGACCCCGCCACAGCCCTGCTGCTCGCCGCCGCCACGAACGGCAGCATGGCGTGGATGCTGGAAGGCGCCGGGCTATCCAGCACCGGGCTGCACGGATTGCTGCGCACCAAGGGCCTCGTGGCCGTCTGGCTTTACGCCCTGCGGGCCTGGGACCGCGACGACAGCGCCGACCTCGCACGCACCATGTCGGCGCTGGACCGCGCGCTGGCCCGCGCCGAGGAAATCGGCCAATGGCTCGACCGCGCAACGCCGTCGCCGGCGGCACCGGCACCAAAACCCTTCCCTGAGGATTTTGCCGCACCACCCACCCCAGACGTGTCGGCATAGGTTGCAGCGCCCCTGCGGGTGTAGAAGTCTCGCAAGAGTTAACAAAACAGGAGGAACGGCCGTGGCGGATTCATCTCAGCGTCCCAAGACCATGACGGAAACCGCGGCCACCATGGCGCAGGAAGCGACTCGGCGGGCCACCGAAACCATGACCAGCTTCGGCCGCGCCGCCGCCGAGCGGCAGAGCGCCCTGTTCGGCGACGTCAGCCGCCTGTTCGGGGAAATGCGGTTCCCCAGCGCCGTGCCGGACAGCAACATCCTTCTCGCGGCTCACCGCCGCAACATGGACGCGCTCAGCCAGGCCAACCGCCTGGCGCTGGAAGGCGCCCAGGCCGTCGCGCGGCGGCACATGGAAATCATGCAGCAAACCATGACGGAACTCACCGACCAGGTGCGCGAACTCGCCGCCGCCGACACCCCTCAAGCCAAGGCCGCGCGCCAGGCCGAGCTGCTGAAACGCAGTTATGAGCATGCGGTGAACAACATGCGCGAATTGTCGGATTTAATTCAGCGCAGCAACGGCGAAGCGCTGGCGCTGCTGGACCATCGTTTCCGTGAGGCGATGGACGAGGTGCACGTGCTGCTGGAAAAATCTGCTACCGAAACGAAATAACAGCGATCCGCGTTGAGACTGGCACATCGGACAGGGAAGGAAGCAGTTCTTTTTTGAAAAAAAGCAACAAAAAACTTTTCTCCGATGGCCGACGCGGCCGAAACAAAGGCGCGCTCCGCCTCAAGCGCTCAAAGCCGCGGGTTCGGTGCGGCGGCGTTTTACCAATAGCTTGTTAAGCGCGTGCACATACGCGCGGGCCGAGGCGACGATCGTATCGGTGTCGGACCCCTGCCCGTCCACCATCTTGCCGCCTTCCTCGAGCCGGACGGTGGTGCGCGCTTGGGCGTCCGTGCCCTCGGTGACGGCGCCTACGGAAAATAGCACCAGGCGCGCCTCGTGCGCGAATACGGTGCGAATGGCGTTGAACGTGGCATCGATCGGGCCGTCGCCGGAGGCGACGGCGGATTGCGGCGCGCCGTCGATTTCGAGCAGCAACTCGGCGCGCGCGGGGCCGCGCGAGCTCGCATGCACATCCAAGGATACGAAATGAATGCGCTCATGGTCGCGCATGACCTCATCGTCGACCAGCGCAATGAGATCCTCATCGTAAACGATCTTCTTGCGGTCGGCGACATCCTTGAAGCGGCGGAAGGCATCGTTCAGGGCGTTGTCGCCCAGCTCGCCGTAGCCGAGCGCGCGCAGCTTGTCGCGAAAGGCGGCGCGGCCGGAATGCTTGCCCATCACGAGGTTGGTCTTGGTCCAGCCGACGCTGTCGGGCGTCATGATTTCGTAGGTTTGCGCATTCTTCAGCATGCCGTCCTGATGGATGCCGCTTTCATGCGCAAACGCATTGCGGCCCACGATGGCCTTGTTCGGCTGCACGTCGAACCCCGTGATGGTGGCCAGCAGCTTCGAGGTGCGCAGGATTTTTTCCGTAACGATCCCGTTGCTCACCGGCACCGTGTCATGGCGGGTGCGCAGCGCCATGACGATTTCCTCCAGCGCCGCATTGCCGGCGCGCTCGCCGATGCCGTTGATGGTACACTCCACCTGACGCGCGCCGGCGCGAATCGCGGCCACCGTATTAGCCACCGCCAGACCGAGATCGTTGTGATTGTGTGCGGAAAAGATCACGCCATCGGCACCCGGCACCCGGTCGCGCAGCATGGTGAAGATGGCGGTCAGCTCCTCCGGCAGCGCGTAACCCACGGTGTCCGGGATATTGATCGTGGTGGCGCCGGCGCGGATCGCCGCCTCGACGCAGCGGCACAGGAAATCGGGCTCGGTGCGGCTGCCGTCCTCGGCGGACCATTCCACATCCGCGGTGAAGTTGCGCGCCAGGGTCACGCTGTCGGTCACCGCCTGCAGCACCGCGTCGGGCTCCATCCGCAGCTTGAATTTCATGTGCAGCGGGCTGGTGCTGATGAAGGTGTGAATGCGTCCGCGCGCGGCCGGCCGGATGGCGTCCGCGGCGCGGCGGATGTCGGCGGGGGCGGATCGGGCGAGGCCGCAAATTACCGGGCCGCGCACGTGCCCTGCGATCGCCGCCACCGATTCGAAGTCGCCGGGCGACGCAATGGGAAAGCCAGCCTCGATCACGTCGACGCCGAGGTCGGCCAGCGCCTCGGCGAGGCGCACCTTCTCCTCGAGGTTCATCGAAAAGCCCGGCGATTGTTCGCCGTCGCGCAACGTGGTGTCGAAGATGAAGACGCGGTCGGGTTCGACGGCGCCGAAGCTGGGATGTTGCAGTGTCATAGCGGGTCCTCGATCGTATGTCGGCGCGCCTGCGAGTGCCTCGGCACCCGTGTCATCCCCTGAGGCGGGCCGGTCCGCCGATCCTGCGGCGCGCGGCCAGGGACGGGAGGAAAACGCCGCTCAGGGGCCGATAAGTCGAAGGTGCGTAATTCGGGGGGAAACGCGCGCGACATCGCCAGCGTCAAATGCACTGCGAGCGGAAGCATAGCGGGGCGCGCAAACGACCATGCTTATCTTTAGGCCGGCTCGTTGTTAAAAAACAAGTCAAATCCGGCCAGTGCTGAGCGCTCCGGCCGGATTTCGCGGCAAAAATCTACCTCGTCGAAACCTTACTTGGCTGGCGGCGGGGTGGTTTTTTTGGCGGCCGTCGATTTGTGATGTGACGTGTGGCTGCTATGGTGATGGGTGGTGGCCGGCTTTTTCGGCGCAGGGCTCGCGTCGGACGACGGCGCACTGGGGGCAGGGGCAGGTGCGGAAGCTGCCGGGGCGGCAGGTGCGGGCGCCGGAGCCGGCGTCTGCGCCAGAACGGGCGTGACGGCCAAGGACGCGGCGAAAGTCGCGGCGGTGATCAGGGGGAGCTTCATAGGGTCTCCATGAGGGAATTACAAAGGTGGAATGGGCACACGCGCCAGCCCGCAAGGTCTTCAGACAGTACGCGGCAACGCGGCACCCTTTGGGCACGAAAGCCGTGAGTCGTCAGCTTTTTTTTCAGTAATGATGCAACGTGGGGGTTGCACTGTGTCCCGTATCCCTCAACGCGCGGCTGCCGGCTCAGTTTCGGCTGCGATCCACCAGCGCGTTCTTGGCAATCCACGGCATCATGCCGCGCAGCCGCTCGCCAACCTTTTCAATCGGATGGTCCGCATTGCGGCGGCGAATTGCCCGAAAACTCGCCTGACTTGCCTGGTTTTCGAGCATCCAGTCGCGCGTGAAACGGCCGCTTTGGATATCGGCCAGCACGCGGCGCATTTCCGCACGGGTTTCGTCCGTGATGATGCGCGGCCCGGTTACATATTCTCCATATTCCGCGGTGTTGCTGATCGAATAGTTCATGTTGGCAATGCCGCCCTCGTAAATGAGGTCGACAATCAGTTTCACCTCGTGCAGACATTCGAAATAGGCCATTTCGGGCGCGTAGCCGGCCTCGACCAAAGTTTCGAAGCCGCCCTTGATCAGCTCCACCAGGCCGCCGCACAGAACCACCTGCTCGCCGAACAAATCGGTTTCGCATTCCTCGCGAAAACTGGTCTCGATAATGCCGGCCCGGCCGCCGCCAATCGCACTGGCATACGAAAGGGCTATCTCCAGCGCATTGCCGGACGGATTCTGCGCCACCGCCACCAGACACGGCACGCCGCCGCCACGTTCATATTCCGACCGCACCGTGTGCCCCGGGCCCTTCGGCGCAATCATGAACACGTCCAGGTCGGGCCGCGGATCAATCAGGTTGAAATGAATGTTCAGCCCATGCGCAAACGCAATCGCCGCCCCCTGCTTCAAATGCGGCGCCAAATAATCCCGATACAGCTCGCCCTGACCCTCGTCCGGCGTCAGAATCATGACCACATCCGCCCAAGCAGCCGCCTCGGAAGGCGAAACAACCCGCAGCCCCGCCGCCTCCGCCTTGGCAACCCCCCCAGACCCAGGCCGCAACGCCACCACCACATCCCGCGCCCCGCTATCATGCAAATTGCGCGCATGCGCATGGCCCTGACTGCCATACCCCACCACCGCAACCCGTCGCCCCTTAATCAAATTCACGTCCGCATCGCGGTCGTAGTAAACACGCATCGTGTGTGGCTCCGCGTTAGGAAGAAGGCAGCAAGGCGGGGGGCTCTGCCCCCTCGACCCCCGCTACGGACAAGTCCTTAGAACCTATTGCTTATGGGGGTCAGGGGATAGGGAGGGGGCTACACGGATGTTGCAGCATGCGGGTAGCCCCCCTCCCTATCCCTGACTTTCTTGAACAAAATGGGGTCTGGGGACTTGTCCCCAGCGGGGTGGAGGGGCAGAGCCCCCGCCTTCTTACGTCCTTCATATCGTAGCAGCCCCGCGCATGATGGCGGCTATTCCGGTGCGGGAGACTTCGGCGAGGCCGAGGGGGCGCATGAGTTCGATGAAGGCGTCGATTTTGTCGATGGCGCCGGTGAGTTCGAAGACGAAGCTGCCGACGTTGGTGTCTACGACGCGGGCGCGGAAGGCTTCGGCGATGCGGAGCGCTTCGACGCGGTTTTCGCCGGTGGAGACGACTTTCACCAGCGCCATTTCGCGGGCGACATGGGGCCCTTGGACGGTGAGGTCGGTGACGCGGTGCACGGGGACCAGGCGATCGAGCTGGGCTTTGATTTGCTCGATGACCATTTCGGTGCCGGAGGTGACGATATTGATGCGGCTGAGCTGGCTGTCGCGGTCGACCTGGGCGACGGTGAGGCTGTCGATGTTGTAGCCGCGGCCGGAGAACAGGCCGATGACGCGGGCGAGCACGCCGGATTCGTTATCGACCAGCACCGATATGGTGTGGGCACGGTTTCGCATGTCGCGCATCGGCAGGCCCATTAAACCAGCATGAGGCCCTCGTCGGTGACTTCGGCGGCGCGGTCGGCATGTTCGGGGCCGAGGATCATTTCGTTATGCGCGGCGCCGGACGGGATCATCGGGAAGCAGTTTTCGCGCGGGTCGACGGCGATGTCGGCGATGACGGGGCCGTCCACCGCAAGCATGCGGTGGATGACGTCGTCGAGCTCATCGACGGTTTTGGCGCGTAACCCGGTAGCGTGGAAGCTGTCGGCGAGCTTGACGAAGTCCGGCAGGGCGGCGCTGTAGCTTTCGGAATAGCGTCCGCCGTGCAGCAATTCCTGCCACTGCCGGACCATGCCCATATATTGGTTATTCAGAATGAAAATTTTCACCGGCAGGCGGTATTGCGCCAAGGTTCCCATTTCCTGGATGTTCATCAGGATGCTGGCTTCGCCGGCGATGTCGATGACCAGCGCATCGGGATGCGCGACTTGCACGCCCATGCCGGCGGGCAGGCCGTAGCCCATGGTGCCGAGGCCGCCGCTGGTCATCCAGCGGTTCGGCTTTTCGAACTTGAAATATTGCGCCGCCCACATCTGGTGCTGGCCGACTTCGGTGGTGATGAAGGTGTCGCGGCCGGTGGCGCGGCAGATTTCGTAGAGCCGCTGTACCGCGTATTGCGGCTTGATGACCGACCCCGCGGCCATTTTCTGCGTGAAGCGCAGGCTATCCTTGCCGCGCCATGCATCGATTTGGCGCCACCAGGCGGTGAGGGCCGCGTGATTGGGGGCGTCGGCGCGGCGGCGCCATTCGGCTAGCATGGCGCGCAGCACGCGGCCCGCGTCACCGACGATCTTTATGTCAACGGGCACGTTCTTGTTGATGTTGGACGGATCGATGTCGGCGTGGATCTTGATGCTGTCGGGGCTGAAGGCGTTCAGGCGGCCGGTGACGCGGTCGTCGAAGCGGGCGCCGATGTTGAACATCACGTCGCACCCGTGCATGGCGAGGTTCGCCTCGTAGGTGCCGTGCATGCCCAGCATACCGAGAAACGCCGGGTCGGAGGCGGGAAACGAGCCGAGGCCCATCAAGGTGTTGGTGCACGGAAAGCCGGTGAGGTGGACAAATTCGGTGAGCAGCGCAGCGGCTTCGGGGCCCGCGTTGATCACCCCGCCGCCGGCATAGACAATCGGTCGCCGCGCCGTCACCAGGGCATCGATGGCGCGCGCAATGGCGGCGGGATCGGGCTCGGTGACCGGCCGGTAGCTGCGATGCGGCGCCTGCGAGGGCGGTGCGTAGGGCGCCGGTCCGATCAGGATATCCTTCGGCAAATCGACGACGACGGGGCCGGGCCGGCCGCTGCGCGCGACGTAGAACGCGTCATGCACCACGCGGGCGACATCCACGCCGCGCTTGACGAGGTAATTGTGCTTGGTCGCGGGGCGGGTGATGCCGGTGGTGTCGGCTTCCTGGAACGCGTCGTTCCCGATCAGGTGGGTCGGTACCTGACCGGTGAGACAGACGATGGGGATGCTGTCCATCAGCGCATCGACCAGGCCGGTCACGGCGTTGGTGGCGCCGGGACCGCTGGTGACGAGCACGACGCCGACTCGGCCGGTGCTGCGGGCATAGCCCTCGGCGGCATGCACCGCGGCTTGTTCGTGGCGCACCAGGATGTGGCGGATGGCGTTCTGCTGGAACAGCGCGTCGTAAATCGGCAGCACGGCGCCGCCCGGATAGCCAAAAATGACATCCACGCCTTGGTCTTTGAGGGCGCGCAGCAGGCATTCGGCGCCGCTTGGCTCTTTATCGGGCGTCACACGTAGTCTCCGTTGTAGAAGGAAGCAGTTCTTTTTTGAAAAAAAGAACCAAAAAACTTTTACCCTTGCGCCTGCGGCAAGGGTTGGGGCCAAGGCCCATACGTCAGGGATTGCATCAAGAGCAAAAGTCTTTTGGTTCTTTTCGTCAGAAAAGAACTGCTTTCTCGCCTATCTCCTACGGGCCGGACCGTCGCGCGTCAACACATGAACGCATAAAGTGTTGCATATCAGCCAGTATTGTTTCTGGTAATTGCTCAGAAGGGCAAATTCGTGAAGTTATCGTGCGGTTTTCGGGCGCGAGCGGATGGTGGGCAAACCATGTTGCCTGACGTTTGGTGTAGGCGGCTGTCGCGGAGATGGCGCGGGCGGCGGCCTCGTCCAGCGTGAGCTCGCCGCGGAGGTGGGCGAGAAGTTCCGGCACGCCGTGGGCGCGCATGAGCGGCAGGTTGGGATCGAGGTTCTGCGCCGCCAGGGCACGCACCTCCTGCAGGGCGCCGGCAGCCAGCATGGTGTCGAACCGCGTCGTGATGGCGGCGCGCAGGGCGGCCCGCGGCGGGTCGAGCAGGATGGCAAAGAACCGATAAGGCGCCGTCGGCAAGGCGGGACCGGCTTGCCAGGTTGCCAGACCGACGCCGGTGCCGCGCCATACCTCCCAGGCGCGGGACAGCCTTTGGCTGTCGGTCGGGCGGAGGCGCGACGCGGTTTGCGGATCCTCGGCGGCCAGACGTTTATGCAGGGCGGCGGGGCCGATCTCTGCCAGCAGCGCGCGCGCCTCGGCCCGGGCTGCCGCGCCTGGGTCGGGGATTTCCGCGAGGCCCTGGGTGAGCGCGGCGAAATACAGGCCGGTGCCGCCGCATACGATGGGCACGCGGCTGGCAGTGCCGGCGGCTGCCATGGCCTGCAGCGCGGCGAGGCGCCAATCGGCGACGCTGCCGGGCTGATGCGCCGGCCGAAAACCGTACAGCGCATGCGGCACCTGCGCCTCGTCCGCTTCTGTGGGGCGCGCGGTGAGAATGCGGAGGTCACGGTAGGTCTGCATCGTGTCGGCGTTGATGACGGTGCCGTGGAGGCGGCGCGCCACCTGCATCGCCAGGGCGGATTTTCCGCTGGCGGTGGGGCCGGCAATCAGGATGGCCGCATCGGGTTTCCGGGGGTTGCCGGGGTCGGCGGGCGCTGCCATGGGCGGGGCCATGAGTTATATCGTAACCCTGATCGCCGCGCGCGACGCAGTTACCTTGACCGACGCCGCGATTGGCCGGGTGCGCGACGCGGTTGGCGGCGGCGAAACGCCGCGCTGGCTGTCGCCTGGCGAGGCCGCTTGCTTCCAGGTGCAGGCGCCGCCCGACCTTGGCCTGGCGCGCGCGACGCTCGCGGGTGCTGCTATCGATGTGCTGGTGACGCGCACGCGGGGGCGCCGGCGCGCGCTGCTGGTTGCCGACATGGACAGCACGATTATCACCGGCGAAACGCTGGACGAACTGGCCGCCATTGCGGGCATCGGGGAGGAGGTCGCCGCCATCACGCGGCGCAGCATGAACGGCGACATCGATTTCCGCGAGGCCCTGCGGGCGCGGGTCGCCATGCTGCGCGGCCTGGCGCTCACCGCGGTGGAAGAAGCCTGGTCCCGCACGCACCTCACGCCGGGGGCCAAAACTCTGGTTGCCACGATGCGCCGGCACGGCGCCATGACGGCTCTGGTTTCCGGCGGTTTTACCCTCTTCACCAGCCGCGTGGCTGGCCTTTGCGGGTTCGACCATCATCGCGCCAACACGCTGCTGGACGATGGCGCGGCGCTAACAGGGGTGGTGGCCGAGCCGATTTTAGGCGCCGACAGCAAGCTGGCAACGTTGCAGGAGCTGGCAATTCTGCGCGGCGTGCGCATGACCGCGACGCTGGCGGTCGGCGACGGGGCGAACGATTTGTCGATGCTGCAGGCGGCGGGCCTCGGCATTGCGTATCGCGCCAAGCCGGTTGTTGCGGCTTCGGTCGCAAATCGTGTCGATTACGCGGACTTGCGGGCTTTGCTATTTGTGCAAGGCTACTCTAGCGATTTGTTCGTTGAGGCGTAAAAAGGAAGGAAGTATTTCTTTTGTGAAAAAAAGAAACAAAAAACTTTTGCTCTTTGTGCAATCCGGGACTGTCGGTTTCGGTCAAACTCTCGTGCAGCCGTAGAGGCAAAAGTTTTTTGGTTCTTTTTTTCAAAAAAGAAATAATTTCACTTCTTCACGGGCAGCGGTACCCAGCGCATTCCGTCCTTGCCTTGCACGAGCAGCAGGACGCTCTTGCGGCCCTGATCTCGGGCTTCGGTGAGCTGTTTTTGCAGGTCGGCCGGCATCAGGATGCTTTGTTGCTGCACTTCGACAATGACATCGCCGGGCTTCAGGCCGCGATCCGCGGCCGTGCCGGTGGTGGACACGTCGGTCACCACAATGCCCTTCAGCTTGTCGTCCAGCTTGAATTTCTGCCGCAGATCGTCGGTTATCGGCGACACCTTCATGCCCAAGGATCCGAGCTCGATCGCCCCTCCGGCGGCTTTATGCGACACGATGGCGGCAGGCTTTTCGTCCTCGGGCATTTCGGCGACGACGACGTCCACCGTCTGGCGCTTGCCGTTGCGCCAGATATCCACCGGGACTTTCGCATCGATCGCGGTTTCCGCCACCACGCGCGGAAGCGTACGCATTTCGTGCAAGGGCTGGCCGTTGAAGGTGAGGATGACGTCACCGTTTTGAATGTGCGCGCGGTCGGCGGGGCCGTTGGTGTTGACGCCGGCGACAAGCGCGCCGTCGCCGCCTTTCAGGCCCAGGCTTTCGGCGATGTCGGGCGTGACCTGCTGGATGCGCACGCCGAGCCAGCCGCGCCGCGCGCGGCCGAAACGGCGAAGCTGGTCGATCACCACCTTCGCCTCGCCGGACGGGATGGAAAATCCGAGCCCGATCGAGCCGCCACTGGGCGATAGAATGGCGGTGTTAATGCCGATGACCTCGCCGTCCATATTGAACAGCGGGCCGCCGGAATTGCCGCGGTTGATCGCGGCGTCGGTCTGGATGAAGTCGTCGTACGGACCCTGCTGGATGTCGCGGCCGCGCGCGGAAACGATGCCGGCGGTGACCGTGCCGCCCAGGCCAAAGGGGTTGCCGATGGCGAGCACCCAATCGCCGACGCGGGCGGCGTCGCTGTTGCCGAAATGCACGGCCGGCAGCGGCTTGTCGGGGTTCACCTTCAGCACCGCCAGGTCCCAGCGGTCGTCGTGCCCGATCAGCGTGGCCTTCAGAGTGGTGTTGTCCTGCAACGTGACGGTGATTTCGTCGGCGCCATCGATGACGTGGTTGTTGGTAACTACGATGCCCGAAGGATCGATGATGAAACCGGACCCGAGCGATTGCAGGTGGTGCGGGTGCTGATCGGGCTGATCGGGCGCCGCGTCGGGGCTGTTGCCGGGCTGGTCCTGGTCCTGGTCCTGGTCGCCGTTGTCGCCGCCATCGCCGTTGCCGCCCCCATTGCCGCCCCCGTTGCCGCCCCCGTTGCCGCCATGGTGGCGGTTCATGAAGTCTTTAAAGAATTGCTCGAAGGGGGAGCCGGGCGGGAAGGAGGGCATTTCAGGCGTGTCGCCGTCGGAGCGGGCGGCCTGGGTGGAACTGATGTTCACCACGGCCGGCATCACGTTCTGCGCGAGGTCCGCGAAGCTGTCCGGCGCGGCATGGGCAAGCGCCGGGCGATCTGCGACGGTAACAAGCGGGACGGCGCTGAAGGCGGCGAGCAGCAAGCCTGCCAGGACACGATCGCGCATGTTGTCGAAAATCCTCATGACTTCCCGCAATGTGATCATGGCAGCCAACCGGGGCAAGCGGGCAAGTTTGCACTTGCGGCACCGTGACCGGACCTGTCCATGATATAGTTTACCACAAAACTGCGGACGCGCGGCCTGGGCGGCGTGCGGCCCCAAAAGAAGTTAGGAAAGTTCAGAAGATGCGTATTCGGCGAGCGACGACCGGGGACCTGCCGGCGATCCGCGATGTGATCACAAGAGCCTACAATCCCGATCAGGTGCGCCTGGGGTACCAGCCACCGGCCGTTGCGTTGAACGCCGCCGACTGGGTGCAGCGTGACGCGGCCTGGGTGGGTGAACATGCGAGCGCCGTGGTTGCGGTGCTGCTGGCCGAACCCGCCGACGGACACCTTGCGGTGCGGATGGCGGCCGTCGATCCGGCCTGGCAAGGCCGCGGCCACGGGCGCGAGTTGCTGGAACACGCCGAATGGCTGGCAACCGATAGCGGCCTGCACGAGGTACGCGTCGCGGCAAACGTGCTGCTGCAGCAGACGATTTCGATCTATCAACACTGCGGCTACCAAGTCCGCGAGCAACGCCCGCACCCACAGGTTGCCGAGCACCAGATGGCGGAGCTGTCGAAGGCGATTTAGAGCGTGATCGCTTGAGGTTGAACTGAGAAAGGCCGGGGGCTCTGCCCCCTGGACCCCCGCGTCACGCGCAGCGTGCATTCGCACGACACGCGCAGCGTGCATTCGCACGTCACGCGCAGCGTGCATTCGCACGACGGACAAGTCCTTAGCACCTGTTACTTAAGGGAGGTCAGGGATAAGGAGGGGGCATCGCGGATGTAGCAACAGCCTTGTG
>Ga0116229_10004938_pt1 | contig 21832 bp, 18 predicted proteins | sample S1TSphgellanicum_3_FD_87313 | JGI IMG/M metagenome (GOLD analysis project Ga0116229, IMG submission 87313) | Host-associated microbial communities from peat moss isolated from Minnesota, USA - S1T2_Fc - Sphagnum magellanicum MG | ecosystem: Host-associated > Plants > Peat moss > Unclassified...
TTAGTTCTAACAAAAAAAGAAGGCACATGGCAACATTGGGATGAGACTAAGATGAATTCACAAGAGTTTAAGGTGAAATTAATTTACACAAACTAAGAAAAAAGGAGATTAACACAAATTGGAACCAAAATGGTGCACTAGCAATAAGCAACTCAACTCACAAGACTCACCACAACTTGGATTTGGGAGGAGTTCATCACCCTCGTCCTTGTAATATATTTTGTGATTAATGGTGGGGGCTACATCAAAATGTCAAAAATTTCCAATTTGGTCAAGTTATGAGTCTTGCAAATTTGTGGGCTCATAACTCCCACATAAAAATTATGATTGAAGAGTTATCAATTGCAAAGTTGTAACCTTGGAAAGACCTTTCCAACACCATATCACATGTTCACTTTGAAGGTCATTTGACCTCAATTTTTCGAGTTTTCATGATTAATAATTAAATTGTTAATTTGACTTCTTGTTCTTTTTTTGGTAATAACTTGAAGTTCATGGCTTCAAATGGAGAATGCAAGCTCAATTTTTTATATTTAAACTTCAACGCCTTTCAATGGTCTAAAAAAGGCTCAATTGGACATTGGTTGTTATTTGGACTTTTGTCCCAAAGATTCAAAACACCAAAATATTTCAACTTTCAAGGTGGGAAAACCGTTTGGGAATGTTAGGACTCGTTCTCTCACACTTGTGAGAATGTGGTTGAATTATAAGACACTTTTCCAACTTTCTTCCCTTCTCATGTTTTAGCCTTAATCATTGACCCAAAGCTAATATCATGACAATTTCTTTGGCAATTATAAAAACAATAGAGTCAAAAACACATTATACCATTTTTCTCATAAAAGCCCAACTATTTTTCAACATTATCCTATCATCTAAAATCAAGAAAATAACTGTCTTTTCATTTTAAAATACCATTATTATTTTTATTATTTTTTGCATTTGACCTCCCCATTTGCAATCTAGGATTATATTAGCACAATGAAATTGCTATGAATAAATGACCAATGGTATTACAATATATTATGTGTTTTTTAAAAAATCTCCCATTAAACCATTTATTTCATGTAGTTTTTCAATTACTTTATCCACATGCAAAAACTTTCACATAATAGGCTTGGCTGAATAAAAAAGAAATATCAATTGAGCTATGATTCAAACTATCAATGTTATAGTTTTCCAAACTCAACCCTAGAATGACCATTTGACATCTTTTTTGTGTGGGCTTTCAAATGTAGTTTTTTCAATTTGAACTTGTGACCACTTGTTGTAGGGGAGTTAGTTTTCATTTTAAATTTTTAATTCTACACAAAAATTTGTTCCAAATCTTGTGTTGAAACATTTCTATTTTTCTGAGTTTTAAAAATTGACATAACTTATGGTGATTTGTGGTAAATGGCCATAATCACAATCAAGGCAACCCCATTGGAACTTGACCTTGTAATTTTTAAAATACAAAAACAATTAAAAAATTGTAACTATTTTTAGTTGTGGAACACATGCAACTTAATATAAGTTCAATTAAAAACATCTTAGTGTTTTATAAATGTTTTATGTATTTAGTATTAGTTTACATCTAAATGTTTCAGATGTGTTTTTCCCAATACTAAATAATGAAAATAAATAATTTAGTCCATTATGCAAGTGTAGATAAAAACCCTTTCAAATAGTCCTTTTCTAATCACTTTATTAAGGATTTTGAAAAATGTAGATGTTATGATTTTCATAACATTTGATATCTAACAATCATTTCAATTTATGGTTCAAATTTGGTGCAAGTTGGCATAAATTTACTAGTATTATTGATTTCCATACCATATTATAGTTGTTATGATCAAGAATTATTTTTAGTATTCAAGATTTGAAGACATTAAATTTTACACCAAATTAAGAAATTGGAACATCCTTGTGTTTATTACAACTTATAGATATCATTAGTCATGTTGAACTAAAGATAAAATAAGAAGGAATAATATTTAAGACCCATAGTAGAATTTGTGAATTGGAGCCTTTTATAGTGTGACATTATGTTGGGGTATCCTAATTGTGATTAAAAGGTTGAATATTATGTTTCATTTCCTTGTTAATTTTATGGACCCCAAAAAATATATCATGCCTAAACTCAAATGAATTCCAAGCCATGAGTTGCACATCTTTGTTATATACAACATGAAGAAGTTTTTCCTCAATAACATGACATGAACACTTGCAAATGGTTACATTGTTAATTATTATTTTTGCAACATTTTTTCATCCTATATTTATTCAATTTTTTAATTAATTAAAGTGCACAATATAATTTATTGAGTTTTCCTTATATTCATAGTGGGTCCAACATGCTAATATGAACCACTTTAGGTGTAACCAATCATTTTTTGGCATGTTTACAAATCCCATAAACTAAGTTAATGTTGAAAATGTGTGTTGTGTTTATACAAAGTGTTTTTAATGTAGCAATCTAACATTTGAATAAAGTTTGAAAGTAATCAAATAATGGCATAAATAACCTTCAATGGACCCACTAGGACCTCCACTTCTAGAAATGGTAAAATTGTAGAATTAGTCAAATAAAATTATTGGTTCTTTTCCTTCAAATTCTTTTCTCATGTTTATCCATAGCATGCCAAAATATATGATGTCCTAAAGTGTTCATTGAAAATTTTAAAAGGTGAAAATATCATAATATATTTTTCATAATTGTAAGTTGGAGGGGGGGGTGGGGTAGTAAAAACATAAGGTCCATTTATTTGTTGTTGGGTAAAAATATTTGTAATTCAATTAGTTCTATAACATGATTATGTATTCTTTAATGATTCCTTACACCTTCAACGAAAACAAAAAAATTAAAACAAATATATAATGTCAAAATCAAACATAAAATTTTGAATAAGTTTAAGGTGGTATAAATATAAATGTTTAAATGAATAATAGGGTAAGAAAAAATGAAGTTCATTCACAAAATACCCTCCAAAAAATACCCTCTTTGATGCACACAATTGGAAAAATTAACCCATAGTAACCCCCCTAGTCAAAATCAAGCTCTTGAACTTTGGAAATAGATTCAATACCATCTAAGGTACCTTTGAAAATTATATTTAAAAAAATCAAAACATGTTTCAAACTTGTGTTCTTGACTAAAAAGTTCAAGGAAAAAAACACAATTACATTCCTAATAAATGCAGTCATTAAAAAAAATTTAAAAATTCTTGATTTCATTAAAGTTTCAAATTTTATACAACATAATTAATGTATTCACCAATAAATTATAATCAAAAGGCTTATTCAATTGTTTCTTGTATTTATCTAAAGTTTGATGGGTCTAACAAAATGAATGTGTGACATTCCTAGTGGGTCCATCCAAGGATATTTATGCTTATAAATACAAAATATATTTAAATAAATCCATAACTATTTTTTTAACACAATAAAATAATGCAAATCACTATGTAAACGTTGTTGTTCAATAGTGTCTCAGGACTTTTCAATCAATTTTATGCTACCACATCAAACTATCAAGATTACTCATGAACGGTACTTAGAAAATGTCAATGCCTACTTTGATTGGGTTTAACCATAGTGTTAATTAATTTTTAAAAGAATTATCTTTTGAAGCACACATTTGAAATGTTGAAAAATGATTTACTGATTGTATTTGTGCATCCATTTGCAAGTAATAATGCAAGTAATAATCATCAAAGTTGATTTTACAATTTCATTGAATCTAAGGTAAAATAAGATCATTTGAGATATTTTAATGTTCAAATCTTTATACATTACTTCATGGACCTAAATAATGTTATTTTACTCTTGTTACAAATGACACTATAGATTCTTTGGCAAAAAAATTACATTTAATTCTCATGTTCATGTTCCTACAAAGGGTTAACAACATCTACAAAATTTCATTGAAGTGCCTTACTAAGACGTCATGAATGTGATGGAATATTTGAAATTTATTTAAAAGATGTTTCACAATTAAATGACATGATTATTTACTTGTCTTTTTAGTTGTATGTTAATGATTTGAATTGTAAGAGATTAAAAATTTTCTATTTAAATAAAATAATTAATGATAATAATTCATTTTTTAAATTTAATTTTGGTTTCATTAAGCACTTCAATTTGATTTTTCAAATGTGTTTTATAGTGTGGGAATTTTTGAATATGGAGTATGATAGTGTGTTGTTCAATTGTACTTAATATTGTACAAATTATAATAACTTTGTGGGTTTTTAAAACTCATGGATAAAATCTCGTTTAATTTCAGTAGATAAGCTTTCAAATTATCAATTACTTCACCTTGCATATGGATAATCTTTTTAAAAAATAAGAAATAAAATTACAAAATAAAACATAAATTTTAAAATAAAAATGTGTGAATTGAAAGAAGAACATCACATTATAACCACATTTAAAAAATAAATCCATATCATCATATGAATTTGAACCTACATGATGCACACCCTAGAAAAAAACTTTGACATTGCAAGAATTGTTATAATTCTCAAGTTGCAACGAGAGGAATCAAATGTGTTTAAAAAAAAGATTTTATACAACTTATCAAATAAATAAATAAAAAACATGTAAAGCAACGAGGGACAAGAAAGTTCAAATGGGCAAAGGGTGCAACCTCAAGTCTAGAAGCAAAAATGACAAAAATTACTACCTAACATGAAACTTGAGTTATAAAAGCTTTTACAAGATGCCAAATTTAAACCATAGCCTTATCATCACAAGGAGTAGCCAATAGTATGGGCCATCATGGAAGTTGACAAAGAAACAACACAAACAACAAAAACAAGGAGACAACAAAACAAGTTGGACAAGAAAGAACAACAAAATCAAACAATGCTATAAATTACAACTTGTCATTATGGTATTACCAAATTTGCTTCATTAAACTTAGAAAATCAAAGGTGCATTTAAAACTTGCAAAACTTTAGCTTCACACTATAGTAGCAAGATTTGTTGTCATGACGTATATCAACAATGTAAGCAACAATAAAATCAATGTCCCCAACACAACTTCCAATCTTCAATGAGTTTTAAAGATCTCATCATTTGGCACATAACATAATTTAAATGTTGAGCCCCAATACATAAATCCGCAAAGTCAATGCATGTTTCACTTTGCATTTGGGCTTCCATCTACCTCTTCATGCGTAATAATGAACTATCCTTAAAGTTCTTAATAAAGGACCAAACCCCCAAACCAATCATGGAATAATAATAAATGCACAATATTTGCTAAATATTTGGTGTAGGAACAATCATGCATCTTGTAAAAATGAGATTGGAAATGAAACTACTTTTTGTAGGTTGATTGAGGTAAAAGTAGTTCCACCTTCCATTTTACATGAATGTATATTTTTTGCAACTTTTTGGCATCTCGTTCCAGTTTTAGCCAAAATAGGGGTTTTGGTCCCTTGTTTGACTAACTTTGTAGATATCTTTAATGTCAAAACTAAGTTCACCAAGTTTCAATGCCTTGAGACTTTTGAAAATTTGAAAACACTTTCAAACAATAAAAGCACATTGAAAGTAAAAAGTATGCCATGTATGCAACAAAGAAGGCAACATCAAATGAGGAATGCACAAAATGTGCCTCCCTTTTGAGCTACAAAAAAAGTCACCTTCATTAGACAACAACTAGACATGTCATGCATAGCCTTTAACAATATCATTGTATTGTTGAATTCCTTTTCTATTAAGAAAGTTTCATCTAATTTTAAAGTTTGAGATGAAAAAATTATGTAATTTTTAAAGGTTGTTCATGATTTGCTTGTGTGTACAAAGAATATTGCCCCATAGTTTTTTGTTTAGTTTTTGGAGTAAAATATGATATAAAACAATGTTAAATTTGTGATAATGAGAATTTAAAATTACAATCTTGTAGTATGGAACAAACACATCACAAAAATGTGGAAATGTTTCCATGCAAATAAATATAACTAGTATTTTGATAATATTTTATAAACACCGATTTCTTGTCCCATAGAAGGAATTTTTTAAAGATATATATGATTGTTGTAGTACAACCATTTCTTTATGAAACAACTATTGTAATTTGATATGTATATATGAAGTGCATCTTCTGAACACCTTATTGACCCACTTACATATGTTGATGAAATCTTCATATATGTTAAAAGTGTGTTGGAAAATCACAATTTTGTCCACTTAACAAAATACCTTGATTTTTATGTGAATGGGGGGCAATCACATCAAAATGTATTTAGTGCATTGTAATCTAGTGTTTTATCTATTTTTCTATTTGAAATTAATCCTATTATAATTTTAGTCATATTTTTTATAAATGGGTCACAAATTTTCAAAATACCCATAAAATGTGATTTTTTTTTCCAACAAATACCAAAGCTTACTATCTATTTGAACCCAAAGTGGGTAATAAATGTCACATGTCATATGGTTTGAAATTTTTAAGATATTAGTGCATAGGGAATTATGCAATTCATATGATTAAGTGGGAAGGTTGGTGGAAATGTTTAAAAATTTCCTAGCATTTAAAATGTTAGAAATCTACAATACCATATAATGTTTTGTATGCTCAAGCAAACCATGACCCAAATGTTTTCCTACAGAAGTCTAAAGAATGGTTTTAAAACACATTTCAATTTCTCAACTAAACTTCTTTCACAATTAGGTGTCAAGTTGAAACATAAATAAACCTTTGTACTCTTAATTATTATAAGGGGTCCTCATTTACAAGGTCAATGCATGGTAAGGTGGATCATAAATCAACAAAAAAATACATCTTAGCCATAAATCCATTCTCTTTTATTTTGAACCTTGGGATTATTAGGGAATTAAGTAACAACAATTTGTTAATTCCAAGCAATTAGTTTTCATCTATGTTTAAAACTACCCAAATTTCATTGTTCTATACACAAGTGTGCACAAATCCAACATAAAACCACATTTTCTCAATATGATATGGACTTTCAAGAAAGGAAACAAAAAAAGTTCATAAATTTTATTTTCATTTGACATGACGTAAAACTCTTCAATTTTTTTTTCATCAATACATTATTTAACTAAACCCCAAGTCCCTAACCCTAATAAGGTCAAAATCCATCATTTGACCACAATGAAAATTTGCCTATAGTTCTTGCTTTTAAGTTCAAAAAGTAATTGCTCTTGTAGTTTTATAAGTTATGCATAACAAGTAATTGAACTACGCATAACTTCAAGTGTATGATCTCAAAACAAGTCCTTCATAGCAAACTTTAATGTAGGCAATTGTGACACCAAAAGTGATTCACCCTACCATGCATGGACCTTATATAGTGCACCAATGCAAAATAATCAAGTATGTTGAAATAATCTAAATACCATTATCTTCAATTTCTTATATTTCAATGGTTGATCAATAAAAGTTGTAGCCATTTTTCAACCTAAGCTTAGCAAGGCAAGAACCTATGAATGACATTATCCATTAGTCTTAGTCTTTCTAGGTGAACCACCTCCTTATTGGAGGCTTGTTTGGTGGTTGGATCCATGCAACCTTTTACTTTGAGTCCTTTTAAAAATTGACATCTAACCCACACAATTTTTTATGATGATTTATTTTTGTTAAATGTTGTGGCACAAAAAATTCAACATGGTGCCACAAACTATATTGTTGCAAACAACATTTGGTTGATAGATGACATATGTCTAGTTAGAGGAACTATTCCACTACCTAAATATAGACTTTTTCTTCACTAATTGAAAACTTTTCATTTTTTGTTTGATTAGGGTAAGTAAACCTATCATTAAACACCCACCCATCATTGAACATTTGTCTAGTGAACAAAAGACCCAATGACCAATGAACCAAACATCTTCCATTGGTTTGACCATGATCATTGAGTGAACATTTAGTGGAAAAAAATGTTTTAAATGTGTTTGGTCATGGATGGGGAATATAATATTCATTGAAATAAGTTGTTTGCAAATGGTAAAAAAAGAGTTGGTGTTAGGGTTAAAGTTGTCACATTCCAACACACAAATGTTCACAAATCTGAAAATATCTAGGTGTTTACAAGCTACAATGTACATGATTTAAAGCAAAATTAGGACTATAAATAAAATAATGAATTGTAAGATTTCACACACTCTAAATTCTTTTGGAGATCACATATAAATGGCTTTGTGTTCAAAACTAAAATAAGTCATGAAAACCATGAATATGCAATTGATTCATATCATGGCTTTGTGTAAATGTACACTAATAATTTTATAAAAGTTAAAAAAACCTCATTTGATAGTGGTTTTGCATTTTTTATTATTTTATATCTCCACTTTATTTTTGTCAAATGATTAAAAACACTTATCGCAAGTACATCTTCAATGGAAGAACATTTTACAACCTAAAAAGATCATAATCAACAACATTATGATAACATAAATGTTTTAATGAACATTCTAATATCATTTGATCCAAATTCCAAGACTTCAAACTAAATTTAAAAGTTTTGATGGACAAGATTATTCCTTTTGTTAATAACTTTATATGTGCAACATTTCATTAAAAAAATTGTATAAAAATGATTGGGATATAACCCATCATCTATAACAAATTTTCATCAAAGAATGTTTTTCTAAAATTTACCATGATGCATCAAAGTGTTGAAATATTGAAAATGATCATTTTGTGACAATTTTCTATGTACACAGTAGCTTGCAGACACCCATCCCCAATGCATGAGATTTTAAATATTTGGTGAAATGTGTCACATGGATAGATTTATAGATTTTGTAGTTCATTTTGTGATGTTGTTTAGGAATGGGCTTTTAGTTGTTTCATTACAATGCACACACAATGACAAAAAAATGCAAAAAAATGTATGTATGGGGCTTCAAATGTTTAATTAAAGATGTGAAATAGGGCATACTTATAGATCTTTTGATTCATAACGTCATTTAAAATATTTAAGGATGGGAGGTGATTTATTACACTCAAAGGGGTACAACATCACCATAAGGGCCTTAAACCCTAACTAACTTGTAAAATCAATCTTTGGGCTATAAAACACAATTATGATTTTTGCAAAAATTTAAGCAAACAATCAAAGGACTAATTGAAAGTTTAGGATATTGCAATGCAAAATTTATGATGAACTTAAAGAGCACCAAAAAGATCTTTAAACCTACAAAATTTCCTATCGAAATAAGAACATCATAATTTTAATAAGATATATATATTCACACAAGTCCTACTTGAGTGGACATTCACTTCTTTCAACAAAGAAGAAACATGTCCACCTTACCAAAATCTATGCAAAAAAAGTTCCAAAATTTCTTAGAAAATTTTAGTACATAGTGTAAGAAGGTTGAAAGCAATAGCAAAATAGACCAATGTAGATGTGAAAGTAAAGGCAAAGCATGATGAGTGTGAAATTCAAGGAATAGTTGTAAAGAAACAACATGAAAATCCAACAAAAGAGTTCAACTAGAAGAATCAATAACAACATAAGAAACCAACAAAAAAAAATTCATGGGGTGTAGTCATACTAACATGTACCAAAAATAGTCATAACCACTACATAATTTTAGAATTTTGGATTGTAAAAGAAATTTTAAAAATAAATAAAATATATTTTTAGAAAATGTTATTGTGAATACATTATGTACATGTCATAAAAATTTGGAATCAATCTAATGAGTGAAAAATATGTATAAGGGCTTTTAATTTGTTGTAACCATTGTTTAAAAGTTGCATAAAGCAGCTTAAAGTAGTTTTGACACTAAAAGCACAATTTGAAAATAATTTTTAATGACATATTTTTTGATTTTTTAAATATACACCTTAACATAATAGTATTAAGAATTTTTTTTAATTTTAATATTTTTTTGAAAGATGTATTAAAAAGATTCCAAAAAGAGTCTAAGAATAAAATAGTGGTTGAAGGGGGCACATGTGATTCCTAATAGAGTGGTTGGACCCCATGATTATAGAATTGAAGAAATAAACATTATTTACAAGGAGAAGTACATGCTAAATTTTTATACTATTGTTAAGTAGCCAAACATGTAATGACACAAGCAAGAAATAATGCAAGACAAGACATTGGTCATCATAGATTTCAATGCATTTTAGCCTTTTGAATGTTGGTTCATTTGAGTGAACCAAAACTTTTGTCCAAGGGATATTTTTTTCTTATTTTGGATGTAATGAATATGTAAAATATTAACAACCACAACAAAACCAGGAAAGAAAAATGAAATTTTTATAATCACAAGAAGGTCAAGGACATGTTAATGAATTTTCATGGAATTTAATTAAAGTGGTGTTGCATGAATATTTTGTGGGAGGAAATATTATCTTAAGGGTTTTAGACATTTTGTTTGGAAATGGATTCAATGTATGACTGACAATACCCAATTTTTTTGGGATTATTACATTTTTATTCAAATAATTCTTAAAGTACTTCAAGAAATTTGTACCAAGTGGGGTTTTTCAAACAAATCAACATAATCTTCTACTAGGGCGAATGCAAGTTATGATGGCTCATTTTAGGTAGATGTAGAACTCCCAAGAGTCATTAGCATGTTTTTATATACTATCCATATGGATATTTAAACTTATAATATTTCATTGATGTAATTTTTGACTATTACAATTTCATTAACTTATAAAAAATCTTAAAACTAGGTGAAAACCCATATTGAAAAATGTTGTTGTTAGTTGGTATGGTGAAATCACTTTGGAAATCCTAAACAAAAAACTCATAAAGTCCATAAGAATAAAAGCCCACTTAGATATTTCAATTATGCATTGGGCATAATTTTTTTGACAAACACAAAAAAATTTGTTTCAAAAGGACTTTTGAAAATGAAGTCCAATTCTAACCCTTCAAAAATTCATAAAACTACCATTTGGCTAAGGTTTCACAAAAAAAGATTTCATACTTAATTTTATCATTTCATTTTTCAACCCATTCTTAATCCTTATAAACAATTTGGAATGAAATTCAATATGAAGATTTGAATTTCTTAACAATATAGCCAATTGACTAGTCCATATTTTTTACTTCAAAAGTTCATTGTTGATAATGAATGCATTATTTTCAAAAAATAATTGTGCAAATATGTTCATAATCAAGTTGTTAGTTTAGAATGAGTTATCATTTAATGTATTTAAGATTAAATTATTCACCACAATCATTTAAACATAAAACATCTTGTAGAAATTGCCACTATGACATGAAAAGTGAACCATTATAATTGCATTCACCCTTTAGATGGGCATGGATATTGATTGTGACTTCAAAAGCAATAAAACAATCACATGCATTTGGATTAGATATGGTCACATTCTTAAGCCATACATCACATACAATAAAACCCTTAGATGTGTCTTATTTCAAGCCTTTCAAAACAAAATTTAGAAAGGATGGAAATAATGCAAAAAAGATGTTCAAAACCAAATAAGATCAAGGTGGTTGTTCAAGTAGACACTTCATTGGACAAAACACTAAGCAAAGAAAATATTATATTTGGATTTAAGGTTACAAGAATCTAGCTTTTAAACCCTAGTACAACAAATGACAAATTATTGTTTGGTGAAGTGTATAAAACAACAAAATTTAATGGACTAAATAAAATAAAACCACAATTCAAATGAAAAAGTTAATGGTAATCCTAGATGGGAAGAAGATATTGCTACTACATCTTTCATTAATATCACAAGAATAAATGTTGTAGTAGATGAAAAGGATTGTCAACCTCCTTTCACATGAACAAAGGTATTATGTGGAGATGTTGCTATAAAAGCTACAAAATAAGGTGAACAACATTAAAAACTCGTCATTTGCAACCTCATTGACATTGCCATGTCTATTTATACAAACAACTAGAGGCAAACAACCTTTATTGGATTATTTGCAATCCCATGTGGTCACATCTAATGAATATTAACAAATCTTGTGACCAAAGACCATGGAAAGAGAAATAGCAAACAAAATCAAGGACAACAAATGAAAGGAAAGAAGAATAAAGGCTCAAAGGGTGGCAAATATTCAAATTACGGTTAAACGCACAACTCAAATGAACCTTGAAAGGCAATACATAACAAATCTTACAACAACATCGTCTTTTATAACTACAATGGAATATGGAAATCAATTGGATTGCAACATTCAAATAATGCTAACAAACCAACCACAAGGAAACCAAGCTTCTAATATGGACTCCAAATCACAAACTCAAAAAAAAAAAAAACAAAAAAAGAAAATTAGGTTGACAAAAGTAGGGCATGTTCCTATTAAGCTCAATCAAGTTTGTTAAAATTTTTTGAATAAAATAAAAGAAGGGAGGAAGGTGGCAAGTTTTACACCAAGAAACACATCTATAAAGCTCCAACACCTACATCATACACCTATAATAAAGCCATGTAGTTAGAACTAGTAGGAGATACAAGCTTGCAAGAAAAAAAACTTGCATGAATCTAAGAAAGAGCTTGCAAGAAAGAAAGCGAGAGTGAGAACTTGGAGATGAGAGAGAGAAATATTGTGCTTTGTGACAACCAAAACATGTCACAACTATTGAGACAAGATCAAGTTTGCAGTTGCAAGAAAAAAATCTTGACCAGAAGAGATAGGGTTTGTGGTTATGAGGAAAGAAAAAGTGAACGACCAAAAAAGAGAAAGTTTGCAAAAGAAAAAGGAAATGCGAGCTTCTAAAAGAAAACTTGCATAAGAAAGAAAGTGAGCTTGAAAAAAATCTATTGAGGTGCCTACCAAGAGAGTAAGAACAACTAGGAAAAAGAAAGCTTAAGAAAAACTTGTTTGAAAAACCAAGAGAGAATTGACTACATGATTGCTGAAACAAAATCATGAATGATTAAGAAGATCATGAACAATTAGGAAAAATTAACAGTGACTACCAAATGAAATTGTGAGCAATGAGGAGCCAAAGAGTGAATAAACAAGAGAGAGTCAACATTCATGATTGCTGAGACCAAGAAAAGAAGGTGAACAAAAAGGAGAAAAAGAACTTCAAAAAAAACTTGTTTGCAGAGAAAGAATGAAGGATGCAAGAGCGAGCATCATGACCACTGAAATGCATCACACTGCTACTATTGAAGACTATTGCTACCATGTACAGAAACTCACACATTATCATCACATCTAGAAGTTCAACCTACAAGAAGAGCATGTCCAAGGGGCACAGTCAGGGACATAGGAGTTGAAATAAGAAAGCTTGTAGGAGAAAGAGTATGAGCAACCATTGAAGAGCTCCTACTTGAAACATGAAGGAAATGCAAGCTTGCAGGTTTGCACAAAAGGCTTTGTTCACACTCACAACCAAACCCTCACACTACACAGTTGCCTCCCACAAGCACTACAGCAGTGCCAACCCATGATCGTTAGGTTTCTCCAAACACTTGGAGTTCTGTGACCCTAATTTTGAGACCCATGATGAGTAGCAAATCTGGACCATGCACCATTGACAAATGGTGGTTGAAGGGAAACAAGGTGGACATTGTATGCTCAAACTTCACAAATTTCAACCCAATACGGGGTTGTCAAACCTAGGCAGAGTACTTGTAATCTCTAGAATCTTCAAGGTTTAGGGTTTAGGGTTTATGGTGACTGGATTTTTTATGTGGACAAAACATCTCTTACTCTTTTAAAAGGTTCATCGGCATGCTTGTTACCTACACAACATCTTGCAGAATATAACACATCTTGCTTTGCAGTTACCAGTCTGGAGGCTGTGCATACATCTATCACATAACATTCCCCATCTAGCACTCACTAAGATGTGTACCCTATACTTCACAAGAACTGGGAGATTCCTACCATGATCAAAACCAAGCTCTCCACAGCTTGACCTGTTGCAAATCCATGAAATTGCAGAGAAATCTCCACAACAAGGATTTGACGGAAACATGAAAATGAGTGCAGTCATAACCTTATGAGAGTAGCTCACAAAGTGTCAGACCATCACTTTCATCATGAATTGCAGTGATAAGCTGCTATGACTACCCACTGCTTTCATCAGCTCCCAACAATTGGTGTAGAATTTTCAGGCAAACCATTATACAAAATCTGCATCCTGAGTTTCCAGAACCAACAGGAAGACTGAGTCATGATGTTAGCCAGCACTCAAGAGACATAGCTAATAAGAGAGAAGTGAATAGCATCCTTATTCAAGCTCCAACAAGCTTGTAAGGGTAAGCTTCATTTTATTCTAGTTATCCTTTGACAAGCAAGGAAGCATCCAAATCGAAGGCCTAGAGAGGCCTTTGTAGAAGGTAGAGGTTAGGGCCTGCACCCCAAACATATCCTTAAACCACATCACTAGTGAGTATTTGGATGTGGAAGATCTGCTAAACAACTGGAACACACATCCATGAAATTGCAGAACAATCTCCAGAATGGCAATTAGAATGAAACACAAACATGGAGTGCCACCATAACCTTTTGAAAGTTGCTCACAAAGTGTCATACCATCACTTTCATCACAAACAGCAGTGAGGAGCTGCTGCCATGACTACCCACTGACTTCATCAAACTCCAAATGGTCAGTGTACATAAGCATATAGTGATCCACCAAAAGCTTCAGGCAGACCATTGTGCAAAATCTGCATCCTAAGCTTCTTCACTTATAACAGCAATTCAGAAACCATGCTCTAACACACTTCTGACAATCTGCATCGTATGAGTGGGCAATAAACCCTGATCCTAAGTCCAAATGTACATTCCAAACCACCAAAAACTTCAACCATGTGCCAGGTTATGGACTGGTGGGTCGGCTGATAGAGAGTTGATAAATGCATGCAAAATAACTCTCGCGTTCATAGGAGAGCACATCCCAGAGAAAAAGGATCTGGAAATGAGGTCACCAATTTTTTTTTTAAATGTCGGTTTCTAGAGAAGAGAGGTTGTCACACAACAGTGTCCATGCACTGGGGCCCTTGTTGTCAGTTCCACCTTCTCTATGAGCATCATAGAAGAGAACCCACACCCCCCACATGAACACAGTGCTTCTACAAATATTTTCTATCTTGCACCTGAGTTTCTTGTGGTTCTGACGGGTGTGCGACAAGCTCTAGAGTGGTTGCTTCTGCGACTTGATGCAGTCGGCTCCCATTTGTCATCGTCGTCGTCGTCGTCATCCTCCTCCTCATTGTCTTCAGAACCTAGAGTGATCACTTTACTCTTCCGCTTCCGGCTGAGAGGATTCTTCCTCTCACCCTTGACCTTCTGAGATGGGGTCGAGGGTGCACCTCCATCGCTATCCTCCTCATTGGCATCTTCTTCTTCATCTGTATCTTCCTGATCTTCATCGTCTTCACTATCACTAATTCGTCGACTCCGTCTGTTTGCCGATAGTGACCGAGTTGCATCCTTGGCTTTCCCCTTCTTCTTCGGTCTTGTCGAGGAGGAGAGCTTCGTGGGTTTCTCTGTAGCTTCTTCACCATCGGCCTCATCCTTCAGCTTTGGTGACTTGGGCGTGGATTTCTTTGCTGATTTGCTTCCGACCGTTTTGGCTGCAGATGTTTTCTTTGCATTGCTGGACTTGTTCCCCTTCACGTCGTCTCCATCCTGTACCTTTCCTTCTCCTTCTTCTTCATCATCATCTACAAACTCGAGTTCATGGGCCCTGAATATATGAACCTTGAACCTATGGCTGGAGACAAGCTCGAAAATGCAGCAATCTCCATCGACAAGGTCATGGTCGAGGGAAAAGCCTCGCCATCCGCCACTCAAACCAACTTTACCAGCCAAGTAGATAGTTTCCCACTCTCTGTCTTGCTCATCTTCCAACATAATCCTGTCATCTTTCAGCGGGAGATGGGTCTTACAGAAGGTCGCCGGCAATCCCAACCAAAACCCACTAGCAGTATGCGAATGCAACATGGGTTTCACGAATGCGGGATTCACCAACCCTTTGTTAACCTCATCCGCAGCATCAATTGCCGCCATACGTGCTTTGTCGGACATGTACTTCCGAGGAAGACCCTGTCTATCACTTCTCGTCCCACATCGTGCACGAAGCCCAGGGACGTCAGTCTGGTCCCTGTAGTCCACAGGCGGTTTATTCGCAACTCGCGAAGATCGACGCGCCTCCATACCCAAATCTTGGCTGGAAGCCATCCTCCGTCTAACTGTCTTCGTCGGCGTGCAGGACTTCACAGGTGCCAAGCTTCTAGAAAGCTCCACCAAACCCAACTCCTTCATCCGCTTCATGTTCTCCTCAATTCGCTTCCTACGAATCTCTTCATACCCAACCGGACTATCTTCTTCCACCACCCCCATTGTCCCCGTTCCAAAGCTGCCCACTCCCCGCCACCGAAAACAAAACCTTGACGAAAACCTAAAAGTAAAGATCACAAACAAACTCTCTATTCCCTCCCACCCAAATCTTTCAAGCTCCACAAACAACACCCATCCTGTCCGCACGGCAGCAACAAACCAAAGAGGAACGTGGCATGTTTCAGGAAAAGTGAGGCCCTGGGTGGCGAGACAGCATTGTTTGTTTGGTTGAACCTCCACGAATTTGATGCTACAAGATCAGCAAAGGAGCAATACAGCGCGGGAGAGCGGGCGCGAGGGGGAAGAAGAAGCAGAGGAAGAAAGGGATAATGGGAGGCGACTGGGAGGGAGGGGCAGCTTTGTTTTCGAAATAGCCAACGGTATTGTCAGAGAACTGTAGATGAATAGGCGAGGAATGTCGAGAAATTTCACCCATTGTGAAATCCAGCCGTCCATCCAACCTATCATCCATCCATCCAGCAGTTCGTTCATTAACCCATCATCCTACCAAGTAGATGAATGGATGGATGAATGTCACATTTTCAGTAAGTGCTCATTAACTGCATCACCATCTCTTTTTTTCCCCTCTTCTTTCAAACTGGAGTTGTTTCTTGGCTAGTAAAGGCCTTGGGCAGCCTTTTAACACTACGGGAAGTGGGCTTTTTAATGCATTATACCCGCCCCCCCCCCCCGCCCTTCGAGCTCTGTCCGGCGCCCTTTCTGGGCCTGACAGTGCAGCCCTGCGGTGAACGGTGTGGTTCTCCTGCAGGGTTTGACTTTTTGACTGTGGAAGTTATTTGAATAGAAAAGAAATCTCGCCTCTTTCAATCCTGAATCTATGCCAGTGGTTAGTGCGCTTTGTATGATTGGAAGGTTTAGATTTTGAGTCTGCTGGGCGGCAGCAGAAGAAAAAATAATTCAAGCAGGACGAACTATATTTGACATGTTCTTTTGCTGAACAGAAGCACATGTAGAACCGAGCTGCATGGTTCTATGCATAACCAAGCAGGGCCAAAAAACATGTGCAAGAACACAAGAGAAACATGCGCCCGGACAGAGCTCGATGGGGGCGGGTATTTAGTGTCTGGCATGCATAATATCCCTCCTGATACGCGGGAGGGAGTTTTGGTTCATTATGCTTCTTCATTCAGCCACTCTGAACCAGCACCCACCAACACACCATCCACTGGATATCCATTATTAGTCAGTTGTGGATGAACCTCAACTGAGTTAATATTTGGTTTCACCTTGGTAACTAATTCTCTGTAAGAAATAGGTCTCATACATAGGAAGATAGGTAAGAAAATAGGCAACTTCTAGGTAAGTACACGGTTTATACAGCGGTGAGGGCTGTTTTTACTGCCTACCTTCTAACAACCTGCTTGTGGGTTATTAGTGGGTAGGTAGTAAAAAAAGCAACTGAGCTAACGACCATGGTTAGCCATGGAGCTGAAACCCAACAGAAAACTGTTTCTTGGCCACTTAGCATCCATCCTTCACGGTGCACTGGTGGGTGCTGGTTCACTGTGCCCTCTTCATCAGTGTCGACGCTTCTTTCATCCTGCAAGGGTACCAACTTTGTCAAGCCTTATGCTCTGCAACAACCTCAAGCTGGGGTGTTCCCAGGCCCTCGACCGGAGGCCTCAGGGAGCTGTTATGTCAGGAACACGCCAGCCCTAAGTGTTACATTACCCTTTTCTTGGTCCATAGGGAAGAGAAAAGGTACACGTTGATGTAGGATTTGGGTCCTAATATTTTGGCCCAAACTTGATTCAATGTGTGAGTCACATTAGGAGTATTATGTGCGCATACAATATGGATGGGCAGGTTCTATTAAAGTGCATCTAGATGAGGAGCTCTAGATGCAATAAAGGAAGACGGTAAATCACTGACATGCCTTTATTATAGGCTGCTTCTTTTTTTCCTTGACTACTGCCCTTGGCCCTGATCTATCTTTTTCTTGGAAGAGATAGATGTTCTTGCCCAAACACACTTTTGCTTCCTGTTATGCACATTTTGGGTCTGGGCCACAACAAGATGTATATGAGCAGCACTACACGCATCTTGTTCGGGGAAAAGGGCAGTCAAGGACAAAAAGAAGCAGGCAGTCCTTCATACTAGGGTTTTACGGTTTAAACCCTAAATCCTTTTGTACACCCTGCAATAAAAGAGGTGTCGCTGATTTAAGATTTTCATCCAGTAATGGTAATGTTTGTTTTTGGCATACAATTTGGACCCAAACTCAACCCAATGTATCAGTGACATCTAGAATATGATGTGTGCATATGATGGATGGGCATGTTCCATCAAAGTGCATGCATTAAGATGAGAAGATTTTAGTACTTCCAGTAATGGAAGTTTCCAGTTTAAATCTGCAATAAAAGGTAGGTTGAGTCATTATGCAAGGAGCTGCTTCTTGTGTCCTGCCCCTTGTGTGTGAATGCCTCAATGTGTGATGATTGATGATTTCTTGTTCTAAGAACTAGGTAGTAGGTACTTGTTGTTACAAGTTGAGCATGGTTCCAGACCTCAACTAGGTTGATGGCATGCTAAAAGCTGTAGTTGAGGTTGTTAGCAGTGTTGAGGGGTATCCAGTTTTGGAAGGTAAAAAATTGGGTTCAAGTTCTTGTGATCTAGACTTGAGTTTACACCATTTTGTTGGAATTAGAAGAAGAATCAAATCATGGGATTAGTTTTTTTTTTTTTTAGATTCGAAATTGAAACCGTGAAAAAAATGATCATCAAAATAGGGGCAGGATCTTTAGGTAAGAAAGTTGATTTTTTCTGTAAATTTAATAAGTACGTTAAACTTCACAATCCTTAAATTTACATGGGTCAGTATGGAAGTTAACCTCACCCAAAGTACCTTCAGATAAATTTTATAATGTCAGAACTAGGACTGGAGGTTCTCTTCAAAAGGAAGAACCATATGCAACAGTGGTTGCTACCTTCCTCTTTAGTTTGTTTAGGTATTGAATATTAACTTAGCTATTTTAATGTGGTCAATAACAATAGCTAGACTTTATGATGTAGATGTCCTGTTCAAAACCAATTTAAGATTACCATGTGTAATAAGCTTGATGAAACCCTGCCAAACTTCATAAAAAAAAGCACCCAAGAAAGGGAGAGAAAAAGAAACAAGGGGCCAAAGTCCAGGCAGAAGCGGGCCACATGGAGGTATGGGAACCATTAAGTACCAAAACTTTTACCAATGGCATGAAGCATATCAACTAAAGAAAGGGGATGTAAACCTGATAAATCTCCAAGCTTAAAAAAACCCTCCCTCGGAGTAATAGCCCACTTCAAGATGGAGGTGGCCTACGCTCTTTGTAAAACCACTTACACCTCTCTACAACACCGATAAATGAAGACCTTCATTTTCCATTGTTGTCCATGCCATGTTAGCACATCAATGAAAAAAGTTCTCCAACCACTAATGAAGACACCCAAAGACCTTTATGGTGAGAAAAGAAAACATGTCTGTTGGGTAATGGTCGCAATGAAGTCCTTCCTTCACTTGAGTCGTCACTATCACAGCCACCCCACAAAAAAGAGCCACTCGTGTAATGGTCGCAATGAAGTCCTTCCTTCATTTGAGTCATCACTATCACAGCCACCTCACAAGAAAGAGCCACTTGTGATACTAAGTATGTTTGAATGAAGTCAGTAATGACAACATCGACCAATGTGTGAATGCCATCAATCGACAAAACAATGTCAACCTGCCAATAAAAAGATTGAAGAGAAGGTTGCAAAAAAATGTGGGTTTGTTCCCACAAAACATGAAACCTTGTATCTTTCATAATATATGCAAAAACATCCTGAACAACATCATGGGATGTAATCCTTTCCCCACCATTGGCGCAACGAAAGAGGTGGATTCCCATGGGGTCTAACAATTGGCCACAAATGCAATGTGTCAAACTAAAAACCAAAAAATGGGGGAAACCTAACATGGTCTGCAACATAGAGAAAAATATGAGGGCAAACGAAAGCATGGGATGGCAAGGCGAATAAATAACCAAGCTCCCACATCAAGCCTTGCATAAGACCTCAAACATGTTTGATGTGAGTTAGAAAACATGTCAAAGATGATGTTGGAAAAGGAATGATCGTGTAATCTTTTTGAAATAGTCTTTTGAAGTCAATATGCTCCCCTTTCTACAAGTTATTCGAACAAAGGTAGACATGTTGCCATAGCTGAGGGGAAAAAATCTCGAGATAATTTCCAAAATGCCTAGAAAAGGAATAAACCCAAATTGCTCACCCCAATAGCCTCCTACAGGAACGAACACAAGTCCAACAATAATCTACAAGTAATGGCAAACATTAAAAATGCGTAATTCCCCAAGTAAGCCATTAGTGTAATGGTCTCTACAAAAATGAGCCTTATCCCACCACTAGAAATGAGGAATGAAACATGTCAATGCACCAAAAGGGCTTTTGGACACTCAAGAAAACTTGGGCCGAAAAGCCTCTTGAAAACCTACATGAAGGTCAAATCAAAAGAAACAAACTAGCACAAAAAGTTCGAGAAGGGTGGGAAGCATGAAGCAAATAAGAAGGTATCGGTGCAAAACATTGAAATGGGATTCCGAAAACAACCTACACATCTCCCAACCCCATAAGCATATCTACATGACGAACGTCCTCATCTAAAACGTCCTACAAAAAGGAAGAGGAGAACAACACAAAGCCAAAAAGAACCCCTAAAATTTTTATGTCATCAAAAGCATAACAAAAACCATGAGGGGGGGGGGAATTGGGGGGCAAGTTAGAAGGGGACCACATAGTAGTGCCTTTACAAGGTTAGATAACTAGACCCATTGAGGTCAATTGGGAATCAAAATAGCCAAAAACAAGGGGGATGAAGGAAACATGGCAAAGGATGTGAGTGTCATTGGCCAATGAAAGGAAAAAAACACGAAAAATAACATAAGAAATTCATACACAAAAATGAACTAGATCAAAAAGAGGCCAAATGAACAAATCACCTTGATGTGTGCCCATTGACGAAACAAAAATAGACAACTTCCCCCGAGACAAAGATGATTAAAGAACAAAGGCAATTGTTACGCATAAAAAATGAACAAAAAAAAAAACATAGTTGTGTTGTTGGAAACTTTACATCCTTCAATATTATGGTTATTTATTATATTTTACGATAAAAATTTGACAATAGATTATTATTTTAAATTTGACGATTTTTTTTTTCCAAAAAAATCTTTTCTTGATGTTGTTGCCCTTTGAAATTGGCAAAAAATAACCACAAGAAAAAACATTAATTAAATAGTCAATATAACCATTTAACTATCGAGACCATGTTTGTTTAATAAGATGAATCATACACTAATACAAATGATTAATTACAAAAATTTGAAAAAATAAAATCACAACATACGATTTTTATTTTATTAATGATGTAAGAATATATTTTACATTATTTCCTTTGTAAAAGTAAACAAAATTTAATTTGGTGGAATTTTGGGTTTAAATAGTTGAATTAGCCCCTCTCTCCCACAAATCCCACCCACAACACAACCAACACCAATCACAAAATACAA